>RCUO01000640.1_pt1 | contig 16490 bp, 10 predicted proteins | sample 2166161 | NCBI WGS metagenome assembly RCUO01 (sample SAMN09932617, study PRJNA488358) | compost metagenome | feature: garden; material: soil; isolation source: compost soil in cyclohexanecarbonitrile-enriched culture | place: Germany: Experimental Botanical Garden Goettingen | collected 2016-01-27 | reverse complement strand
CAATGCGACGGCGGCCGCACCAGCGACTCCCCCGCCGGCACCCGCAGCGCCACTACATTATAGAAGGAGCCCAGAATCAGCCCGACAAGCGTAATGTATCCTGCGATAACAATGGTCATGGGGTGATGGTTCCTATTCTGTGGATTTTAAAAAAGGAATCGGGAATTCCGATTCCTTTAGAATTTATTATTACAGTTTAGTATTCAATATCTGAGCTGCTGAATAGGTTCTCTTCACTGTAGAGCTATTATCTACAAATATTGTAATAGCACCGTCTGTTTTGAGCTGCCCGTTTTCGTAGACAACGGTTCCACCTGTTATTTCAGTTTTGGTGCTTGGTAGTAACAGTGGATCCTCTAAGTATTTCTTTTCTTGAAGGCCAATTCTTGCTGCTGCTCCAGTAGTTGAATTAGCTGCGGACGAACTAATTATATTTATAGTTACTGAACCTGCAGAACCATCAAGTTCAGAAGTCACATACATACGGGAAGCCTCATAAATCTGCCTAGCAGTAGCCAGATCCGCCTTATCCCCAGTATTATTTATTAAACCACTAATCATCGGAATTGCAATAACCGCTATAATTCCCATGATTACAATAACCGCCAATAACTCAATCAGCGTAAACCCCTTTTCCTCTTTGCCTGCTTTGCCCAGCTTTTTACGAATCGCCTGTGCTAACATTCTTTTTCCCCCTCATAATTGATGATATTGAATAAGACCGATACTCCGTTATCTGTGTAATTTCCCGTTGTCCTGTTGCTGTCATCCAAGTGTACTTGTCCTATTCCAGCAGGTTCTGGAGACTGCCCTATGCTCCCGGTTCGCCTGCTTGGCGTCACCCCTCTCAATCTATGCAAGGAGCACCAGGCTCACATGTTGCTATACAGGCTGAACATCGGCAGCATAATCGCTGCCACAATGACACCGACCACACCGGCCAAAAAAGCTATCAGTAGTGGCTCGAGCAGTGATTTCAACCGGTCCACCGTGTTCTCGACATCCATCTCATAAAAATCTGCTACTTTTGACAGCATCTCATCAAGCGCCCCGGTCTCCTCACCAATTGCAATCATCTGTGTGACCAGCGGCGGGAATACCCACGCTTTCTTAAGCGGCTCTGAGAGCGGCTTTCCTTGTCTGAGGGAGTCAGCGGAACTGCGGATATATCCGCCTATCACCTTATTGCCTGCTACCTCTTCCAAGATAGACAACGCCTGCAGAATCGGTACCGAGCTGGCATATAAGGATGCAAAGGTACGTGTGAACTGGGCAATTGAACCCTTTTGATTCAGCTTGCCGAACACAGGAATCTTGAGCTTTGCATAATCCAGTGCGTATGCACCCTGCTCTGTGCGCTTAGCAATCTGAAAACCAACCACAATCAAGATGATAGCAATTAGCCAGAAATACCATTGTCCCTGAATGCTTTTACTAAGAGCCAGGACCAGCTTGGTTATCGCCGGAAGCTCGGCATCCATTGATTCGAACATCGTCACAAACTGCGGCACAATCGCCCACAGCAAGTACACCACTGCAGCAACCGCCATTATACCAACCGTAACCGGATAGGTCAGGGCAGATTTGATTTTCTCAGAAGTGACATGCCGCTTCTCAAAATAAACAGCCAGCCGCTCAAGCGTTCCTTCCAGATCACCCGACTCTTCCCCTGCACGGATCATACTGATGAACAGCGGCGGAAAAATCTTTTTGTGATCCTGAATCGCCTGTGACAATGCAATACCGCGCAGCAGGCTGGAATTCACATCATTCAGCGCTTTGCTCAGCGCCTTACTCTCGGTCTGCTCTGCCAGAATTCGTGTAGCGTCAACTATCGAGACGCCTGCACGCATCAAGGTAGCGAACTGGCGGCAATAAATAATGAAATCAATCGTCTTAACCGGGTTACCAATATAAATTTCCATCGATAAAATAGAGGATTTCTGTTCAGCCAGCGAAAATACAGTAAGCCCCCGCTTGCGCAGCTCCTCCATCGCCGATCCTTTATCTGAGGCTGTCAGCTTGCCTTTGAGCTGTTTTCCGGCGCTTGTCCGGACCTGGTATTCAAACTGCGGCATCAGTTAGTCACCTCCGTAAGGTAACCTCTGGCTGCCTCTGGCTGAATCAGCCCCAGCTGCAATTGCTCGCGTATATTCATCTCCAGCGTATGCATCCCTAGCGCGCGGCTGGTCTGCATCACATTTTTGAGCTGGTGGGTCTTCTCGGTCCGGATCAGGTTAGCCACCGCCGGTGTGTTGATCAGCAGCTCGGTAGCGCATAGGCGCCCTTTACCGCCAGCCCGCGGGAATAAACGCTGCGACAGGACTGCCAGCAGCACTGAAGCCAGCTGCGAACGAATCTGCCCCTGCTGATGCCCCGGAAATGTGTCGATGATCCGGTCAATCGTCTGCGGCGCATCGGTTGTATGCAGCGTAGCCATAACCAGATGTCCCGTCTCAGCTGCAGTAACTGCGGCGGAGATCGTCTCCAGATCGCGCATTTCCCCGACCAGAATGACATCCGGGTCCTGGCGGAGGACCGCCCTTAACCCGCTGGCAAAACTTCCGGTATCACTGCCCACCTCACGCTGATCAATCAGGCAGGTTCCGTGGCTGTGCAAAAATTCAATCGGATCTTCCAGCGTAACAATATGCTTGCTGGCTGTCCGGTTAATATAATTCAGCATCGCGGCAAGCGTTGAAGATTTTCCGCTGCCTGTAGGTCCTGTTACCAGAATCAATCCTTGAGGCTTCATTGCCAGGTTGGACAGTACTCCTGGAAGTGACAGCTGCTCTATGCTGAGAATCTGAGCCGGTATAGACCGCGCCGCAATACTTACCTCACCGCGCTGCCGGTACACGTTCACACGGTATCTTACTCCATCGTCCAGAGGATAAGAGAAATCGAATTCCCCTTTATTACGGAACTCCACGCTTCTCTCGCTGCCAAGCAGCATATCGGCCATGTGAGCTGACTCCTCAGAGCTGATCCGTTCACCTTCCAGCGGCTGCAGCTTGCCGTCAATCCGCATAACCGGAGGAGAGCCTACCGAAATGTGCAGGTCCGAAGCCTTGGAAGCAAAGGCCATATATAACAATTGAACAATATCCCATGAAAAGGCTGGCACTTTTGTCTCCCCCTAAACTCTAATGCGAAACCGTCTCGCGCATGACCTCCTGCAGCGTAGTTATGCCTCTGGAGACCTTGAGGAAACCATCCTCCATCAAATGCACCATTCCTTGAGCTTTACCGGCTGCACGCAGTTCCTCAATAGATGCGGAATCGGTAATCATCTGGCGCAGATGGTCGTTTATGGTCAACACCTCATGAATCGCAATCCGGCCTTTATATCCGGTATTATTACAGCTGCCGCAGCCATGGCCCCGGTAAATAACCCTGTCAGGCAGACCGTAACGACGCAGCATGATCGACTCCTGCTCGGTTGGTGTATGCTCTTCACGGCAATCCGGACAGATTTTGCGGACGAGCCGCTGTGCTACTACTCCAAGCAGGGAGGAAGCAATCAGGTAGGGCTCCACACCCATATCCCGCAGCCGCAAAATCGTGCTTACCGCATCATTCGTATGAAGCGTAGACAATACCAGATGCCCGGTAAGCGAGGCCCGCACGGCAATCTCAGCGGTATCGGTATCGCGGATCTCTCCCACCATAACAATGTTCGGGTCCTGCCGCAGAATCGAGCGCAGGCCGGCTGCAAAGGTCAGTCCGATTGCCGGATTCACGTGCACCTGATTGACTCCTTCCAGCTGGTACTCCACCGGATCTTCGATTGTAATAATATTGGCGCTCTCGGTATTCAGCTGATTAAGGGCCGCATACAGCGTGGTGGATTTACCGCTGCCTGTAGGACCGGTAATCAGGATAATGCCGTAAGGCTTGCTGATCATGTCCTGAAAAGCTCCGGCATTCCAGTCACTGAATCCGAGACTCTCGACTGTCTTCACCCCGGTGCTCAGATCGAGCAGCCGGAGAACAATTTTCTCACCGTGCATCGTCGGCAGGGAGGATACGCGGATGTCGACCATTTTGTAATCAAACTGCATCTTGATCCGGCCGTCCTGCGGCAGGCGCCGCTCGGCTATATTAAGCTTAGCCATAATCTTAAGTCTCGCCGTGATGAACCCCTGCATCTGCTTCGGGATAATCCGCTCCGTGCGCAATGTTCCGTCGATCCGGAAGCGGATGGACAAGTTATTTTCACCCGGGTCCACATGGATATCCGACGCTCTGAGCGAAACCGCCTGCTGAATCATCTGGTTCACAAGCCGGACAATCGGCGAATCCTCATCCGTAATCTCCGTTTCTTCAATCTCTTCCTGTGTCGGCAGCTCGACCATCATCTGACTCATCGAATCGCGCATGCCATAGTGGCGGGCAATTGCCCGGGTGAGCTCGTCCCGGCTCGAAATCGCAGGCTCAATGCGGAAGCCGGTGCTCATGCGCAGATCCTCAATCGCAAAATAATCAAGCGGATCAGCCATAGCAACCATCAGCTTGCCGCCCTCCTTCATGAACGGAAGCACCTGGTAACGTTTGGCCATGCTCTCAGGAATGATCTGAGTGATAGCCGGATCTATCTGATATTTGAACAGGCTGACGTGGGGAATTCCAAGCTGGAACTCAAGAACCTCAATAAGCTGCTGCTCGGTAATATAGCCCTGGGTAATCAGCAGATCGCCCAGCTTGCGCTTGGATTTACGCTGTTCAACCAGCGCCTCTTCAAGCTGCTCCTGAGAGATAATTCCGTTTTCTACAAGCAGGTCTCCCAGCCTCTTCTTCATGATGGCCATCTCTTTTTCACTCCAGAGCGCTAAATTTTGTCGTAGGCAGCCTCTCCCGGACCAGTCCGGCAGTCCTGCTTAATTCAACCTATGTATATTGTAAGAATATTTCAAATTTAATAGTTATTTAGACTCATAAACCAGCAGAATGCGCATATCTTTTAATTGCCTATCTACTAAATATGTCCTAGAATGATATATAGCATAGATTGGTACTTTTTACAACGAAAACAGCCACCACAGATACCCATTTAATGACATAATGCATTCACTTTTGACAGAAAGTATGAATTATATATCGGCCAGGGAGAGATGATCATGAAGCGTATCAAAGAAAAAAGAGTTCTCTTTTTTCCAGCATTCATATTGCTATTATTAATATTGATTCTGCCAATAAGACATCTAATGATCGATGTTTTCGCAGGTAATCCTGAATATACGGTTAAAATTCTTGAGATTACCGAGAGTGGGGAAAGTGACCTCAATGCTTCCAGCTCTGGCTCTTCTTCCTTGGATATAGATACTATCAGTATGAAAAGATTCATAGCTCTCCGGGACGGTCTTGACGGCAAATATGATGCTATATATATCGGCAAAGGAAATTACAATAAGAATCCCGCTGAAACTTCCTCCGCAAACACTAAGAATTCAATGAATGACATAACTCAATTAAAGGCAGACGAAATTATTCAGCATTTTATAAATAAGGGACTCTATGTCTTTTTCCACAATGCTCCTTTCTTAAATCAAGCCACAGATCAGCATGGAATCCTATTCGACACCTTTAATATTTATCGCACCAATTCTCCTCAGTCCAATGTTGTGTTTTTAAATGACAATGAACTCACAAAGTTCACAGAAGAGCTCTCAAGCATTGAGTCAAAGTATGCTTCTAGACTTAAACAACGTCCCTCCCTTTTAATTTCTAACCGGACAGATATTAAGGACTACGGACAAAATAGCCGTGTTTATAGAGCTGGAGAGAGTCTTAGCTTTAATATTGATGTGGCAAACGTAGAAAATATTAATGATTACCCTGTAACAGTTAAGCTTTTCCTTAAGGAAGGCAACAATACTTTTACAGAGGACAGTGTGGTAGCCTCGATAACTGCCAACAAAACATCCAATAACATTATTAACTACAGATTACCTGCGACCTATTCCGGAATTCTAAATTGGAAAATTGAAATAACTGAATCTAATAGTGGACAACAATTCAAAGATTACGAGTCAGGTTCTATAAGATATCGTGAAAACAAAGCGAATATTGACGTTCTTCGGATAGGAAGTGAACTATCTCTTCCGAGCTCCCTTAAAGAGTCTGACGATTACTTACTCAATCTGCAATCAATGTCTGTGTCCGAATTCAACAGCTATATAAACACCCACAGTACGATAAATGGACTTTTCGATGAACTAATCGTTAATTATTCTGATCTGCACAAATCGGCTTCTCCGTTCACCACTTCTGCTGCTGCAGCTATAAAAGAATTTTCTAACTCTAAACAGGGAGTAATCTATCTTTTTGATACTGCTGCAACTAATATTCAGGATTGGGCAGCTGAGGCACTCCAATTAAGCGGACAAAAAAACACTGCTCTTGTTTCAAGACCGGGCGTTGAGAATCAACCTGCTCATTTTATTTCTGTTAATGGTTCATTGCAGACACAATATCCTTTATATACGAGTCAAATAGATAGCGTATCTAACAAGCTCTCATCTGTGTCCAATCTGTCTCTGTCAGGTAAAAGCCATTCTTCATTTAGTTTGAATCTCGAAGATAGGAGTGTTATGACTTGGTATAATCTTGCCGATGACTCCTATGATCAAGATGATAGTTATAATCACTATTTTGCATACTCCAAACAGAATTCTGTCTACATGGGCAGTGCTCAACTGTTAGCGGGGAATACAACAGAAATTTGGAACAAGTTGCTTGTTAATGCGCTATATCATAATTATATTCAATCCAACCACGCTCCCGTTGTTACCATTGATACACCTACTACCGGGTTTCTTTCTTATCAGAAAGAATTTGTTCTCAAATATTCTGTCAAAGATCCCAATCCTTCTGATACTGACTTAATGACTAGTGTAAGATTCAAAAGTAACGGCAGCTATCTGACTGACATCAAACTTGATGAAACTGCAATTAAATCGGGGGATAGTATCTATCGTACCTTCACTAATCCGTTGCCCACCGGAGGTACCCTCCAGATTGAAATTAACGCCAAAGATACCAATGGTGCTGCTGCTACTATGGTGTTTGATGTTCCTGTACAGACTGAGACTCCTACTGCAAATCTAGATATTAGAAAACGAATCAATTCTAACAATATATCTGACGGAAAGATCGGAGTTGGAGAGACTTTTTCCTTGGAATACTCTATACTTCCTGTTTCTATTCCTGCAGCTAATGTAAATGCATCAGACCGCGCAGCTACGACTCTTGTGATACCTGGTGTGCTTTTCAAAGATATTTTGCCAGCTAATATTACTGTTGTAGGCACTCTGCCTAATGGCGTAAACAGGGTAGGGGATGCATCTAGCGGAGTTACTCTTTCTAAAGATTTAGGTAGAATCACTTATAACCTTAATACAAGTACGAATATCCCTTCTTACGAGCCTGAGCAAAAAACACCTTTTGTAATTACAGTGAGTCTCCAAGCAACCGCAGCCGGAAAATATTCATTGGTTGGTACAACTTTAGAGTATGAGGATGTCCAAAGTGTTGCTGCTACGCCGACACAAATACCTGTGGTTTCGGTAAGTCCAACGTCTGTGGCTACTTCGACACCGACACCAACGCCAGTTGCTGTTTTTGATCCGTCAAAATCTGCAACTAATTCTCCATTCGGAGTTGCTGGTGATTATAATGTGTTCTTCCTAAAGAACTTCACCTTCGCCAACGACGGTATTAAGGGTAACGTCGCTGCAGGTGGGGATGTTAATATTAAAGAAAGTATTAATATTAATACAGCAAACGGCACCAAAGTTCCATATGCAATTGTTGCAGGAGGAAATTATTACTCTCCCCCAAATCAAGGCGGAGTAAGTGGCCGTGTCCTTCATGGGGGACCTATACCTGAGGTAGATACAAGTACAATTATCAGAGGTACACTTATTGATTTTGATTCAACTGGTACCTATCTAACTAATCTATCTAAGCACCTAGCAACCAAAACTAAGACTGATGATTACAAGCTTTGGCCTTGGAATACTTTAGACTTAATCGGAACTAATAGCACTTTAAACGTGTTTACACTTCCTGCTGATGTGATAGATAACGCTAATCCAGTCAACATAAAAGTTCCAAATAATTCTTCGGTGCTTATTAATATTATGGGTACTTCCTCAACACTCAAAGGGAATACCTCCATCTCAGGAACAAATGAAGCTAATGTTATTTATAATTTTCCAGAAGCAACTAGCCTTATCCTTACTAGCGGGCCTATTAAAGGTTCAGTATTAGCTCCACTAGCTGACATAACAGGGAATTCGGGTACTTTTCAAGGGCAAATAATCGGGAAATCTTTTACAGGCCGAATAACGGTACACAACTATTCATATTCTGGCGTGCTTCCAACACCAACAGCAGCACCTACAGCGACGCCGGTACCGACTCCAACACCATCGCCAACACCGACGCCTACTCCGGTTCCTACTCCGAAACCGCGTGTAGTTGTAAACTTCCCATCCATACATTTGGAGGCGGTAAAAAAAGTATCGGCCATTCAACTGGATTCGGACAACATCACGATCTATTTAGGAGAATCCCGTAAGCTGATTGCTACGGTTACTCCTGCAGACGCTGCGAATCAACGACTGGAATGGGAATCTGATAATCCTAATAGAGTAAGCGTAAATACAAATAACGGTGTAATTAGTGGATTAAATTTAGGTCCAGCGAATATTACAGTAAGGGCAACCGATACGACTAACGTTAATCGCCCATCCAAAACAATCTTAGTTACTGTTATTTCTCGGCCTGATGTAGATAATTCTGTACCCACAATACCTGCTGCACCTACTTTGGAGCTTATAGGTGGTGACCAGTCAATAACTGTTGGGGATAGTGTTCCGCTAGAGGCTATTTATACACCTGCTAATGATCCTAATGTTGGCTATAGATGGAGCCCGATAGAATTGCTTAAAGCTGGAAGTGATGATCTTCATAAAACCTTCGTTCCTCAGCGAAGCGGTACTTTCACTATCAGCGTTGAAGCTTTTAGAATTACTGATAATGTAACTATCCTTACTGCAACTAAAGAAATTCAAGTTAGCAATCCTGCAACTTTTATTGAGATAATTGGGAGCAACGAAGTATTTACAGGGAAAACTATAAATCTGAATCTCTCCGTTCTTCCGGCCAATGCTGATACTCTGGTATTTGATGAATGGGTAATCATCGACGGAATGAACAATGCTACATTAATCAAAGTAAGTGACACCTCTTATAAATTAAAGGCTAATATGCAAGCTCAGACATCAGTAACCGTAAGAGCGACAGCTGGCAATCTACACGATGAGCATACTATTCATATAGTTGGACTTAACTCTCTAAGCTTTAACATTAATTCGGATGAAGAGGTTGTACTTCTGGTAGGACAAACAGAACAACTGCTTCCGCGTCTTCATCCTAATCCTGCTTCAATAAAGATAAATGATATTGCTGGTAATCTAGCATGGAGTAATGGGGATAAACATATTATTAGCCTGGACCCCACAACCGGACAAATTACAGGATTAGCTCCAGGAAATACTATAGTCACAGTCAACTATAAAGGCACTACGATTTCTGCTCAAATTAAAATCAAAGTTGTCGAGGAGACTGGAGACCGTTATTAATTATTTGCATAGAGAAAGGACCTTCCTTTAATCAGGAAGGTCCTTTCTCTATACTTTTTTATGGCTGTGCTGAAATCGGAATCAGTTTGAGCGGCCCCTTTGTAACATTGACCTGATTCACACGCGGGAGTCCCGCCTTTTGTGCTTCATATATCGATTTATCATACTTGATCTGCAGTCTCCGGTAATCTCCGCCATTAAATAGAAGCGGGGTTGCACTACTCGCAGAAGTTGGCTCAAACACTTCTCCGACCACAGCATTGATAGTCAAAGTTCCTTTTGAAAAAACTCCTCCGTTAATGCTGAGTGTGGTCCCTACCCCATACAATGTAGCTTGTCCTTCTGTATACAGAAATGCATCCATACGGTCGGGCACCTGACTGCTAAATTTATCTACCCGGTTCACAAGCATATCTTTTTGGGAGATAAGTACCAATTGTTTGTTTGAAAGTCCGTGAATAATTGCATCATCAATAGTCGCCTTTCCCAGTACAAACATTGTAGAGTTAAAATTAACTCTGCCTTTAATAATAACATCTCCAGTAACCAAGATATTGCCCAGCACATTTATCGTATCTGCACTTGTTTCATTATTAATAATTAAATTTCCTTTAATGATCAGCCACTTTGAGTCTTCCTTAGCTTGTTCTGAAAATAAAACATCTTCATAATCAATGCCATTTACAACTAAATTGTCTTCCAGTACTGCATGAGTGTTGAGAGTATAAAGCTTAGCCAAGTTATCTAGGTAATCTTGCAAGCTACTTTCATACTCATCAAATTTATCTTCATAATCAGGAGCCTCTGTATCAGCTGGAGGAATAGGACGAGGCTCATTATGCAAGATGTTAAAATTGCCTGGATACGTAAAGGTTGTATTAGGATCATTATCTATAAAATATTCTTTCAATAATTCTCTATCATTTGTGCCGGTAGCTTCAACCAGTTTATCGATGAATGACTCCTCTACATCAATTTGCACAAATTTCTGTTGCTTCTTAATATTTATTTTATCGAGAGGATATACCGGATCAGTTGAGTTAGAACTTAACTCTAAACCCAGAACATCTTTCAAGTTACTATTAATAATGTCATCTTGTGTAACTGCAGTACCACTTGAGTTTCCGGTTGCAATGTTGTCGTAATTACCGCTGCCCGATGCATACTGAATGCTGTTCAATGATTGCACGTATACTTGGCCATAGTCATCACCTTTAACAATTGGTGACACTACAGGATAAACGGTCGATGCTTCACGAGTGGGACTGCCCATGTATTTATAATAGGCTAAATCTCTTATCTTAAGCTCACCGCCAGCATATAAATTACCTTGTATTAGTGGGGCTCCATTAATTATTACATCTCCCTCTGAACCTAATGCATATTTTAGGAAGTCAGGGTTGGCATCTATGATCAGCTGTTGCTGAAGTTGTCTTGTAACTCCATTTACTTTGGCTTCAGCTGTTACCGTTAAATTGTAAATTAAGGTTTTAGTTGCTTCTGCAGGGTTATCAAAGGTAATATTCTTAATTGTGCCTTCTGCATTTGAAAGATCCGTTTGTACAGAAGATTTAGTTGTGAGAAGCTCATTGATATTATTAGTGATGGTATCTTTTAAATCATCAGGGCTTAATTTCTTCCCATTAAGACCTGATGTAATATACGCTGCTGCTTCCTCAAGTGATTTTTCTGTCAAATGCAGAGTCTGCACATCACTTTCCCTTGTCTCAGTTCTTTGGCTTCCTCCTACAGTGGCAGAAAGCACTCCTAAACCGAGAATGGTTAGTAATAATACAACAAACATTACTAGTACTAATGCTGAGCCCTGCTCTCTTTGGAGGATTTTAAAAAGTTTCCCTTTGTGAAATACTGTAAACATTAATAGTTGCCTCCTAGAATCCGAATTTACTCTCGAGCTCCAGCTTATACTCTCTCCCCTCAAAGTTCTGCACCAGGACTAAGTCGATTTCAACAAGACCAGTATCACAGGGTATATTGTTTCTGCATAATTCTGATGAACTTGTAAATTTAATCTCAGATCCGCTTAAATCCGAAGTTGTCGCGGTAATGGACTCTTTTGAAACTACTGTACTACTGTTACCAATGATTAGCTGTCCATCTTTAAAAAATATCTTTTGCATTGGAGTATTCCCCTTTAAGTTTGAGAAGGTCTCCACGCCGCTGCCGTCAGACATATTTCCAACTTTATCGGGAGCAGAGGTATATAGCTCGGTAATTATTGCAGACATAATAATATCAGCCTCATCACGCAGAGTGTTCTCAATTGTAATTTTGTGATAGCTGCGAAATCCAAATATTGTGACACCTGAAATAAGGCCCACAACCATCGCGGATAATGTAATAGCTGCGATCATCTCTATTAGAGTAAGCCCCTGCTCATTGCGAAAGAAATTAACGAATCGCTTCATTGGTTATATATCCCTCCACTACGGTCTCGGCAGCCTTTCTGCCATTTTTCTCAGGAGCCTTAACGGTAACCAAAACAGGGATAAGGTAATTTGCCGCATCACTCTTTATGTCTTTCATTTCTTTATACAGATCTACTTGATATGCAATATTGATTGAATAACTAATTCCATTGATGCTTGGATTAAGCACTTTATCAAGTACCGTTATATCCTTCACCAGACTGCTATAGTTACAGGGAACCTCGAGCTCACCCACTGTGCACACGTCCTCATAGCCGATATTAATATTACTATTAAAATATTTCTTCCACACATCAAAATCCTGCTTCTCCGCATAAAACAGCGCATTGCGAGCCAGATTGACCATGATCGTCTTGTTCTGGTTGGCTTTGGCGTATGACATGGCGTTGGTAAAATAAGACGTTAGCACCAGGGAGACGATCGACAAAATGATAATTGCTGCCAGCACTTCGATCAGTGTAAATCCTTGTTCCTGCTTAAGACGATCTTTCATCCTGCCTTTTCGCCCCTCACTCTGTAAATCTTTCGTAATTGCACATTCCTCATCTATTTATCCTGCTTCCATTATATTCTTTCCCCTCTTAACCCAGCAATCCTATTGCACATAATAATTCTAGCGATTTCTACTCTATATATCGGCCATGCGCTATGCTATCATTTGTGCTAAAAGGAGGAAATAACAATGGCTCTGATCGAATGCAGATTTTATTCAGATGTGCTCGGCCTAAGTACTTCAATGACAGTGATTCTGCCGCAGCAGACGACTACACAAATCGGACTCAATAATGTGAAAAGAGGGGAGCTTCACCCGACGCTCTACCTGCTGCACGGCCTCTCGGATGATGATTCAATCTGGCTGCGCCGGACCTCGATTGAACGCTATGTAGCTGAACTGGGGATTGCGGTGGTGATGCCGCAGGTGCACCGGAGCTTTTATACGGATATGGCGGAAGGGGGCCGGTACTGGACCTTCATCAGTGAGGAGCTGCCAGCGCTTGCCCGCTCTTTCTTTCCGCTCTCTCATAAGCGTGAAGATAACTTCGTGGCCGGGCTCTCCATGGGCGGTTACGGGGCGATGAAGCTGGGACTGCGTAAGCCGGAGGCTTTTGCCGCTGCTGCCAGCCTGTCGGGAGCACTTGATATGGCGCATCATTTCATGAACAGGGACGACGCGTCCAAAAGATCCATCGAATATGAGCTAATCTTCGGCAAGGAGGATATCGCCGGCACTCCAAATGATCTGCTGTGGCTACTCCAGCAAGCCGAAGAATCTAACGGTCCTAAGCCGCTTCTCTACCAATGCTGTGGTACAGAGGACTTCTTGTATGAGGACAATCAGGTGTTCCGTGCTGCCTGCGACAAGACCTCACTATCGTTAACCTATGAAGAAGGCCCCGGGGAGCATGAGTGGGGTTATTGGGACGCCAAAATCCAGGATGTGCTGAAGTGGCTGCCGCTGGGCAAACCCTCTTCTGATTCGTGGAGCATATAGAGCGCCATTAATTCTCGCAGCGGATACAGTGATTCATAAGCAGCAGAGGCCAGTCACCAGATTCGGTTAATCTCCGCATAGTAAAAAGACTGCCCTTCCCGCATATCGTTACCGCGGTGAGGACAGTCTTTTGTTATTTAGTCTGATTGAACCTGTTGTGCTAAGCCTTAGACAAGCTGCTTATTCAGCACTGCCTGCATGCTGCACTACCCACTTGCCCGCTTCAAGCAGGGAGGCCTCGGCGCGCTCAATCGCCGCTTTGACCTGTACAGTGGCGGTACCGCCGTAGACGTTACGGGCGTTCACTACAGCCTCAGGCTGCAGGACAGCATAAATCTGGTCGTCGAACAGCGGAGAGAACTGCTTGAATTCATCCAGCGTCAGATCAAGCAGGAATTTACCCTCGTTAATGCAATAAAGCACCGTTTTGCCGATGACCTCATGCGCCTGGCGGAAAGGTAAGCCTTTGCCGACCAGGAAGTCCGCAATGTCTGTGGCGTTAGAGAAGTCAGTGTTAACTGCTTCACGCATCCGCCCCTTATTCACCTTCATGGTAGCGATCATTGGAGCGAACAGCTGCAAGGCGCCTGTCAGCGTAGCTACTGTATCGAACATACCTTCCTTGTCTTCCTGCATGTCCTTGTTATACGCCAGCGGCAGAGATTTCAGCACGGTCAGGAGACCGATCAGGTTGCCGTAGACACGTCCTGTTTTGCCGCGCACCAGCTCAGGCACGTCAGGGTTTTTCTTCTGCGGCATGATGCTGCTGCCGGTGCAGAACGCATCGTCCAGCTCCACGAAGCTGAATTCGGTGCTGCTCCACAGTACCAGCTCTTCACTGAGCCGGGACAGGTGGGTCATGATCAGCGCTGCATTAGCCAGGAACTCGACGATGAAGTCGCGGTCGCTGACAGCGTCCAGGCTGTTCTCATACACACTGTCGAAGCCAAGCTGCTCCGCCACAAAATAACGGTCAATCGGGAACGTTGTTCCGGCCAGTGCCCCGGCGCCCAGCGGCAGCACGTTAATCCGCTTGTAGCTGTCTGTCAGGCGCTCCGCGTCGCGGCGGAACATCGACACGTATGCCAGCAGGTGATGGGCGAACAGAATCGGCTGTGCGCGCTGCAGATGCGTATAGCCTGGAACAATCGTGTCCACATTGTCTTTGGCTTGTTCAATCAGCGCTTCCTGCAGCTCATGCAGCAGACCTACGAACTCCACAACCCGGTTACGGAGATACAGATGCATATCTGTCGCTACCTGGTCGTTACGGCTGCGGCCGGTGTGCAGCTTACCGCCGACAGGTCCGATTTCTTCGATCAGGTTCTTTTCAATATTCATATGAATGTCTTCATCCGCTACGGAGAATTCGATCTCGCCTGCACGAACCTTGTCCAGCACCTTGTTCAAGCCGGCTTTGATCGTCTCAACATCCTCCTGCGGAAGGATACCGCATTTGCCCAGCATCGTGACATGGGCCAGACTGCCCTGTACATCCTCTTCAGCCAGTGCCTTATCGAATCCGATGGATGCTGTATACTCCTCCACCAGCTTGTTTGTACCTTTTGTAAACCGGCCGCCCCAAAGCTTGCTCACCTGTTATGTCCTCCTCTAATGGACGATAGAAGGGCCGCTCCTGTCCTGTCGGAGGAACGGCCTTCTGGTATCCATATTTTAGAATATTCTACTTATTAGATTCTGCCACGCCGGAGGAAACCTTCAGACGCAGTGCGTTCAGGCGGATAAAGCCTGTTGCATCACCCTGATCATAAGCCTGAGTCGGGTCTGCTTCCATTGTCGCAATGTCCGGATTGTACAGGCTGACCGGTGATTTCACGCCGGCGCCGATGATGTTGCCTTTGTACAGCTTCACGCGAACTGTACCGGTTACGTTCTTCTGGCTCTCGTTCACCAGTGCCTGCAGTGCAAGGCGCTCAGGCGCGAACCAGAATCCGTTATATACCAGAGTGCTGTAACGGGTAATCAGGCTGTCGCGCAGGTTCATCACTTCACGGTCCATAGTGATAGATTCCATTTTGCGGTGCGCGGTGAACAGGATGGTTCCGCCTGGAGTCTCATAGACGCCGCGGCTCTTCATGCCGACAAAACGGTTCTCCACCATATCCACGCGCCCGATCCCGTGCTTGCCGCCGAGCTCATTCAGCTTCTCCATTACCTGCAGCGGAGTCAAGGCTTCACCGTTCAGTGCTACACAGTCGCCCTTGAGGAAGTCCAGCTCCAGATACTCTGCTTCGTCCGGTGCGTCTTCCGGGGCATTACTGAGCAGGAACATTTCCTTGTTCTCCGGTGCGCTTGGATCGAACCAAGGATCTTCCAGCACGCCGCTCTCATAGCTGATGTGCAGCAGGTTGCGGTCCATCGAATACGGCTTCGCCGCCGAAGCCTGTACCGGAATACCGTTAGCCTCAGCGTAGGCGATCATTTCCGCGCGGCCCGGGAACTGGTTGCGGAACTCTTCCAGCCGCCAAGGCGCAATCACCTTGATGCTTGGCGACAATGCCGCCGCATTCAGCTCGAAGCGGACCTGGTCATTCCCTTTGCCGGTTGCGCCATGGGCAATCGCTGTAGCACCTTCGGCGATGGCAATGTCCACCATACGCTTAGCGATCAGCGGACGGGCAATGCTTGTTCCAAGCAGATATTGGCCTTCATACAGCGCACCCGACTGGAACATCGGATAGATGAAGTCATTCGCGAACTCGTCGCGCAGATCGTCGATGTAGACCTTCGATGCGCCGGTTGCCAGCGCTTTTTCCTCCAGACCGTCAAGCTCTTCCTTCTGGCCGATATCGGCAGTGAAGGCGATAATCTCCGCATCATAGGTTTCTTTCAGCCATTTCAGAATGACCGAGGTATCCAGGCCGCCGGAATAGGCGA
>RCUO01000639.1_pt1 | contig 16494 bp, 13 predicted proteins | sample 2166161 | NCBI WGS metagenome assembly RCUO01 (sample SAMN09932617, study PRJNA488358) | compost metagenome | feature: garden; material: soil; isolation source: compost soil in cyclohexanecarbonitrile-enriched culture | place: Germany: Experimental Botanical Garden Goettingen | collected 2016-01-27 | reverse complement strand
TTTGTTCCGGTGTCAAATCGGCAATCCAGCTCGGATGGTTCATTCCTCCAAAACCGCGGATCACTTGTTTCTCTGCTGACAAATTAACGGTTACATCACTTGCTGCTGAAACTTTAGGATGTGCGGGAACCAGCATTACCGACAGTACAGTTATACATGCTAGTAATGCACAGGTTGATTTTTTTACACCTGAAGTCATTTATCCATCTCCTCGTATAATATTTTCCAAAAGCGTGGATACTTAGAATCCTACGTTATAACAGAAAAGGATTGCATGCTATGGTTCAGGAAACCTATTTTTTTTCATCTATTAAAGAAGAACTGATTTGCTATCATAAAACAACAGATACGGATCTTATCAACCCGGCCTTGCCTTATCACCGCCACGATGCTTAATAAATTTATTTGTTTCTAAGAGGCAATGCTTACAAAGAGCACCTGCTCGAATCTATATCTTCTGAGCAGTTGGAGCAGGAGTTTCATTACAGCGGTAAATATATAAGCCAGCAATTCAGAGAGCATACCGGACTTCGATGCGCTCCTATATTGTCGACAAGCGCATTTCACTGACCAAGAGCCATCTGTCCGCCGGAAAGCCTTCTCCTTCCTAAAGATAAAGAGGATAGCTTGCCCTGTACAGGAACAGGCTATCCTCTTTATGTGGTTCTCTCATGCTCACCAACGGCTACTTGACGTTCGCTTCCCAGTAGTCGCCGACCAGGCCTTCAATAATACTGCCACTGGCCCAAGGCATCAGACAGAACCAGGTGCTTGCCGGAGAACCATCGCTGTAGATCTCCGTTACCAGACCTTCAGAATGACAAAATCTCTCGGACATCCAGCCCGTTTTGCCATGGTCGAATTCCTTATCAAAGCGGTTGTATGTCTGGCACCCCCAGCCAACTGTATCCAGCATTCGCTGCCGGACGTAAGGATCTTTACGCTGCTGCACGAAGTAATGCAGCTCATCCACCAGGTTGCTCGACATTGGATGAATATGCGGATTGGCGACAGAGGTAACGCTTCCTCCGCAGCTGGACCAGCCCACGGTGCTAAGCGGCGGCACCTTAATTGGTGAATTGTAAGCGAATTTGAAGGTGAACTCGTAGTCAATCGCATCTCTCATATGATCGAGATACAGATCATCGCCAGTGAGGGCGTGCAGATATCGGACAGCCTTGATGTACGCCAGAATCCCTTCGGAGTCTACCGCTTTATCCGCATCAAGCGGAGCTCCATAACATTCCATTCGTTTCACATAGGTTTCATAATAATGTTTCTCGCTGCGCTTCAGGCTGTCCAGATGCGTTCTGTCCCCGGTGAGCCAGCTGTAGTATGCCATAGCGGCCATGCACCAGGTTCCGCTGAAGGAATCATATTCAAGCCCGGAACCGGTACGTTCGGATAGAATGGCCGGATATTCATCATCCGAATTTTTGCTTTTCTCCAATACGAGGAGAACCTTCTTCACGAAGACCATCCAATCCTCATGGAGGATATTTTTGATCCGTTTCTCAAATTCACAGGCCTTCAGAATATAAAATAAAGCCTGTGAACACAGATAGGCGGAATGTCCAGGTGTGCGCATTCCGTCAAACCACCAGCCGTTAATACTCCATTTCCCGTCCTGATACGCCTCATAAGGAAGCCCGGAAGCAGGGTTCAAGGAATTCCCGACGATATTCTCGATGCAGGAAAGTGCCTGCTCGCGCATGGGCTCATCCTCAAGTCTCAGAGCAGCTATCAGAACCGGAGTTGCTACAGACAAACCGTCTGTCCAGCTGATTGAGATAATTTTATTATAGCGGTAACCACCTGTCTCCTTGTCCTCATAGACAAATGTGGAATAACTCCGGTCTTCGGGCAGCCACGCATATTGATAGATGGCCTTCGACAGATCGGCTGCAGCCGTCTGGATATCACTACCCAGTCTTGGGTGCTGATGATAGCGGTAATAGATGTCTTCCAGTGCAGCATTGATGCCTAGCTCAGACTCGGCATCGTACTCATATAAATCCAACGTGAACTCAACAGACTCTGAGGCCGCCAGTTCAAAACAGTTCTCATCAAGGGGAGCCCGTTCCTTGACGAGACGCGATTTGATGAACAAAAGCGGAGCATTCTCATAACCAAGCGTATAGCCGACCGTTCCCTTGGTAAGCGAGCAGGTATAGCCACCATACTGGTAGAACTCACCCTCAAGATTCGGCTTCCACTGGATTTTAACTCCAGATTTGCTTACAAAGTAGGGACTGGCACAAAGGCCAAATATCTTGCCGCTGTCGTATACAAGCGCCGCTGGATGTGACAATCGGTCGCTTCGCACCATCCACCAAGGAGAAGATGGACGTGAGGGATTGCCTTCTCTCAATCTTGGGAACTCATTCGGAACATTCTGAGGTGCTTCCCCGCGGTTTCGGCCATACATAAAAGCCGGCAGGAAAAAGCGCGGATTAACCTTGGCAAACGGCAGCTCCACATGAATGACTCCCGACCACGTTATGCTGCTTAGGTTCGTTATCCGTACCAATGCCTGAAATGGCTGTTTGGCGCTGCCTGTCCCGCCTGTTATCTCTACGGATGCGTTTAGTCCATGCCCATTCAATCCGGTATATTCAATATCTTCTTGAAATTTACTTCTTGCAGTTACGATCAGTTCCATAAGCATTTCCTCCAGTCTGGTATACTAAAAAAACGTTTGCAATGTCCATCCCAACATGCTAGTATAATGACATTTTAAAGTAGTTCCAGAGAATAATCATTGCAAATCCCGCTGTATTTATTGCGCGAATTGACCCGGAGGTTACAGATGAACGATCCTTTTGAGCTTCGATATGATCCGATCAAAAAAGACTTTCTCTACCTGCACAGGATTACTACATATAACATGGGGACTTTTTATCATCGGCATGAAGCATACGAGCTGTACTTGTTTATGCGCGGCAACGTCAACTTTTACATTGAAAACAGCTGTTACCATTTACAACCTGGTGATTTGCTTGTGATCAATCCAGAAGAAATGCACCGTTCCTTTAGCCTGGATGAATCCGAATATGAGCGAATTACCATTAACCTCCAGAGGTCTTATCTGCACCGTCTTTCTACTCCGGCAACCAATTTATCTGGGTGCTTCGACTACCGTCCGAAGGGGAAAGGCAATATCGTACACCTAGAGGAATCCCAGCTAAAGCAATTTCTCCAACTCACAGGCGATCTGGAGGAGGCACTCTCATCGGATGCGTATGGATCAGATATTATAACCAACAACTCTATCGCTCAATTATTAGTCCTGACCAACACTATTTTTCAAAATGCAAGCTTTATTCCTACCGATATCATGCCGGAACTGGTTCGTAATACTATGGATTATATTGAAGCCCATCTCGGGCAGCATATTACGCTTGAACAGCTTGCCGGCATCTTTCATTTGAATAGCACTTATATTAGCCGCCAGTTCAAAAAACACACGGGCTTAACACTCCGCTCGTATTTATTGGATCGCCGGGTTTCATTGGCCAAGTCCTATCTCTGTGAAGGTCTGAGTATTACCGAAGCCTGTTATCAATCCGGCTTCAGCGACTATGCCAATTTTATCCGCAGTTTTACCAAGATCGCCGGAATCTCACCTGGAAAGTTCGCCAAAAAAAACGCAAGCCTCCCAGAGTAGAAGGCTTGCGTTAGTGTCTAGTTTTTTATTAGTTCTGTAGGGTTCATACCGGTTATTTTTTTGAACAGTGTGCTGAAGTAGGGAATGTTCTTATAACCGACCCGTTCCGCAACTTCATATACTAGCATATTCCGCTCCATAAGCAACTCCCGTGCTTTCTCGATCCGAACCCTGGTCAAGTAGTTATTGAATGTCTCACCAGTAATATTTTTGAAAATAATGGACAAATGGTTCCGCGAAATGAACACCTTATCCGAAAGCTCAGCGAGTGTCAGCTCTTCTGCATAGTGCTCATGAATGTAACTGGTCATGAAATCGACAACTTGTCTATGCTTGCTGCTGCCTTTCCATTGCCTACTGCTGCAGATCTTGGTAATTTTGTCCATCAGCCACCTTACAAGTTGATCCGGTACGATCAGGCTGCTGATCTCCTTGGCAATCTGGTCATTGGTGAACAGGTCATCCAGTACCAATCCGGATTCATACAACGAGTAGGTAATAATTCCCCAGAGCTCGCTTCCAAGCATTTGTACGTATCCTTGAGAAAGCCCCTCCTGCTTTTTCATTTCAGTTATATAGTCCAGTACTAGCTGGTGGGCTTCAGCTTCCTGCGAGGCCTTCATCGCTGTCGCTAGCTTATACGAGAACTTGACCGGAAAGAGGGCGACATCTCCCGGTTCGCTGCTGCTGTTCTCCCGGTACATGTACACTTCATGTGCAGAAGCGACCCGTAATGCTCCTTGATCCATTGCGCGGAAAGCTTCCTCCGTTGAGTCGGAGAGCTTCGTCCATGTATCCTTCACTCCCCCTATCCCTATCCGTGTCACCAGTTTAAGATAGCCGCCGATACTATCATTCAGCCGGACCCCCAGCTCTCCCAGCTTATCCTCTAACCGTTCGAGATGCCCTGGACCCGGATGAATAATCAATAACGCTCTGGTACTGTGCAGCTCTGTGTATTCCATATCCGGAAACAGCTTACGCGCTACTTCACAAGCAATATTGCTGACCGCAAACCGGAACAGATTCCAATCCGAGACGGATAGACATCTGGCTCGTTCATCACGGATCAGTTCGATGCCAACCGTAACATGCTTGCGTTCTTGCCAAAAAAGATATGACGGCGGAAGACGTGTACTGTCTTTGTATGCATCGTCCAGGGTACCGACAGCTGCGGAGCGAACCCACTCTTTTTCAACAAAAGGCTCATACAGTGTCATTTTAAACTCAAGCTCCCATTGCCTGACTCGCTTCTCCTCCTCCTCCTCAAGCTCCTGGATGAGGTTGCTTAAGATCGATTTTAACGTCGGCAGACTGATCGGCTTGGAGACGTAGTCGCTCACCTGAAACCGGAGCGCCTGTCTTGCATACTCAAAGTCCGAATAACCGCTAAGAATGATGATTTTGCCTTGAAACCCTTCCTTCCTAAGCTGCTCCATCATATCCAGGCCGCTCATTACGGGCATATAAAGATCAGTGATCACAATATCCGGATGAGCATTGCGGATCATTTCCAGTCCGTCCTCACCGTTCGAAGCCTCCCCAACCCATTCAGCTCCCAGCTCATCCCAGGGAATCGCCCGTTTCATCCCCTTCAGGACTTGGCGCTCATCATCAATGATCGCAATTTTCCACACTACCCCTACCTCCTTAAACTCCGTAGTATCGAAGCACGACAATTTCTGCTCTACAGTATGGAAACGCTTACCATACTGCCGTTTCGTATCTTATCTACAGAATATAATCTGAATTCTGAGGATCAGTCCTTCCTGGTAGGAGGTTCTGTCAGCAGCGGCAGCATAATTTCCACCCTTGTTCCACCTTCTTCACGTTCTCTAAGTGTAATACCATAGCTATCCCCGAAATATCCAGCGACTCTCTCTCTCACATTGCGTATTCCGTAGCCGCCTGTATGACGTTTATGGGGGCTGTGATCGGGTTGCTTCAGTCCTGCTCCGTTATCATCAATGACAATCTGCAGAGCATCCCTAGTTCTCTCCATTACGATAGATACAAAGCCGCTGCCTTGCTTGTTGAATCCATGAACGATGGAATTCTCCACGAACGGCTGTAGCGTAAGCTTCGGAATGTATAACTCCTGCAGCTCGGGCGCCGCCATAATCCGGTATTCCAGTCCATCTCCCCAGCGCAGTTGCTGAATTTCGAGATAACACTCTATATGGAGCAGTTCATCTGCTATTGTGATAAAGCTGTTTCCGTTGGACAAGCCGATTCGAAACATACGGCCCATCAGCTCCAGAATGCGGCTAAGCTCATTCTGCCCGGCCTCTATTGCCATCCAGTTCAACTGATCCAACATATTATAAAGAAAATGGGGATTAATATTGGCCTGAAGCGCCTCAATTTCGGCTTTTCGCTGCTGTTCATAACGGCGCTCGAGCGAGAGATACAGCTCCTCAATTCGTTCGTTCTGCTTGCGGTAGCCGGAGAATAAATAACCGAATTCATTCTCATAATCCACTGGAAGTTCCACATTATCGCGTCCTACGGAGTACATGCGCATTGCAGTTACAAGACTTTTGATCGGCTTTGTAAACTGTTTGCTTAAAAAATGGGTCAGGAGCAATACCAGCAGCACTGCAGCGATACCGATCAAGCCGATCCACTCCGCCAGCTTCAGGCTGCTTGCCGTGATCTGTTTCCAAGATGTGAATTCGATTAGGGTCCAGATGGAATTATCCATTCTTGAATAGACGAGCAGCGTATCGCGGGATCCATCGGTTGCCGGGATATGGACATAGCCCGATTTATTGCTTTTAAGATCAATCCACTGGGACCAGTCGTTCTGGTCCAGCGTATCGCCTATTTTCATAATTTGCTGCCCTTCGCTACCTGCCATGATCCGGTTTGATCCGACAGAATTGCCGGTTAGCAGTTTCCGGATCTCGTTGGCCTTAATATGGACGATAAGAACACCCAGATAGTCATTCTCATTGACTATTTTTCTGGAAAAGCTAAGCACTGGGATCTCACCTTGCGCGCTATTGAAATTATACTCTTTGGACCAGCAAAAATCGCTCTTCGCCAGACAGCCGGCTCCTTCCTGCTTGTTAAGATCCGCAAGGTTCCGGAACTGGATGTAGCTTTGCCGTTCACTTGGGATAGGATTATCCATATAGAGGTCAATCCCTTGGATCAGCGGAATAGCATAGGTCAAATTCGCGAGGGCGCTTTCTACACCTGCACGTCTGCGATATCTTTCAAATTCATCCTCCCTATTCAGAAGGAAATTAATCAGCTCGCTGTCGCGGGAGCTGGACAGTGAAATCTGCTCGATCATGACCAGCCGGGTCGTAATTTCATTATTCAACTCATCCAGCAGCTGCTGTTGGTAATGTGATGTGGTCTGTACGAGCGCCTTGGATGAATTGCTGTAGCTTGTCCATGCTGTAATACCGATAACCGCAATAAGCACTATGGCAAAGCTATGAAAAAACAGACGGTCAATTCTATATTTTTTAAAAGGATTGATCAAACGCTCTACCTTCCTTCAACTCCCGTTCAAACACAATAAACGGTAAAGCTGCGAAGGGCATTCGATGCTTTACCGTTAACGGACGGATGTTTTTTTACATCTTATCCTTTTATTCCTGTTGTTGCAATCCCTTCAACGAAATACTTCTGAAGGAACATAAAGACGATTGTTGCCGGAACAATAGATACTAGTGACATGGCAAGCAGTTGCCCCCATTCCTGAGCAGACTGAGAATCATTAATCATCCGAAGCGCTAGGCCGACCGTGTATTTGTCTACGGTGTTAATATAAAGGAGATGACCCAGGAAATCATCCCAATTCCACAGGAAGCAGAAAATGGTCACCGTAACAATTGCAGGAAAAGCAAGAGGCATAACAACTCTCCAGAAGATACCGAACAAGGAGGCACCGTCAATTTTGGCAGATTCGTCAAGCTCTCTTGGAACACCGCGTATAAATTGAATCAGCAGGAAGACGAAGAAGCTGCCGCCTGCCCCCCCGGCTAGCAGATGGGGAATAATAAACGGGAGATACGTATTAACCCAGCCCAGCTGATAAAACAGGGCGTATTGAGGAATTACTAGTACTTGTCCAGGCATCATTAAGGTTAGCATCAGGATGGAGAACCAGAAGTTCTTTAAAGGAAAATCCAATCTCGCAAAACCGAAGGCAACCAGTGTGCAGGATAACAACGTTGCTACGATTACGGCTAATTCAAGTCCGAAGGTGTTGAGATAGAAATCTGTAAACGTATGTCCGGGAACCGAACTCCAGCCTTTGGTGAAGTTGCTCCATTGCGGGTCAGCCGGAAAAATCGACGGTGAACCAAGCTCTGTGCTGTGTTTCAGTGAAGCACCGATCCACCAGAGAACCGGATAAACCATAACGAAGCTGAAGAGAATCATGAACAGATGACGAAACGCAGGCTTCCATTTTAGTGTTGTCATTTACGTTTTTTCCCTCCAGTGTCTGTTTCATAGAATACCCAATACTTCGAGGTGTAGGAGATCAAGACAGTAGCTGCAATAATTGCGACCAGCATAATCCAAGCAAGTGCCGAAGCATAACCCAACTCGTAACGGCTGAATGCCCTTTCATACAAGTACATCGCATACACATAAGTGGAGTTCATCGGCCCGCCGTTAGTAATCACAAATGCGGAAGTGAACATTTGGAAGGCGCCGATGACTGCCATGATCAGATTGAAATAAAGAATTGGTGAAAGCATCGGCAGTGTGATTTTGAAGAATTGAGTTACTTTATTGGCCCCATCCACAGAAGATGCCTCATACAGATCATTTGGAATTTGCTTCAGGCCTGCCAGAAAAATAACCATGGTGGATCCAAATTGCCAGACCGTCAACAGAATCAGCGTGCTAAGCGCCGTATTGGGACTTGTAATCCAGCCCTTCCCTTCAAAGCCGAAGACGCCAATCAGTTTGTTAAAGACCCCGTCCACACCAAAAATGTTGCGCCAGAGCAGCGATACCCCGATGCTCCCTCCGATAAGTGATGGAAAATAAATCGCCGTGCGGTAGAAGCTTATTCCTTTTACGGCCTTGCTGAGGATCATAGCGACAAAGAGAGCCGCTATAAGCTTCAAAGGTACGGAAGCCAGCACATAAGTGAAGGTTACCTTAGCAGATTGGATAAATTTAGGGTCTGCTGTGAAGATACGCTCATAATTGCGGATCCCGATCCATTTCATCGGCTGCATCAAAGTGTAGTCGGTAAACGAATAGTACAGTGATAAGAATAACGGGTACGCCGTAAGCGCTAGGAACCCGATCAGCCAGGGCGAAATAAACAAATAGCCTGCTAGCGGAGCGTTCCATCTGCTTCGGAAGTATGAACTTTTTTTCGTGTTAGCAGCAGATTGGGCTATAGTAGCTGTGGAACGGTTCATCTGTGTTCACCTCTTGTGGTTAATTTTTATACTTTAAGTATATAATCCGCTTATCCCTCGCTAAAGGAGAGGAATGCTCGATTTCTTTCAAAATATAACGATAAAAAAAGAAGCGGCATTCACCGCTTCCCTATTTACATTAATCATTAATAAATTGTTCTTCCCCATTGGTCAGCAATACCGCTCTTTCGGAAGAAGTACGTATTGATTCTATCCCGCCACTCTTTAGCATGCTCAGCCTGCTCCTCAAGACGATCTGCTACATGCTGGTACACCTGTTTATCCACATGTCCCTTCACTAGCTTCCAGGCATCTAACAATCCATCTGCACGCTCCGCGCCTTCAAAATGTGAGTCATAAATATGCTGAATCACAGTTTTACCGGAATGAAGTACATGGGTATATGGGACATGGTGGAAGAAAAGCAGCAGTTCATCCGGACAACTCTCGAGGGACTCATACAATTCCATGTTATTACGCGCATATTGGGCGGTATAACCGGTTCCGGTGGCCATGGTGCGGTCAACACCAATATGATGACAGTCTGCGAAGTGATAAGTACCCCACATTGAATATTCATATCCATCCACATTGGGCCCGTAATGGTGGTCAGGATTAACCATAAATCCGACACCCAGAGGGGCCGTGTACGATTCGTAAATCTCCCAGGAGTCTATCAGGATTCTTAATATTGTCTGAGACAGCGTCTCGTCTGTACCAAAAGTGAGGGTAATCCATTCCCCCGCAATTTCCTCGGCAGACAGCTCCGGATTCCAGGCAAGACGGCCATAACCATACAGATTAGCCTGTGCCAGCAGATGTCCCGTCCAGTTGGTGTCATTACCAATATTGGAGACTGCGGCAAAGCCGCTGTAGGGATTGCCGTGAACACTTCCATCTACAATGCGTTGGACAGTAGTACCTTTTCCTTGAAGATGCGTATCAAAATTCAATATCTCCTTCCACTGGGGCACCAGGTAGCACACATGACGTTGCTGACCGGTATACTCCTGGGTAATCTGAAATTCGATTACCTGATTCGTCTTCGGCATAGCACCTAGCAGCGGCGAGACTGGCTCTCTCACCTGAAAGTCAATCGGTCCATTCTTCACCTGCAGGATGACATTGTCCATGAAGCGCCCATCCAGCGGCTGGAAATGATCATAGGCTGCCCGCGCCCGATCCGTGGTACGGTCGCGCCAGTCCTGCTTGCAGTTATACACGAAGCATCGCCAGATTACAATTCCGCCATGCGGCTTCAGTGCTTCAGCCAGCATATTGGCCCCGTCGGCATGATCTCTGCCGTAGGTGAATGGTCCAGGCCGGCTCTCCGAGTCGGCCTTAACCAGAAATCCTCCGAAATCAGGAATTGCTTCATATATTTCCGAAGCTGCTGCGCGCCACCATTCACGGACGCTATAATCCAATGGATCTGCGGTTAAGAGACCACCGATCTCTATGGTACTGGCATAATTGATACTCAGAAACAGCTTTATGGCATAGCTGCGGAAGATAGCTGCCAACTTGGTCACGTCTGGCAAAAATTCTGTTAGCAGGCTGCTCTCCACCCGGTGAACATTCACATTATTGATGGCGATCGCATTAATTCCACTGGAGGCCAGCAGACGGGCATAATCCTGAATACGCTGAAGATTGCTTGTTACCTGGTTATCTTCATAAAAAACAGATTTCCCCGCATACCCCCTTTCCACACTCCCGTCCATATTATCCCACTGGTTGATCATGCGTAACTGATTTACAGGATTATCTATAATATTTAAATTTTGGACAGATCCTCCGGTGCCCATGATTCGCAGCAGATGGAATACTCCATATAATACGCCGGCGGCGGTAGCTGCTCCGATGACAATATTACCGGTAATGCTGTCTGTTTGAAGCGCATAACCCTCCGCTTTAACAGCGCCACTCACATCGGCGCTGAATAAATCGTCTATCGCTGAGCCAGTTCCGAAGGTTCCTATAATGATACAGGGTATTGTTTCTTTATTCCGGGAGATGGAAATTTTCCTCCCAGTAATTCCCTCCATTCCTTGAGCCAACTCATTCACTGCAGAACGAAGAACAACATCACCTTGATCAACTGCAACAATATGATTGTAAACCGCATACTGATCAGCCTTTGCATCCGTTGTACGGCGGTACTGCAGCCAAGCCAGATACCCGTCTTCCGGATGATACAATACAGAATTACTCACAATAAGTCCTCCCTATAACTTGATCTCCACTTGTTTTTTTATATTCAATCGCCAGTATGGCTGATATGTCGGGTGTTGCCCCTACATCGAAATAAATGCAAGGCCCGGAACAAGGCTGCTCCGGGCTTTCGTCCTTGAATTATTTTTCGTAAGATTGTGCTGCTTCTTTCAACTGCTCAAAGGCTTTCTCCGGTGTGACTTTTCCAAAACTAAGCTGATCCCGGACAAGCACCCAGTCTTTGTCAATAAAGTTCGTCCAGCCTCCTGCTCCAGCCGACCAGGTCTGACCATCCTTTTCAGTAGCACGGAGGAGTTCTAATCCAACCTTATCCAGATCGCTCATGCTTGCTTCTAGGGAAGTGGAAATATCCTTGTTAGCCGGCAGGCCGCGGAATGTTTGCAAAATCTTACCTGCCTCCTGGTCATTCACAAACCAATTGATGAATTTTTTAGCTTCTTCAGCATGCTTGGAGTTTTTGGAGACGGACAGGTACATGGATGGTTTCAGCCATCCACCTGCTTCTTCTGCACGCGGCATGGTTACAAGTGCGTAAGCACCTGGTTTAATGCTGTCCCAAGTCCCCAGGTTATTGGAGAAGCTATACCGGAACAAAACTTTGCCCGCTGCCATCAAGTCCATTTGTGGATCATTTTCCTTGTCGGATGCGTTTACGTCCGCCGGAGGAACCAGCCCTTCCTTACGCAACTCTTCAAACTTCTTGGTCCATTCCAGATAGGTTGCTTGATCAACATTGAAGTGACCATCATCAGTGATGATCTGACCTTTACCTTTAGCATATTGGTAGGCTGAATACATAAAGTAATTACCTGCATAGTCCAAAGTAAAATATTGTCCGCTTGGTAGCTTGGATTTGGATTCCTTGGCCAAGGCGAAGAAGTCATCCCAGGACCAGCCATTGGTCGGATTTGCAATCCCGAGTTTATCCATAGCAGCCTTGTCGTAAACCATACCGAACGCTACCGAGCCTAAAGGAACAGCATATTGCTTGCCGTTAAGTTGACCTCCGGCCAGCAATTTCTCATCGAATTTACTTACATCGACCTCCGGTGTCAGCTCAGCTAATTGATTACGTGACATCCAGTCCGGCATCCAGCCCGGATCCAGCTGTATAATATCTGGTGCGTTATTAGCCGCAGCTTGAGTTGATAACTTGTCCAAGTATCCGTCCATACCGGAATACTCCGGCTCAAACGTAACATTCGGATTATTCTTTGTATACAAGTCCAGCGCAGCAAGGGTTGCCTCATGGCGCGGCTGGGATCCCCACCACATTATACGCAGCTTAACAGGTTCATTGCTAGGTGCAGCCGTTGCCGCGGTATTAGTACCGGCAGGCTCTGCAGTTGATTTTGCGTTGCTATTGTTTCCTCCTCCGCCGCACGCCGCCATCATTCCTAGCAAGCCCGTCATGGCCAAGACGGTAAGAGAACGCTTCCATTTCAACATCTTTAACCCTCCTTATTTAGTCTGTATTATCTGGCTACACCGTTATAGTAACAATTATATATGGAAGTTCATATGAGGGTGATGCACGATTTATTTTAAAATCTCACGGAAATGAATAAGGTGCCCCATTCAATTTTGCGCACCTCGGAGGACGATATTATCATCAACTTCCTGATCCGCAAGCCATACTTCACTTCGTCGTTTCTGAGCAGGCTGGCGAATAACGGAATTTTGTCCCACTTTCTGGCCGGAGCCATCTCCGATCGACAAAATCATAACCGCTACATCATTTTCCATAGCGAAAATAACGCCAATTTGCCAATTCTGATCAAACAATTGCTCTGCGAGTATTACGACAAATCGCTCGGGTCATCGGAAATCATGAATTCCTATATGCTGCTGATTTTTTATGAGCTGCTGCGCGTGTTCCAATACGACACCAATCGTCCAGAGGCAATCACTGGCAGCAAAGTCACCATTATCGAAATACTGAAGTACATCGAAAAGCATTACCTGGATTGCTCGCTTGCCTCCACGGCAGAGCATTTCAACTTCAATCCCAACTACCTGTCCACCCTGATAAAAAAATCCACCGGTCACACCTTTAAGGATCTGGTGCTCAGCGAAAAGCTAAAATATGCCTCCTTCCTGCTGGTGAATACCGATCATCCAATCTACGACATTGCCAGTACCACGGGGCAGAGCAACCTCAGTTTTTTCTATAAAAAGTTTCAGGAACGCTTCGGCCAAACGCCGCAGCAATATCGCGACCAGCGTATGCCTGGTGGCAACGGGTACGATTGAAGAGAACATATCGAACGCCACCAAAAAAAAGCCGCTTTTGGCGGCTTTTTTGGTAGCATTCGTAAGAGTATGAACGGCAGGTTAGGCATTCAGCCTGCTTGCTTTTCGAGCAATATCATCCGATCCAATGACCTCCAATTTTGGTGTTTTCCTGCGTGCTGCTTCCACCATAACTCGGGAGACATCGGCACTGTGAACAGCCTTGTATTGTGAGAGGGGACCAATCATGAAGGGGCGAAGCAACTGGAACGCTATAATTCCCGCCCGCTCTCCCAAACGTTTCTCATCACGATTGCCTAGCATGAAGGAAGGCTGCAGAATAACCAATCGTGGAAGATTCAATTGGATCAAATCCCGTTGAAGTTCTCCTTTGACGCGATTGTAAAAAAGCTTAGACTTGTCAGATGAGCCCATAGCGGTAACGATGATCATTTTAGCTGCACCATATTTCTTTGCCAATTTTCCTAGTATGAAAGGGTACACATAGTCTACTTGCCTAAATGCTTCCTGACTGCCCGCTTGTCTTATCGTGGTTCCTAACGCGCAAAAGACATCAGCCTGTCTAACGGTTCCCACATCCAGCTCTTCCTCAAGATGATCAAAAGAGATGAGCTTTTGCACCAGTTTGGGGTGAGAAATGCCCAAATCCCTTCTCACAAGAACAATAACGCGGAGATAAGCGGGATGATCAAGCAGCAGCTTCACAAGCTGTTTTCCAACGAGCCCGGTAGCCCCCGCGACAATTGCAGTAGTGGATTGTTTTTTTGTCATGACTCGATCTCCTCTCTTTTGCTATCCGGCTACATGAAAGGGATCATGCACTTCGATTAGCCAAATTATGGGACAATGTCAACAGCTCCGTCAAAATGGTATTTGCATGCTGCATCGAGGAACTTTGAACCTTAACCGTATCTGAAATATGTTCGGTTGCCGTATTGTTTTTATCCGAAATATCAGACAGTGCATCCACCAATTCAATGATCTTCTCTTTAAATTGAGTAATTTCAACAATATCCCGATTTGCGGAATGAATCTCGTTCGTAACGGTTTGGATCTCAAGTTCGATGTTTTTAAATTTTTCTTCCAGTTCATCCGATAATTCTTTTTGCTTCCCTACTATCGCATTGACTTTCTCCATATTTTGGTCTGCCAGATGAATGCTTTGGGTTATATTTAATATTGTGCGGCCAATTTCTTCTGTTGCTTTCCTTGATTCTGCAGCCAACTTCCTAACTTCCAGGGCAACAACCTCGAAGCCCCTCCCATGTTCCCCTGCGCTTGCTGCTTCGATAGATGCGTTAAGGGCTAACAAATGCGTTTGGTCAGAAACCGACTTGATGACATCAACAATCCTGCTGATCTCGTTTGCCCGCTGCTGCAATTCGGCTACTGCGTACTGAAGGCCACGGGTCTCTTCTTTGTTTTCGGTAAGCATATTGTCGAGCACATGTAAATAATCAAGTCCTTGTGCATTCAGGTTCAATACCTGATTGGATTTTTGGTGAATTTGTCCAACGGACAACCTTAGATTTTCAATCATCTCGCCAAAATCATACACCTTTTGAACCATCTCGGAATTGGTTGCTTTCTGGCTTCGACTGCCCATCGCCACAGCTTCTACCGAGTACCCTATCTTGGTTTGTGAATTTAGGTTTTCTTTAAATGTGGAAGCAAATTGATTACTGATCTCTTCTACTTTCTCTGCAACAAGCTGATTCGTTTGGAACATTTGTTCGAGATTGCTTACCAGTTCCTTTGTTTTCTCCGTCTCTCTGTTCAAGGCCCTTCGCTGCCCATCAAAGTAGAAATAGAACAAGCCTACACCTACAAGGGAACCGAAGAAATTAAAGCTGTATACTGCAGTTTCAATCCATCTGGACACTGGGACCTGAACATCAAGGCTTGCAATTTTTAACCCCACAGCGGCGATAATAACGATTAATGAAAGGACAGTCTTTGCTCTTTGTTGTAATGTATGAGAAAAAAATATCTGGGCAATCGTCGTAAAGATAAACAGATAGAAGCCTAATGCCCACCCTCCTGTCATCGTAGTGATTACTGCAAAGACCGTAACCTCCAGACCACCCAAAAGAATGGCGATATTGGATCTTCCAATATGATTTAAGTAGATACATCCTGCAAAAATAAAAATCGAAAATACATTATACGTAGCAGCCAGCTTGAGATTGAGAAACAGAAGAAGGAATCCCATAAAAAGATGTGTGATTAAAAACATGAGGAAGATGTATCCACTGATTGTGGAATCGGAATTCCCGTAGTCCATTCTGTTGTGAAATAGATTAGCGAGCTTTCTCATTATCTGACCTCCCGTATTTTATGTATACTCTCAGGCCTTGATTGAGAGGATAAGAAGCGTATTGACCGTGGCATTACAATCCGACTAAATAAGTTGCCTCTGGTGGATTGACGGAGGCAACTTATCAGTCCAGAGTATTATTGGTTTATGAAATCTGTAGAATAAGCTACCTCTTTTTGTTCTTCTAATGCAGCTATGCGTGAACTCAAACTCTTATGAACGAGATCGTAAGCGTCACCTACCAGTGTTAGCCGAAGTGGAGCTTTGTCAGAATCTGCGGCAACAATGATGGCCTGAGCCATTTTGGCCGGATCGGCTAATAAACCATGTTCCACCAGTTTCAGGTGAGTTCGGGTGAGATATGCCGATACCCCGACGTACAAGTACGATGATTCGTTGATATGCCGGGTCCTCGAGCAAGAGCCGTACAAGCTGTCTCCCCTTCATTCCTGTAGCACCAGCTACAACAGCCGTGTCAGTCTGTTTTCTGTTTATCATCCTGACCCTCCGTTTTTCCACATCAAAACTTTAACTACGAATGACTATATAATTCATATAATATCCTTCCAGATAACAAATCATCGTTTTCCGAACATCGTCCTTAAAATTACGTTGGAGTC
>RCUO01000638.1_pt1 | contig 16544 bp, 15 predicted proteins | sample 2166161 | NCBI WGS metagenome assembly RCUO01 (sample SAMN09932617, study PRJNA488358) | compost metagenome | feature: garden; material: soil; isolation source: compost soil in cyclohexanecarbonitrile-enriched culture | place: Germany: Experimental Botanical Garden Goettingen | collected 2016-01-27 | reverse complement strand
GTGCCTTGCCGGATTCTGTATTGGCCCGTGTCCATTCGCTGCGGCTGATTTCAAGCTCGACAGTACTCCGGCCCGGTTCGGCCTGCACCGCTACGACCGTTCCCGTATATCGCCCTCCGTCCGCACTTAAATACCAGCTTGCAGTATCGCGGATTTCAATATAGGAACTGTCATAATTCCCCTTTAAGCGTACAAGCATATATTCCTCCGACACAGATGCCGAGCCGCTGACCGTTACATAATGTTGCAGAAGGAGGCCGTTCGCCCAAATGAATAAGCCTCCGCATAGTCCTGCAATGATTAGCAACGCCGCTATCGGCGTTCTGATAAACAGATAAGAGAATCCGTTCCACAGCCGCCGGTTCTTCTTTCCTTTTGCAGCATTCATAGGCGGCCCCATCTACTTATTAAGCAGCTCTTGCCGGTAGGAAGCAAGCAATTCAGGGGCAATTCCCAGCTGCGCAGCATATCTTACACATAAATAGGAAGGTCCGAAAAAATCACCCAAAGCAATCTCAGATGCGATTCTGCACTTCTTGACAGTCGGCCCGCATTGGTCAAAATGTTCACATTGGCTGCAGACCGTCAGCTCATTGCGGCTCATTACTTTTCTTACCCGGTTCATCCCCTCGGAATTCCAGACTTCAAGCAGCGAATTTCGGGTAACATTTCCGCAGTGATCAACCGGACGGGCCGAATTCGCATAAATCATGCAAGGATACACATCCCCGTTATAATCAACAAACATCTGGCTCACACCGCCATCACAATTCATTAAGACATCCTTATCCCTTTTAACAACATCATAATTGCCGCCCTCCATGCGGTTTCCGCTGAGAATACCGTTCAAGAAAGCTTCGGCGTTCTTCCGGGCCAGGGAGGGCTTCTCCTGAAAGAGTCCCGTGGGAAAATAGGGGTCGCTGTAATACAACTCGACTCCAAGCTCCAGGCCGGAAAGCTCGCTGACTCTATGCAAGTAACGGAGCCGGCTGTCCCACTCCAGCTCAAGCTCTTGAATCTGCGGATTCCGGTCAAAGTTGAATACGGGGTGCAGATACAGACTCCCGACGCCATTCTCGCGGCAAATGGCGATTAACGAATCCAGTTCAGAATACAGCTCCGCTGTAGCCATACTTTCAACGGCAGCAACAGGTATTCCCCGGCGGTTAAGCTGCTCCAGTGACCCGATGATCCGGTTAAAGCTTCCAGTGACGCCCCGGACACCGTCATGTGTTTCCGGGGTTCCTCCATCCAGGGAAACATGCAGCTTTAAGCCGCCGGGTTTCTGCTCCTGTATGCTCCGGAACAGGGTTAGCCACTTCTCATTGATGAGCATGCCGTTGGTATATAGAATTACCGTGTAGCTTCTATTCAAAGAATCCTCAATAACGGTATAGATCGATTGCCACAGCAAAGGCTCTCCGCCCGATAGAACTACATTCTCCACACCGCAGGCATCTGCCTCATCCAGAAAAGCTTGCATATCCTCGAACCGCAGAATATCCTGCTGCTTATAGTGCTTGTCAGATACAATGCAGTGCTTGCAGCGTAAATTACATTTAGGGGTACAGTTGAACATAATGGTCCGGGGAATCATCGGTATTCCCTTTAGACGCTCTTCGGAGCTGCCCGTGAGCAGCCTGGCCTGCCCGGAAGCCGGCCCGCCCAATAATAAATCCTGGGCAGTCAGCCAATCTAAAACCGCCTGAAGCTCCTCTTCGTCCCCCCCGTACCGGCTCAGCAGCTCAGCGTACTCCAGAGGCTGCATCAGCTCTGTCAATAAGCTGAAGACCTCCGTTTCCAATACCGTTGTCCTTCTATTCTCAGTGTCACGTACATAGTAAGATGGGTTCAACGGAAGCCCGGCAGGCGCTCCTGCATTCCGCACCGCCTGATCGACCAGAATCAGTGAAGGCTTAGCTTGATATACTCTCATGATTAGTCTCCTTAGAAATAGCATTCGGTCCTGCCGCTGGCTTGCGCAAATCAGCAGCGGCCTGAAGTCCGGCGCCTGCGATGGTCTGCAAAGCGTGTCCGAGGGTGACTACAAAGCGATTTTCACCGTAGATATGATATTTCCCGGATTCCTGTTTGGGTGTGTAGTTAACCGTGATTACATTCGCTCCGGCATTCAGTCCGGCAATTTGTCCTCCCGCCCTGACTTTTTCCAGAGCGCTTACGGAAGGGATCAACCATTCAGGTTGTAAAATCCGCATAATAGATATAGCATTCAGCGACAAATCAATCGAACCGCTGCTGTAATGCTCAAGGGGAGTGTGCGGAGCCGGTAAAAAAGGCGACACACTGCACATATGCACATTCAGTGATTTAGCCAACAGAATATCGTCAGCGATACTGTCGATGGTCTGGCCGGGCAAACCGATAATCATTCCGGTGCCCACCTCATAACCGGTCTCGAGCAGCATCTGAATCGCCTCAATCCTTTTATCCAAAGCCTCATGCCGGAGCCGCTCATGATTGATGTGATCACTTGTTTCAAATTTCAGAATATAACCGTTCGCACCCTGCTCGAATAAGTAAGCATACTCCGCAGCCGTCTTCACACCCAGGTTCAGAATAATATTCACTTCATCCCGGTACATGGAGCGGATCTTGCGGATGGCACCTCCTGCTATCCGGGTATTTGCCGGATTTTCCCCGCCCTGCAGGAACACTGTACGGATTCCGCAATCTGTCATTTGCTCAACCGCCCCCAGGATTCCCACCTCGTTCAATGTAAACAGCGAGTTGTTTTTCAGGTTATCCCGCCGCATCGGGCAATAATCGCAATTGCACAGGCAGAGATTACATACCTCAACGACTCCTCTAATACTGACTCCTTCCGGAAACTGTTTATCTCTGACCCCTTTCGCTGTGTCATAAAGCATCTGCTGCTCTTCTCCGTCTGCCGTTAAGAGTTGAATGATTTCATCTTTATTCAAGCGTTATCCCCCGCCTTCACCTGATTACGATCCATATAGTCAATGACATCACCAATCCGCTGAAAAGACAGTAAATTCTGATCAGGAATACTACAACCAAGCCTGTTCTCCAGTTCTGCAACGAAAAAGAATATATCAAAGCTGTCGAGACCCAATTCCCGCAGCTTCGAGTCTTTATGAATTCCTGCCGTTTGTACAGAAAATTTGCGTTCTAAAAGCTCATAAATAAATTCCTGGGATTTCATACCGGGCGCCTCCTTATTCAAGCTTTGCTTCCAATTCTTTTTTGTTAATTTTACCGCTAGTAAGCTTTGGCAATCCGGCGCATTGCATAATACGGAATTTAGTAGGCGCAAGCGCATCATTTAGCAGCTGAAGAATATCAGGATACAGTCTGCTTGATTCCGAATTCGCCGAGTAAAAGATGCCTACCGTATGGCTTACATCCGAATAAACCGCTGCTGTCTCCGCTATGCCGGGCAGGCTCCCGATTTGCTGTTCCAGCTCATGCAGTGAAATCCTTCTCCCTGCCGCTTTAATGAAAGAATCTGTTCTGCCGGTAAACGTCAGCACACCATCGGAATTACAGGTAACCGTATCTCCCGTATGATAGTAGCCATTCTGATCAACAGGCTGCTGTTCCTCATAATTCCAATAACCCTTCATTACGCTATCCCCGCGTATCAGCAATTCACCGCTGACCGGTTCAATCATCAGCTCATATCCGGGCACAGGAAGACCCAGAATAGTCCCCTCCTCCAGAAAAGAAGCTTCCGGCATCACCAGTACGATACCCGTAGTCTCCGTACATCCCCAAACCGATATCAGCTTTTTTCCCGTCCTGTTATAGAATTTGAACCTAAGGTCGTATGGAACGTTCTCCCCGGTCCCCAGCAGGAATTTAATGCTCTGCCAGTCTTCCCGGCTCTGGCATATTTTCAGCAGGTTCGACAAGGTGTGCGGAGTAGCCAGCAAATGTGTCAGACGGTGCTCACGCATGTGATGCCCGAAGCTCCGTAATTCGTGATTGGCTAACAACAGACACCGGGCTCCAAACAGCAGTGGTCTGGTAAATAGTTCATGGGGGTGCATATCCGGGGCAAACAGACAGCAGTAACAGTCTTCTGTGTTAAGAGGGAGGCGCTCGCTGACAAGCAGCGCATTCATAATAATCTCCCGGCTCCCTGTTCTCACCGCTTTAACTCTGCCGGTAGAGCCTGAGGTGAGATTATAGTAACTGGCATTGGCCTCTGACGGGGAGTACGTATAGCCTGCATAGCTGTCGCTCAATTCATATGGAATAAAAGTACTGCCCGTTTCTCTTATATAGCCGTCCTTAGCAGGCCTGATCCTACACATTACATAGGACTTGCTGCCCGGCTGGCTGTATCCTTCGTATTGAATGAGAACGTTCACCGGTATCAGGGACAATATCTGCTGCAGCCGGATTTCCGCTGCCTGCTCGGGAAGAGGAACGACAGACAGTCCAAGTCCCAATGCAGACACATACAGGAGGACAAGGGAAACGCAGCGGGGAGCCGATATCCCTATAACATCCCCCTCGCGCAAGCCCTGTGAGTGCAAATAGCCCTGCAGCTCGCGCACCTTACACAGCAGCATACTGTAAGTCAGCTCCTGCTCGGCATCGGCCACCGCAGGACTGCCGCCGCTGCTCCCGGCCCATAGCTCCAAGTAGTCATTAAATGTGTACATCCGGATTGCACCTCTTTTCAGGAGCTCAGCACTCTGGGCAGACCATAGAAAGCTGGGGGTGTGCTGTTTGTTTACAAGTCATCGCCTTATAGGCTGCTCTCCATTTACTGATTTTGAGCAGAAGGTTCATTGAGATGAATCTGCCGTCCAGGTGAGTCAGCACAAAGTCAAAAATCCGTTCATCGAAGCCCAGAAAGTGCGGAATAAGCAGCTCATTGCCCGTTTGCCCAAGCAGCGTTTCCAGTCCGCTTCCCGGTGAGATCCTTATCCCAAAGGAAAAGAAAAGCTGACCCGGCTCTAGAAACCGGTTGGCAAACTCACAGGTTTCTTTAATAGTCAGCTCTGTTTCTCCAGGACCGCCGAATAACAGCAGACCTACAAGATTTACTTTATATTGGGCGCATAAGGCTATGAATCTGCTGATGGTATGAACAGAAAAGCCTTTTTTCAAGTTTGTCAGCATAGCGGGAGAAAAGGTATCGAACGAAACACTCAAGGTCTTACAGCCTGAAAGAGCCGCCAGCCTCAAAAACTCTTCATTGCGGGTCGGCCTGGCATATGCAGTCCATTCAAGCTCCGGCAGATTAAGCTCAATCAGCAACAGACAAAGATTCCGGGCATGCTCAGGTGAAATATTGATTAAAGAATCAGTAAAGAACAGCTCTCTTACGCCGATTTGATAGAGTTGGATAATTTCATTACGCAAAAGGTTCAGTGGACGGGTATAATGGGTATTCTGGTCGAGCAAACCGTAAGAGCAATAAATACACTGCATCGGACAACGGCCTCCGCACCGGGTCGGAATGCCGATCTGCTTCGCCCCAAGTGCCAGATAAGCCTTCACAAGCTCCGGTTGATACTTAATTTCGAATGCAAACCGTTCAGGGCAGGTTCCGCCAATACCCGCAAGCTGGTCATCCTGCATTTCTTCGATATGGCCAGTAATAAATTGAAATAAGCGTTCCTCTGTATCGCTGTCTATAGCGGCATCAAAGGGAAATACTTCAGCAAATCCTTTGGGGTAGGCGGTAAAGGCGCTTCCTCCCAGAAGAATTTTTACATCGGGATTCCGTTGCCTGCCCTGCTCTATAATAAAGGTTGTGATTTTCAGATAATAATCTACCAGATATTCACCATCCAGCTCCATGGAATCCAGGTTTCTGATGGAGAATGCGATGCAGTCGAACTCTTTTTCCAAAAAATCCAAGGTTTCCAGCAAGTCCGGACGCTGCACAAAATCGATAAAATCAACTTCTGCGCCCATTTCGGATAACAGTGAACATACATAATTGGCTCCTACCGGGAAAACCGGACTGAATCCCAGATTCGGCAGTGAATTAAGATTGACCAGAATTACCTTATAGTTTCGCATAGCACATTTCCTTTAACGGATTTGAAAAGATAATGGGTTTCATGACCGCACTCATTGGTATACGGCGAGAATCCCGAAAGACGAAGGAGCGTAATTTTCCGCTGATGCTCCAGGTTTATTCTATATGTAGTTAGCCCGTCACGGTTCAGCACAGCCAGCAATTGAACAATAGCTGCCGTGATATCCAGTTCAGGTCTGGAAGAAAGTGTAAACATTGCGAACAATGTATCTCCATAAATACACCACCGGATGCCTGCGGATATTCCCAGTTCATCCTCTCCGACAAACCAGCCTGATTCCGGATTAGTAAAATCACCGCTCAAATTGACACTATCAATAAAGGAGCTTTGTGCTTCTGCAAGACTCTCAATAGCGGTGCTGTCTTCTGGCACAGCGTACCGCCACTGTAGCAAGCTGTCCTTAATCTCTGCCTGCCGCAGCCGCTGAAGTCCGGTATCCTTAAAAAACAGCCGGTAGACCGGTCTGACGGATGAACTGAATTTCAGCCGCTTCATCATCACAGATTTCCAGGAGGGCATGTCGTCAATCCATGTAATAAAGCCATCCGTTACACATCCGGAAAGGGAGTCTACGGTGTGCTGAACCAATTGATAACAGCTCCAGATATTATGATTCTCAGGACGGACATAGACCCCGTATAAGAATCCCCATCCTGAAAGCAGCACTGTCCGGTGGCATCCCATAATAAGGCCATTATTTTTGAGCACTTCCCATCTGATTAGTCTGCTATGCCATGCTTCAAGCTCAGCGGGCAGCTCTTTCATGAACGGGATGTGTAACCGGGACATCTCCTCAAGATCGGAAAGTGTAGCTGTACTGTAGATTTCTGTATCCATACATTCAGCTCTCCTTAATTAAAAGCTGAGTATGGATAAGGTCCCATACTCAGCTCAACAGTAAGTAAACGATTTATTTTGGCTGATCACATGAACTCATTGCAATGTTCGATTTGTTGATAAACTCCACGTTATTGGAAAGCTTACCTACAACCGCTTCAAATAATTGCGGATTCTCGCTTAATTGCTTCGTAAAGTCAGCAAGGCTGATCCCCAATCCGGCTGCTCTCAAAGCAGCTTCAGGACTATCAGCAAATTGTTTAACAAAATCAATATTCTCCATACGTTCGAGCAAGCCGGAGAATAAGCCTGCTGTTTGTTGTACAGCAACTGCCGCCATATCTGTCACCTCCTTTCCCTATAATCCATAAAGAAAATCGATGTGTAAGTATGTGAGTTGTTCTTATATTAGTTTCTCTCTTTCAAATTGTCAATCATATCCATTTATAATTATTTTTAGGTAAATTTCTTTTTTATAAAATATAATGATTTATCTGTATTAATATCTTTATAATTCTTCATTAATACAGTTAATTTACCGTAAAAAAAAGATGAACCGCCCTCAGAAGGTGCGGTTCATCCGTAAAGCTGTCCAGTATAGCTTCATCTATTGCAGCGACTTAACGAGATTAGACCAGAATGTAGAGTAAGGCTGCCAGTCCATAAATTCCGTCGAGCCCCAATGCGGGGAGCAATCGCTGGCAAAAGCAGCGGTTTTCCCTTCACCGAAGGTGCCTACAGTCAGAATGGCATCGCTATTATAGCTCAGCAGCTCACTGGCCTCCGGCTTGGCAGCAAGCTTATTGTAGCCGAGCAGCCGCGGCCAGTCGCCATAGCCCACCAGCGGATGCTCCTGTGCCACCACCGGTGAGAAGCCGGCTGGCATCTCCACGCGGTCATCGCCCGGCTGCATCACTGACGAATATTTAATACAAACACACACGAAACACACGGCAGCATATTACATGCTCCGTGTGTTTTCATAATTAACATAACAACCCCGGACTAGCTTCCTGAACGCCTTCCATGGCGGATAAAAGAAACTGCCAGTAAAAACAACGGAATCGCAACCATATTCACCGGCATCACATACCGGACCCAGACTCCCTTCAACAGCAGGCCCGCTGGCGGATTCAGCTTGATGACCAGCATCGTGAGAATAAAGGTTGCCGGTGCTGCCAGCCAAGTGATTTTTTTCCAGCTGCGCGTTTTCCCTATCCACTGTGCCAATCCATAACAGGTAATGAACATGTAAATCGACAGCTTCACGAAGATGCAGACCAGCCATATTGCCATCACAAAAACATCCATATTCTGAATGAACTCCATCAGGTAGACCAGCTTGACCATCTCAAAAAACGGGAATTGCAGCCGGCTCCCAACCGCCGGACCAAAGGTCATAATGACCCACAGAACGCCGAGCAGCAGCAGGAATGATGAGAACCCTACTCCCAGCAGCACGGCTTTGCGCGTTTCTTGTCCGGGATGCTCCACAAAGGGAAACAGCATCATAAGCAGCACAGCTTCACCCAGCAGCGAGACAGGGGCAAGCGCTCCTTCTACAATTGTCATTAGCCCTGTATCTGCATATACAGGCAGCACCATTGTCCAGTTAAGATTATTAAAGGTCAGACCTAAGGTTAGTGCCAGAATAACTATAACTATAGGTCCCCAGAGCTCGCTGACTCTGCCAATCGCCTCAATCCCTCCATGGTATACGGTGTACAGCACCACACCAATCATCGTACCGATCACCACCCAGTCCGGTGTTTTGTAGAGAACACTTAGGCGGATGAACAGGTATTCATCCCTGAGAATCAGGCTCATTACCCAGAACCACTGGAGGATAAAGGGGATGATGATCAGTTTCCCGCCCCATTTTCCCAGAATGGCTATGCTGTACTGTATTAGAGTCTGGTGCGGATAACGGGAGCTGAGCCGGGCGGCGGCATAGGTGATGATCAGCCCCGCTGCTCCAGCCACAATGTAGGAAATCCAGGCATCCTGCTTGGCATTGTGGATCGTAGCTGTCATCGAGATGAGCAGGTTCATGCCGATCTCCATCATCAGAATCATCCAGAACAGCTGGCGGTTGCTGATCTTCACTACTTATCACCGCCCTCTCTGTTAGGCAGCAGGGATTCGCCTGTAACTCCAGTTCCCGTCAGATTAAGCTTAACCTTTATATCCAGCTCAATGTCCGGAAAGACAGCCTCCCAGTCAGCGGCAAGCTTCTTCCAGCGGTAGGGATGAAACTGGTGAAGCTTGTCTCCTAGCCCAAAAATATCACTTTTGAAATCCTTCTGCACCTTTTTGACGACCTCTTTGACCCGTTCTTCAAGGTATTCATTCATCCGGGCCTCCACTTTCTCTATATTCTCCGTTTTGGACAGATTCAGCGGCGAGTCATTTTCCTCTATGTAGCCCTTTCCCTGCAGCCGGATGCGGAACCCCGGCAGCTCACCGTCAAAAACAGGGGTGATCTGACTCTTGAAGGTATCCACGTTGACTGTTACAGCCTGGCTGCTTGTCGCTCCGGATAATGCATCTGCGGCCGCCCCGCCCGGCTGATCGGCATCAATAGCATTGACAATTGTAGTAAAATTCCAGCCAGTCAGCTGATCCGTAATCCACAGTCTGACCCAGTATTCATTATGATTCAGATAACCCGCCAGCTTCAGCTGGCTGTTAAAAATAGCCGCCCCGTATAAACTGAGTGTCGTTTGCGGAGGACTGTCATTTTTACTTTTTTTGTCCATCTTCACTTCGGGGGGCAAAATCATGAGCGCGGGCATAATTCCGCAGCCGGTGCCATTAGCCATGATGTAGAAGTCGAGCAACGACCGGCTGATCGGCGCACCGCTTTTCTCCTGGATTTTCTGCACTGCTATCGCCGGATTAGTCTCAAGCTGGTATGCCAGGCTCATTGCATCCTGCGCCGTCCCCTCTTTGACGACAAAAATATTCGTCCGCGGCCGGACCATCGGGCTTCGTCCGTACTCATCAAGGATAGAGAAGACGCCATGCTCCGCCAGCTTTTCCCCGATAAAGATATTACGCCGGTGCCCCGGAAAAATAACCCGCGACAGCTTTCTCTGCATATTCTGTTCCGCGTCCCGGTTGTTTTTGCCATATGCGCTTTCTGTCATGAAGCCGGAACGGCCGCCCTGTTCCCCGCCCTGCTGTCCGCCAGATTTCGAAGCGAGCGGGAGCACCAGATTGGCGGTCGCCAGGTAGACTCCCTCCTTCACCAGATCCATTCCCCAGCCCAGCACAATGGCCTGATCATTCAGCTCCTGCCTGTCCCAGCAGCCAGTGAGGAGCAGCGGCAGAATCAGAATCAACGCCGTTACTTTTCTGTACATATCTCCGCGCCCCTTTCCGCCTGTTATTTCTTTCGTTTGGGGAACCGGGCTGCCCCGCTCTGGGCCAGCCACGGCTGCAGCCAGCGCATCTTGGATTTGGGCGCCCGGACAAGCACATCATTCAGATTACGGATTGTCATCGGCGCATAGGGTGACATATAAGGCACACCAAAAGGCTCCAGCGTTACCATATGAACAGACAGTACAATGAGAAACAATACAATACCGTAGAAGCCCAGTACCCCCGAGGCAAACAGCAGCGGAAACCGGAGCATCCGGTAAGCCGTCCCCAGGTTATAGACCGGAAAGGCAAAAGAAGCAATCCCAGTAAGGGAAACGATAATGACCATCGGAGTTGAGATAATTCCCGCAGCCACAACCGCCTGCCCTATAACCAGAGCTCCCGCAATACTGACCGCCGGTCCAACCTGCTGGGGCAGCCGGATGCCGGCTTCACGCAGGCCTTCGAATATAAATTCCATGATCAGCGCCTCAATCACAGCCGGCAGCGGTACGCCTTCCCGGGCAGAGGCGATGCTGACTACAAGCGGTGTCGGAATTACCTGCAGATGGTATGTGGTCAAGGCCACGTACAGTGAGGGCAGCAGAAGTGAAACATGAACAAAGGTATACCGGATCCAGCGTACAAAGGTAGCGTAGATAAACCTGTCAGTGTAATCGTCCACAGCCTGCAGTCCAGTCCAATAGGTCATGGGTAAAATCAGCACGAAAGGCGTATTATCCGTGATGATAACAACTTTGCCCTCCAGCAGGCTGGATACAGCCACATCCGGACGCTCTGTATTCTGAATTTGCGGAAAGGGCGAGAACATATCGTCCTCAATATATTCTTCGATATTGCTGGAATGAATAATACCGTCCAGCTCGATTGTTTGCAGACGCTTCCTCACTTCCTTGACCAGCTCTTCCTTTACAACACCCTCCATATAGCCGATTACAACTTCTGTCTCCGTCAGCCTGCCCAGCGTCATGCATTCCAGCTTCAGCTTGGAGGAGCGGATCCGCCGCCGGAGCAGAGAGGTGTTGGTCCGAAGTGATTCCATGAACGCATCCCGCGGCCCGCGCACAACCTTTTCCGAAGTAGCCTCTTCAATGGAACGCTGCTCCATTTTGACCAGATCGGCCAGCATGACAAACGCATTTCCCTCTGTAAAAATAGCTGTTTCCCCGCGCAGGATCGCCTTAATAATCTTCTGTGTTTCATAGGCGATGCTGATCTTCAGCGTGGGTATAAAAATCTCCTTCAGCTCAACCTTCCGGACCTCATCCACCCGCGAACTGCTGCGGAAATGCTCTATCAGCGGCTGCAGCACAAATTCATCCACCGCCTGGACATCGCACATCCCGTTCACATACATCAGCGTTGCCCGGTTCATTCCCTCTATACTGCAGTTCCGGTACATCACATCTGAACAATTCAGAAATTCCAGCTGCATCCGCTCAATATTGAACGCCAGATCTGTAGACAGCATTTCCGGCTCTTCGCGCTTACTAAATGTTGTCTGCTGTTCCATTAGACATCCCCCCATTGTTGGTATTTGCAGGGAATGGGGTAAATATTCATCTTTATTCATGTTTTCAAATCTAAAAGGAGACGGCACAATGCGCCGCCTCCTTACTTAGGCTCAATCTTTTATCATATTTATATGGTTATCCCATAAAAAAGTCAAACAAATCGTCGTCGGTCCGCAAGATTCTGGACTCCTCCACCCCCATCTCCACTGCCAGCTCAACGGAAGCAGCGGCCAGCACGGCCGAATTCGCCTTCACATCGAAGGCTGCTTCCATCAGTGAATGATAACGGCTGTATGTCTGGTTTATCCGGGTAATGATCTCTTGATAGACCTGGTCCACTTTTGCCAGTATGGAATCTGTGTAAGCATCAAGCATACGCTTTAATTCCAGCTCTCTTGCCTCAAGCTTCCCCTTGGCAAAACCCCAAATCAGGTTAGCTGTTACTGTCCCTATAATGGAGCCCAGTACAGGAACCGGAATCAGCATCTGGCCAATGGCTCCCCCTGTCGCCGCGATTCCCGCTTCGATGCAGAGCACCTGTCCTTGTGTAACAAATTCATCCATGGAGATTTGCTCCCGCTTCAAATCTGCCATCAAGGAGGATAACCCCATCATCGCACTGGCTGCTGCTCCGGCAAATGGAGCGGATAGTGAGGTCAGATTAGTCAGCGCATAAATAGTTCCGGCTGTAACACCCGCCTTCGCTCCGGCCTTTGCACCATCAAGCCCGATCTCCTGCCAATCCGCCCGTTCAAAGTCCTGAAGCCTTTTCCCCTCCTTCACCTTACGGTAAATGACGGTAATTGCAGTTAACGAAGCTGTAACAGCTGCAGCCGTCCCCGCTGCTTTGACTCCTTCCCGAATGGAAGGAGCCTTTTGCGCTTCAATCTGTTTCACTTTTTCTTTTCCATCCTGACGGATGTCTTTTTGGATTCGCTGGTTTTCATCCACAAGCTGATCCTGAACTTTGGTGACTGTCCCGCCTGCTGTACCCAGCTGGACTTCCTTATATTCTGAGATAGAAGGCTTGACTACATCCTGGAAGCTCCGTCCGGTACGCTGTTCAAGATCCTCTACCTTATGAAGAATGGCCCGGACAGATTTTTCGCTTAAACCGGCCGGTGTACCGCCGGCGCGGACAGTCTGAACGATCTCGTATTGATCCTTGGGAATTGTGTAGTCCATCGATAAATTTTCATATTTCTCAAAATGCTCCAGCACATGCTTGAGTGTATTATTGGTACCGTTGATAAACTTCGACTGAACCTTAATGCCGTTTAGTATAAAATCCTCCGGCGCCGTTCTTCCGACACCTTCAAAGGTAGCTACCTCCGGCATGCCGTGCAGTGCTGCCCGGGCATTGCGCACATGCACTTCCATTTGCTCCGCCACTTCTCCATGCTTCGTCTGCTGGGAACCCAGGATATTATCCGGCTTAGCAAGGAACTGGCGCATTTTTTGCATTTGTCCCAGGGCATTTTCGAAATACGACTCTTGTTGCCCTTGAGCTGCCAGCATGTCCCTTACAGTCTGATCAATCTTACGGGCAGCAGCCTCCTGTTTCCAGTCATTAAACGCGCCAATACCGGCAGCAGTAATCTGGTCCTTCCACACCTGCGAAGCCATCTTATTTGCCGACTTCCTTCATGAACAACGCCGACAGGCTTTCCGTATTGTTAATTATCGCCCGCAGGACATCCCGCTGATCCTGGCTGAACTCCGTAAAGGACCGAATCGATCTGACAGCCCCGGTAAAGGTCAGCAGACTCTGCTCTAAGCCGGTTGCAAGCTTCTGCGTGGATTCCTTCAGGTGTACAATCTCTGTATTAGTAGCTTCCAGAACTCTGGTCGCTTTGACAATGTCCACACGCTCATTATCTGCTTTGATCGCTGCCTCCTTGTTCTTCTTGTTGGCAAGGAAACCTCCGGCTGCAAGACTCGCAGCACCAATGCCCCAGCCGATTGGTCCTGCCAGGGCGAGCAGGGCACTGCCCCCTGCCATACCGCTGCCGCCGGCTGCAAGTGCACCGCCGCCAAGCCAAGCCAATGCCGCATTTGTAGCCGCAGCTCCCGTCAGTCCGGAAATAGCGGCGCCGGTCGAAGCTGTGCCGAATGTAGTAGCGATAGCCATTGCTGCCGTTGGGGCAAGTGCAGCCGTAGCCACACCTGCTGCTACTCCCGCTGCTGCGCCGCCTCCAGCCAGCTTAATCATTGCTTTTTCATCATATGAAATTTCACTCAACGCCTTAAAGCTGGCCAGATTAATACGAACCTGTTCAATACTCTTGGCAAACTCCTTCGGAGTATTAGCAAGTGTATTTATATAAGCCTCCACTTTTTTGATAACATCGGCGCCATAAGTCCTGGCATTATGTAATTTGATGGCATTACCCTTTACTGCTTCAGTAGAAACCTCATATTTGTGCATTGCAGCTTTCAGCTTCACAACTGCTTCTTTCTTTAATGAGCTGTTTAACATGTTAGATTGCTCCTTCAACTATTAATACGGGTCTTTTTACATAGTAATATAATCTCCTCCTACAGTGTGTCGCTTGTTGTCGGAAAAATATTTTTCGGTGCAAGACATTGGACCTATAACCATTTTACCTACTGAACATGCAAAAAAGAGCCCAGCCGCACATCGCGGTCTGCACTCTTTCATCAATACTATTTCAAATTTTGCAGCAAATCTCTTATCTTCGTGTAATGCCCGCTGACCTTATCGGCCATGTAATTGTACATCAGCTGATTTTGCGCCAGAATAGCCATTTCCTGATCCACATCCACATTGTTCCCGTTATTATTCATCGCTGTATCGCTTGTTCTGGAGATTTTGTACGGAATGACGGGGGCTCCGGTATCCCTGATGGAGATATGCTTATCATGGGTCCTTCTGACATCCAGCTCCTGCTGCGAACCGCCGTTGATGACACGCCGGAGCTGCTCCTCGAATTCCACCGTCTTCTTCTTGTAATTAGGTGTATCCGCGTTGGCAATATTCTCGGCAATTGCCTGATGCCGTGCATTTAATACCTGCAGAAAGGACTCGTTTATCTGTGAAGACCTGCTCTGGATCATGATTACACCTCCTTGTCACTGCCTGCTGATTGTTCATTTAATAAGGGAAACTGTAAGGTGACTCTGGTCCATTCCCCATATACGCTGGTTATCTCCAGCTTACCTGCGTAGCTGCCCATTAGTCTGGTTGCAATGGCAAGTCCCAGCCCGTTACCTCCATGCTTGCGGCTTCGCGCCTTGTCCACTCGATAGAACCGGTTAGTGACCAGATGCAGCTCATCCCCCGGTATGCCCATACCGTAATCCGTCACTGCTATTTCCAGATTGCCGTTTGTCAGCGCTGTGTTTATGCGGATCTCTTTGGTGCGGCCGGAGTATTTAATCGCATTATCCAGAATGATGATCATCAGCTGCTGAAAATGGCTTTTTTGCACACGCAGAATATAATCATCGCTGATCTCCTGCCGGGTGCTGATAAGGAATTCCCGGTTCAGTGTCTGAAAATTCTCAACAATCTCCCCGATAACCTGCTTTACTCTAATCGTCTCCTGGAACTCCTTGGCGGCAGCGCCGGAATCATCAACCCTTGTCAAAATCAGCAGCTCGGAGACCATCTGAATCAGCCGGTTCGTTTCGTTCAAGCTGAGCTGAATCGATCTGCCCAGAACCTCCGGGTCATCCTTGCCCCAGCGTTTGATCATGGACAGATGCCCGTGAATGATGGACAGCGGCGTCTTTAATTCATGTGAGGCATCCTCAATAAACTGCTGCTGCTGCTTGAAGGACTTCTCCAGACTGTCCATCAGCTCGTTGAACATCAGCGACAGCTCGGTCATTTCATCCTGATGATTGCTGATTTGGACACGTTCGTTCAGTCCGTTTTCCCTGATCCGCTTCATCGTTCGAATCATCGAATTAATCGGATTAAGCAGCTGGAACGAGAGCAGCCGGCCTCCCACCAGACTCAGCACAAGCGCTGCCAAGCCGGTTATGATGAACAGCGTGGTGCTGAGATTGATTAAGCTTTCAAAATTCTCAAGATTCCGGACGATTTCAACCGTACCGCTGAAGCCGTCAAATTCCACAGGCTTTCTGTAGATCAACAGCGCATCTCCCCCGGGGGATACCTCAAGCAGCTCCTCTGAGCTGACATTTCTCGGCTGAACCCAATCTTCAGGCACATGGTCAGACAGGCTCAGAATCGGGGTATGATCAGCGCCGACAATCCGGATCAGCTGGTAGCGCTCATTCAGAATCTCCAGATATCCCTTGGCCTGCGCCAGATCGCTTCTGTCCCCGTAATCCTGGATAAAGGCAACAATCTCATCCATATTATTGCGGATAATTTCCTTTTCGTGATTGTTCACCCAGTTTTGAATCACAGTATATTGCAGCAGATTATAGGACAGAAACAGAAAGAGCAGCAGAAAAGCGGCCCATAGAGTAAGTTTCCACTTAATATTTATATTTCTTAAGGAAAGCTTTCTTTTATTTCTCATCCCGCATTATATATCCTATTCCTCGGATGGTTTGTATATATTCTTCCTTGTCGGCGGTCTCCAGCTTGTTACGGAGGTGCCGGATGTACACGTCTACGACATTGGTTTCAATCCCCACATCGTAGTCCCAGACCTGCTCGACCAGCATTTCCCGCGTCAGCACCCGGTTGATATTTTTCATTAAAATAAACAGCAGCTCGTATTCCTTCTTAGTCAGCTCAATCCAGCGGTCGCCCTTTTTC
>RCUO01000636.1_pt1 | contig 16592 bp, 13 predicted proteins | sample 2166161 | NCBI WGS metagenome assembly RCUO01 (sample SAMN09932617, study PRJNA488358) | compost metagenome | feature: garden; material: soil; isolation source: compost soil in cyclohexanecarbonitrile-enriched culture | place: Germany: Experimental Botanical Garden Goettingen | collected 2016-01-27 | reverse complement strand
ACCGAAGCGCTGCTGCGGGCGGCCTGCCTGACCTGGATAGCCCGGCAGGACAGCAGCACTGATACAGCCGCCGAAGGATGGCTGTAGGTTTAACTCCTGTGGTGCACCTGAGTACCATCGACAACTGACCTGAACCGCCATAGGTAACACTACGCATTGATTAGGCATCAATTGCAGCGCCGATGTATAATCCGCTTTTTCTTAAATCGTCCATGTAATGTTATATATAGCCCATTTGCTAACGTACACAACTTAAGGTTACTTCCATGTTCGCCAAGCTGTTACGGTAACACCGTTATTGGATCTAAACTGCTATGCCGTCTATTGTATCCCGCTATCCCGCGTGCCCCGCCTAACGTCTACTTGAACAGTCAGTATGTACGCAGAGATACGAGTTACGAGATGCAGATACCAGGTTGTGCAGGGCTGCTCCAGCAGGCGGCTCTGCACTTCTTAATCAGTCCTTTGGCGTTGCTGGGGAAAATGGGATTTTCTCCACTTAACTCGGGGAGCAGCTGTACCTGCTGTACTTTCAGTATAGTGATTCAGGCGGTATCCTGCTTAAGAGCGGATATCGCCTTTTGTAGTTGCAGAGAATGCGGCTATAGCGGCGAAGCAGGAGAGCAGGAGAGCAGGGGAAGCAGGGGAGCAGCAGGAATAAAGTGCATGGAGTACAACATTCCTCCTGATTAATTATGTGGCAGCAACGTTTCTGCAGAGAGGGCTGATCCCATTAGGTTGAAAAACGCCACCTATTTCTGGTTTTTTTCCTGAGAAGAGGCTATTAGTGGGAAAAACTCCACTTCATTTACTGTTTATCGCCCTCTAAGAGGTAATTAGGTAAGTTTAGGTGGAGTTTTTCCAATTAATGATCACAGAAGCTGAGACATGGTGGAATTAGTTGGCGAAAATCCAAATAAATGCCCGCACCATACGTTAAAGAAACATCCCCAATACGGCAACGCCCAATTTTCTCACGAATCCCCTCCCCGGCAGCTCGCCAAACAGCGCTCCAATCCTTTCACGACAAACTCCCCCTCTTACTGTCCTAATCGCACTTGCCACGAACTCTTCATAAATACCGTTAAGCCAGTAAATAAGGTCCGGTTAGGAGCCGTACGGGCCAACGGCAGGCTGCCTTTAATTAGACGGATTCCGGGGTTTACTTTCAGGGATAAAGTGGTATAGTATAGCTATAAGTTGCACTGAGGAAATATATTTGCAGTAGTACAAAAATGATTATCATTCTCATTTACCATGCTGTCCCGGCTGAGCCGGGGCAGCATGTGTCATTTTAAGGGCTGTAAGAATGGCTCTCATTCTCAAGTGTGCTATCCAATACAATCAGGAAGGTGATTAACTATGCAAGCAACATCCAAACAACTCCCTAAATCAGCAGCCCGCCAGGGCACCGGCCAGCAGCCCCGGGCTCCTAAGCCGCGGCGCTTTGATCCGGTCGCTATGCTGAGCAATCCGGAGATGCAGGCCGCGCTCGGCAGCGGATTGCTGATGCTCATTGCCTGGGCGGCCAGCGGCTGGTCGGAGGTACTGTCAGTGGTACTCTATGTAATCTCATATACAGTAGGAGGATGGATCAAGGCCAAGGAAGGCGTGGAGACGCTGGTCAAAGAGCGTGACCTTGATGTCAATCTGCTGATGATCGCCGCTGCGCTGGGTGCAGCAGCAATCGGCTACTGGAATGAAGGTGCAATGCTGATCTTCATCTTTGCCATGAGCGGAGCGCTCGAAAGCTACACTATGGAGCGCAGCAAAAAGGATATCTCGGCGCTGATGGCGCTCAAGCCGGCCACAGCTATCCGTATTGAGCAGGGAGCGATGAGCGAGGTGCCGATTGACCAGCTGGCAGTAGGCGATCTGCTGCTGGTGCGTCCGGGTGAGCTGATTCCCGCAGACGGCAAGGTGTGCCGCGGAGAATCGTCTGTTAACCAGGCCTCCATCACCGGGGAATCACTGCCGGTTGAGAAGGCGGTCGGCAGCGAAGTATTCGCGGGTACGGTCAACGGGGAGGGCCCGTTGTATATCGAGGTTACCACTGCTGCTGAACATACGCTTTTTGCCAAGATCATCAAAATGGTAGAGGAAGCGGAGACGGAGGTGCCGGATTCGCAGCGGTTCATTAAACGATTAGAGTCGGTATATGCCCGTGCAGTGGTTGTTGCCACAATTGGATTAATTACGCTGCCGCCGTTTGTACTGGACTGGAGCTGGGGCAATACCTTCTATAAAGCGATGGTGTTCCTTGTAGTTGCATCCCCGTGCGCCTTGGTCTCCTCAATTATGCCGGCCATGCTGTCCGCGATCTCCAAAAGCGCACGCAAAGGCATCCTGTTCAAAGGCGGCGTTCATCTGGAAAATATGGCTAAGGTGCAGGTAGTCGCTTTTGACAAGACGGGTACATTGACCGAGGGGGTGCCGCAGGTTACTGATCTGGTTGCCGGAGAAGGCTACAGCCGTGAACAGCTGCTTGCAGTCAGTGCTTCCATTGAGCAGCTGTCGCGTCATCCGCTGGCGGAGGCGGTTGTCCGTCTGGCTGAGAAGGAGCAGGTGGAGCTGTACAGCACGGAAGAGAACAGGTCGGTAACCGGCTGGGGCATAGAAGGACGGATTGACGGCAGACTGTGGCGGATCGGCCGATCGGATAGGCTGGATGAACCGGCAGGAGCCGGTGCGGATGCCTATGCCTATGCACATTGGAGAGCGGTCCGGGAGCAGCTGGAAAGTGAAGGCAAGACGGTTTCGCTGATCCTTGATGAAGAACATATTGCCGGAATGATCGCTTTGCAGGATACGGTGCGTCCTCAGGCAGCTGCTGCTGTGCAGAAGTTGCAAAAGCTCGGAGTCAAGGTTGCGATGCTGACAGGGGACCGGAAGGCTGCAGCAGGCGTAATGGCGGGCAAGACGGGAGTGGATCTGGTATTTGCTGATCTTTTGCCGGAGGATAAGGTTACAAGGATCAAAGAGCTGCGGGAACAATACGGGCAGGTTGTAATGGTCGGCGATGGTGTTAATGATGCACCGGCGCTCGCAACGGCCACAGTGGGCATTGGTATGGGGATGAAGGGCAGCGGGGCTGCACTGGAAATTGCCGACATCGTATTGATGAATGACAATATCGAAGAGATCGCTTCAACGATTGAGCTGGCCCGCCGGACGCAGCGGATTGTGAAGCAGAATATGATTTTTGCGGTGACAGTGATTGTAACGCTGATGCTGGGCAACTTTTTGCAGGGGATTGCCCTTCCGTTCGGTGTGGTCGGCCATGAAGGCAGTACGATTCTGGTTATTCTGAACGGATTGAGACTGCTAAGATAACGGTAGCGGCAGACTAACGGCTTTTTCCAGAAAAGCTTGCTTGCTGCGGCATGAACAGTTTCCAGATTTCAAATACGGACCACGCTCTAAATCCTGAATTCTGCAGATTGGCTGCGGCCGGAGGTGCTAATGTTTTCTGGAGCCGCAGTTCATCCGGGAACATCAATATCATCCCTTTAATCATTATAATCAGTGTCAAAAACCCTGTTCCGCCAAATAAATTGTTTAAAATTGAATTGTTCACAAAAAAGGACGATTAGAACGAGTCTGGCATATTGACATATTCCCTTGAGATGATCATAATAAGTACTACATTATAATAATTTTAATTAAGCAACTGCAGATCCGGCACTCAGCCGTCCATCTCAAGGAGGATATAATCATGTACAAATCCATTATTGTTGGTACCGGACCGGCCGGGCTGACTGCTGCTATTTATCTGGCCCGTGCCAACCTGAATCCGCTGGTTATTGAAGGCCCGCAGCCGGGCGGACAGCTTACCACTACAACTGAAATTGAGAATTTTCCGGGATTCCCTGATGGGATTATGGGACCGGAACTTATGGATAATATGCGTCAGCAGGCTGAGCGCTTCGGTGCAAAGTTTATTACAGGCTGGGTGAACAGCGTGGAGCTGGGTGACCGCCCGTTCAAGCTGAATGTCGAAGGAATGGGACAGCTGGTAACAGATACCCTGATTATTTCTACCGGTGCGACAGCGAAGTATCTCGGGATTCCCGGTGAGCAGGATAATATCGGCCGCGGTGTCAGCACTTGCGCCACTTGTGACGGATTCTTTTTCCGCGGCAAAGAAATTGTTGTTGTCGGAGGCGGAGATTCCGCACTTGAGGAAGCCGGCTTCCTGACCCGTTTTGCCTCCAAAGTAACCCTGGTTCACCGCCGTGAAGAGCTGCGCGGCTCCAAAATCATGCAGGAGCGTGTACGCGACAACGCCAAGGTAACCTGGGGTCTGAACCGCACTCCGCTGGAAGTGGTGGCGGGCGATAAAGGCGTAAGCGGACTTAAGGTGCTTAACAATGTAACCGGTGAAGAAGAGATTATTGAAGCAAGCGGTGTATTTGTAGCCATCGGCCATCACCCGAACACTTCATTCCTGGGCGGACAGATCACGACTGATGCAAACGGCTATATCGTGACCAATCCGGGTACCTCCGAGACTAACATTCCTGGCGTCTTCGCTTGCGGCGACGTACAGGATACCCGCTACAGACAGGCCATTACCGCAGCAGGCAGCGGATGTATGGCAGCTATGGATGCCGAGAAATACATCGAGAGCCTGGAGCACAGCGCCGTTATTCTGTAATACTTCTTTTAGTCAAAAAAGCACTGCGGTGCTACAATAGAAACTAAGAAGGCTTATGCTTACGCAGTGAGTTTTGTATGATGAAATTCAGGAAGCACAGCTTACAAAACTTTTAGGAGGGAACATCCGATGGAAAATGTAATTGTGTACACTTCGACCAATTGCCCGCATTGCCGCCAGGTCAAAAGCTTTCTGAGCGAAAAGGGCGTATCCTACGAGGAGCGCAACATTGAGCAGAACGATGATTTTGCCCAGCAGGTATGGGATATGGGAATGAGAGCAGTGCCTGTAACCGTTATTGGCGATTTCAAAATCGTAGGCATGAATAAAACCCAGTTCGCCAAAGCTCTGGCAACGGTATAATAAGCTATTGTCCTTATACAATATTGACCGGCCGCTTCCATAACGGGGGCGGTCTTTGCTTTCGTTATTTTTGCTGAAGAGGGGGCTGTGTACGTTGTTAATATGCTTAAGGGATTACTGGAATCAGGATGCGGTGAAGGAGCTGCTTGCCCTGTGCATGGCTGCCGGAGGAGAGGCTGCAGAACAGGAGATGAACCGGTATTTTACCGGAGATTCCAGGGAGCTGTTCGGCTGCTTTGTAAACGGTGAGCTGAGCGGAATAATCGGGCTGCGGCTGGAGGGCGGACATACGGTAGAGATTAGGCATATTGCCGTAAAGCCCGGCTGGCAGGGCAAAGGTATCGGCCGGGGTATGATTGCTGAGGTTAGCCGGGCGGACGGAGTGGAGAAGCTTACTGCTGAGACGGATCATGAGGCTGCCGGGTTCTACAGAAATGCGGGTTTTGCTGTCACCAGCCTGGGTGAAAAATATCCCGGAGTAGAACGTTTTGCCTGCGTATTCTCTGTAAAGAAGCCGGCGCAGAGCAGAATGTAAGGACAGCCGCTTTTACAGTAAAATAAGTACAAAAACAAAGGCCATGCCATCCCTTCCGGGGCGGTGTGGCCTTTGTCCTGGGTCCGGAGGATAAATCATCCGGAATTATACGTTAAGTAAACTTGTGGGTGATAGACATGACAACCTGGAAGACGCCGTAAACAGCGGCACCGCTGATAATCAGCATGATGCCTGATTTCTTCTTTGATTGAAACAGGCGCAGTACACCAAGGCTGACTAAAGGAGCGATTATGAGTAGAAGCAGCAGCACAGTGATGAACATCTGCGCCGAAATATCAGATGTATCAACATAGGTCATAAACTCACTCTCCGTTCAGGGGAAACGCGTGTGACATATATCACACTTATATGAGTTTAATTATAAAACATTCCTGTTATTTTTGCTGCCCTCCAGCGGCTTTAAATGCGGCGATTTTACGTCAATTTCTGACTATAGGGTTACCCGGATATTGCCGAGAAAATGCATCACGGCTGAGAACCCGGCGCCGATTACGGTTCCCCGGCTGCCGAGCCGGGAGAAGGTAATCTCCAGCTGCTGCTTATGGTAAGGCAGCGTGCGCTCTGCTACTACCCGGCGCAGCGGCCCTCCCAGCCAGGGCTCAGCCTCTGAAAGGGCACCGCCGATTACGATCAGCTCCGGATTAAAGCTGTTGATCAGATTGGTTACGCCGATTCCGAGATATTCTCCGATTGAGGCGAAATGGTTAAGGACATCCTCCTGCCCTTGAATAGCGTGCCGGACCAGCTCGCTTGTTGTGCGTGCAGGCAGGGTGAGCCCCTGATTATCATAGGTTTTCTCCGAAGCGTACAGCTCCCAGCATCCGCGGCTGCCGCAGCTGCAGGGCTTGCCCTCCGCTTCAATCGTCATATGCCCGGTCTCTCCGGCATAGCCGCGAGCACCTTTATACAGCTCTCCGCCGATGATGATCCCCGAGCCGATCCCTGAGCCTGCGCTGATATAGAGCAGATGGCGCACATCGCGTGCCGCGCCGAAATTCAGCTCTCCCTGTGCCCCGGCATTTGCCTCATTGTCGATGGTAACCGGCACCTCGAAGCTGCTCTCCAGAATGGCCCGCAGCTCGACCATTTCCCAGCCAAGGTTGGGCGCGAACAGCACAACCCCGTCGTCCACCATACCCGGAACACCGACCCCGATGCCGACGATACCGTAGGGGGAAGGGGGGGCCTGGGCAATTAAGGCAGTAATGATGCTCTTCATCTGCTCCAGCACATAGGGCAAATCATGTGCTTCAAGCCGGCAGTCCACCTCCTGCAGAACGCCCCCGTCCAGATCGCACAGCACGGCAGTAAGCTGCTTCACCCGCAGCTCAATGCCGATTACACTGCCGGCTGCCGCATTAAAATGCAGGATCAGCGGTTTGCGTCCGCCGCTCGACTCGCCGGGTCCGGCCTCGGTGACCAGCTCCTGGCTGCATAGCTCGGCAACCAGATTGGATACGGTAGCTTTATTAAGACCGGTCATTTCGGAGACCCTGGCCCGCGAGACCGGGGCATTCATACGGATGGTATGTAGAATAAGCGATTTATTAATCTTTTTGACCAGCGCCTGGTCGGCGGTAACCCTCACACAGCACACTTCCTTTTTTGACAACGTTCTCATCAACATATGACCTTTAGTCTAGAGCGATGTCCGTTAAAAAGCAACAGGCAGCAGGAGGGCTCATCAGAATATAAAGCGGGGGGAAGGTTCCTCCGGGGTCCGCATAGCAGCTGCGGCAGGCGGGTACTTTATGTTCATGCATACAGCCGAAAAAAAGTAGAAAAAACTTTGTTTAACCAATATACAAAGTCAAAAAGATATGATAAGATGTTGCTGTAAACGCTTGCGGGCGAAGCAAAACAGAGGAGGATTTTAATAATGGCTTATTTTGAAACAGTGGGCAAAATCTCGTATGAGGGCAGCCGTTCCACTAATCCTTACGCATTCAAATTCTACAATCCTAAAGAAATCGTAGCCGGCAAAACGATGGAAGAGCATCTGAAATTTGCAATGGCATACTGGCATACATTAACAGCAGGCGGCTCCGACCCGTTCGGCGCTGAAACTGCAGTCCGCTCATGGGATAAGCTGAGCACTTTGGACAAGGCTAAGGCACGTGCAGAAGCAGCTTTTGAATTCATGGAAAAGATGGACCTGCAGTACTACTGCTTCCACGACGTAGACATTGCTCCTGAGGGCGCATCCCTGCGCGAGTTCTACAGCAACATCGATACTATCGTAGATATCCTTGAACAAGGCATGAAGGCATCCGGCAAAAAGCTGCTGTGGAACACTGCCAACATGTTCACTAACCCGCGCTTCATGCACGGTGCAGGCTCCACCTGCAATGCTGACGTGTTCGCACACGCAGCTGCACAGGTGAAGAAAGGTCTGGAAGTCGGTAAACGTCTGGGCGCTGACAACTATGTATTCTGGGGCGGCCGCGAAGGCTACGAAACCCTCCTGAACACAGATATGGCTCTTGAGCAGGACAACATTGCCCGTCTGTTCAGCATGGCAGTAGATTACGCCAAGGAAATCGGCTTCGACGGACAGTTCCTGATTGAGCCTAAGCCAAAAGAGCCTACCAAACATCAATATGACTTTGATGCGGCAACCTGCATCGCATTCCTGCAGAAATATAATCTCGACAAGCACTTCAAGCTGAACCTTGAAGCCAACCATGCCACTCTGGCAGGACATACCTTCGAGCACGAGCTGCGTGTAGCACGCATCAACGGCATGCTGGGATCGCTGGATGCGAACCAGGGCGATCCGCTTCTGGGCTGGGACACAGATGAATTCCCTGCAAGCATCTATGATTCAACTCTGACCCTGTATGAAGTATTGAAGAACGATGGACTCGGCAAAGGCGGAATCAACTTCGACTCCAAGGTACGCCGTCCTTCCTTCGAGCCTGAGGATCTGTTCCTGGCACATATCTCCGGTATGGACGTTTATGCCAAGGGCCTTAAGGTTGCTGCCAAGCTGATCGAAGACCGTGTATTCGATGACTTCATCGCAAAACGCTACAGCAGCTTCAATGAAGGCGTAGGCGCAGACATCGTATCCGGCAAGGCTACTCTGGCTTCCCTGGCTGACTACGCGCTGAACAACGAAAATCCGCGTGCGAACCAGTCCGGACGTCAAGAGCTGCTCAGAGCTACTTTGAACCAGTACATTCTTACTGTAGAGTAAGCAGAACTGCCGCAGCTTGCGGCACTGCCTGTAAGTTCAAGGCTGACTGACCATTAATGCAACGGGGGTTGCTGAAGAAAGCATTCTTCGGCAGCCCCTTTTCTTGTTTTATTGAAGCGGTTATGCTACATATAAATTTTAGGAGGCCCCAACTATGAAATATGTAATCGGTGTCGATCTCGGAACAAGCGCAGTTAAGACTGTGCTTGTTGATGCGCAGGGAAAGGTAGCGTTCGAGCATTCGGAAGCGTATCCGCTGAGCCGGCCGCAGCCGAACTGGAGCGAGCAGAATCCGGAGGATTGGGTGCAGGGGACTTTGGTCAGCCTGCGCCGGCTGATTGAGACCTCAGGCGTTGATCCGTCACAGGTAGACGGGCTAAGCTTCTCCGGCCAGATGCACGGGCTGGTGCTGGTGGACAGCGAAGGCAAAGTGCTGCGTCCGGCTATTCTCTGGAATGATACACGGACTACGGCGCAATGCCGCAAAATTGAGAAGACGCTGGGATCGAAGCTGATCGACATCGCCAGAAATAAGGCGCTGGAAGGCTTCACTCTGCCGAAGATTCTCTGGGTTCAGGAGAACGAGCCTGAAGTGCTGGAGCAGGCCCATCAGTTCCTGCTGCCTAAGGATTATGTGCGTTTCCGGCTGACCGGCGACTATGCGATGGATTACTCGGATGCAGCCGGAACACTGCTGCTGGACGTGGGTGCGAAGCAGTGGAGCCCGGAGATTGCTGAAGCCTTCTCCCTGCCGCTGTCCCTGTGCCCGAAGCTGGTGGAATCCTTTGACCAGACCGGCACGCTGCTGCCTGAGATTGCGGAGGCTTCCGGCCTGCTGACCTCGACAAAGGTATTCGCCGGCGGTGCCGACAATGCCTGCGGGGCGCTGGGTGCAGGTATCCTTGGTGAAGGCCGGACGATGTGCAGCATCGGTACTTCGGGTGTTGTGCTGTCCTATGAAACCAACAAGGATCTTAACCTGGAGGGCAAGGTTCATTTCTTCAACCACAGTGAGAAGGATGCCTTCTATATTATGGGCGTAACGCTTGCGGCAGGCCACAGCCTTACCTGGTTCAAGGAAACCTTTGCCGCTGAGAAGAGCTTTGATGAACTCTTGTCCGGCGTACCTTCGATTCCGGCAGGCAGCGGCGGCCTGCTGTTCACCCCGTACATCAGCGGTGAGCGTACCCCGCACCCGGATGCCAACATCCGCGGCAGCTTCATCGGCATGGATTCCGGCCATACTTTGGCCCATTTCACCCGTTCGGTGCTGGAAGGCATCACATTCTCGCTGCGTGAATCGATTGAGATCGTGCGTGAATCGGGTAAAGAGATTACAGAAATCATCGCGATCGGCGGCGGTGCCAAGAATGAAGCCTGGCTGCAGATGCAGGCTGATATCTTCAATGCTTCCATTATTAAGCTGGAAAGCGAGCAGGGTCCGGCGATGGGCGCAGCTATGCTGGCTGCCTACGGCAGCGGCTGGTTCACCTCGCTGAGCGAATGCGCCGAAGCCTTCATCCGTCCGGCAGAAGTATTTAAGCCGAATGCAGAAGAGGCTGCAGTCTATGACGGCTTGTTCGCACTTTACCAGGATGTATACGGACAGACCCGCGATTTGAATAACAAGCTGGCGGCTTACCGCAGATAACAGCTGAAGCTTAGCTGTGTCAGGCGGATGGTCAGCTGATAATACTTGAGAATTCCGGAAAAAACGGTTTGTCCAAATATAAGGATGTATATGTTCTAAGCAATCAGTAATCCTTATATTTCCCGCAGAAACGGTTGCTGTCTTCTCCGAAGGAAGGCAGAGCCGTTTCTGCTTGTTTCCAGATTCGTGTTATAGGGGAGGGCTGAGAGCTGATGATAAAAGTGCTGATTGTGGATGATGAGCCCAAGCTGAGGGAGGGACTGCGCAGCCTGATTCCATGGGAGGATGAGGGTTATACGGTTGTAGCGACTGCAGCGAACGGATTCGAGGCGCTCGAGAAGTACAATACGTTTGCTCCTAAGCTGGTTGTCGCCGATATCCGGATGCCGGGAATGGACGGTCTGGAGCTGATTACAGAGCTGCGCAGACAGAATGCAAAATGCCATGTGCTGATTCTCAGCGGCTATGCCGACTTTGAATATGCCAAGCGGGCCATTTCCAACCGCATTGACGGCTACCTGCTGAAGCCGGTCGATGAAGAGGAGCTTATCTCCTATCTGCGGGAGATGCGTGTGACGATCGGGCAAGAGGAGATGCTGAACGTTCTGCAGAATGTAGTGGAGGAGAACAGCCGTGAACTCTGGCTGCGCGGACTGTTCCAGCCCGGCCCGGGGGATATCAGTGCTCTTGAGGCGGCCGGCAAGCTTAAGCTGCAGGGAAGCAGCGAGGTTGTACTGCTCAAGCTGCTGAACCCCGCCAAGGGGGAAGAAGGAAAGGAAGATCGTGTCCGCAGTGAATTGGAGCGGCATTGGCAGCCGGAGGAAGCTGAGTACTTCAGCCTGCCTCCCTACGCCGGCCTGCTGCTTAAGGAGCCGCTGCAGGATGACGCTGCGCGCGCTGCGCTGCGGCAGGAGCTTGACCGGGTCATCCTCAGGGAAGGCCTGGATTACTACGCCGCATCCGGCGGCACGGCGGCAGACCCGGAGCGTATTGCTGCTTCTTACAGCGCGGCCAGGATGCTGCTTGAGCAGGCTTTTTTCGGGCACAGGGAGATACTCTCCGGCGGCTTCATGGAGCATTGGGCCGAGGCTGCTGAAGAGCCTGAGGCAGAGCCGGGTGAACACGGGGAATCCGAGCGTGATGAAGAGATGGAGCTGCTGCTGGCAGTTGAGACGGGAAGCACAGAAATCCTGTCACCGCTGGTGAAGCAGATGATCGCCAAGCTGGTGGAAGCCAGACATGATGAGTTCCACATCAAAAACAATCTGATCCGGATTATCAGCAGCATCATTGCCCGGCTTGAGGCGGCGAACCCGGAGGTGCGTGCACTGGTCAGCGACAATCCTTCCCCGGCGAGCGATGTGTACAACAGCTTTTTTCTGAGCGATATCCACCGCATGGTGGCTGATTATCTGGAGCACCTGGCAGGACAGCTGAACAGCGGCGGCCGGGGGGATGAAATTAAACGGATCACCGACCTGATCCAGCGCCGTTATAACGAGAATCTGAAGCTTGGAATGCTGGCACAGATTTTTAATTATAACAGCGCTTATCTGGGTAAAATGTTTAAGAATCAGATCGGTGAGCATTTCAATACGTACCTCGACAAGGTGAGAATTGAGAAGGCCAAGCAGTTTCTGGCGCAGGGCATGAAGGTGTACGAGGTGGCGGAACGGGTCGGTTACATGAATGCCGATTATTTTAACGCCAAATTCCGCAAATATGTCGGTGTATCACCAAGCGCCTTCCGCAAGGAGCATTAAACGGCGAAGGGCTTGCCGAACGTGAGGCACAGGTTTATGATAGACGGGCTGTTCCCCATCCGCAGCGGATGAGCGGGACAGCCTGTTTGACATATCCGGGGGAGGATGAAGATGAAGCAGCTTGTGAGCCTTATTAATAATATGAAGCTGAAGTATAAGCTGATGATGTTTTACGTTGTCGTGGTCATGATTCCGGTGCTGATTGTCGGGATTATCCTAATCAGCTATTTCCGGAGCGCCGCACTTGACCGGGCGATTGACCAGGCAACCAATAATGTGGAGAAAATCAAAAGCCAGATGTCCGGAAAGCTGCGTGTGCCTACGGATATTTCCAACCTGCTGTTTTTTGATGAAACGCTTGAAGTGCTTGTAAACACAAGGTACCCGAACATTCTGGAGCTTACGAAGGCTTATATGAACTATTCCGATTTTCAGGATTACATGCTGCAGTACCGGGAGATTGCCAATATCCGCTTTTTTATAGACAACCCGACCCTGGTCAACAACCTCGCGATTACTCCGCTGACACGGGAGACCGAGGAAAGAGCCTGGTTCAGGAAGGTGATGGAGACCAAAGGAATTTACTGGCTCTATATTGATGATAAAGAGGACTTTCTGAGCAAGACTAAGGGGAGCATCAACAAGCTGAGCCTGATCCGGCAGGTGTCTTATCCTGAATACAACAGCACCGGTGTTATTATGGTCCAGGTCAATCAGGATGAGCTGAACAGCATGCTGTCCCAGGAGCCGTTCGAGACCATTATCACCGATGAACAGGGATATGTTGTGGCAGCCAAGAACCCGCATCTCGTCGGCACGACACTTGCCTCTTTTGATATTGGGGTCAATCTGGAGAGCCAGACGGAAAAGGTGATTCAGACTCAGGTCAAGGGCGAGGACTCCTACGTGATTCTTGACGAGATAAACCCCGAGCTTAGCATCAGCAAGCTGAAAATTATTTCCGTTTTTGAAACCAAAAGCATTCTCAGCGATGCCAATAAGGTCAGCGTGCTTGGGCTGCTGATTATCAGCGGCGTGCTGCTGGTTGCACTGGTAATGGTGTACATCATCTCTCTGCTCACGACGAACCGTCTGCTGCGGCTCAGCCGTCAATTGAACCAGGTGGCCCTCGGTAATCTGAACATTGTCTCCCACATTGACGGTACGGACGAAATCGGCCAGCTCTCGCGCCAGTTCAATTACATGGTGTCCAGCATCAACCAGCTGATCAGCCAGGTGATCGAATCCAACGAGAAGAACAGCAGGCTGGAGATCGCCCAGCGGGAGATCAAGCTGAAGATGATGGCCAGCCAGATTCATCCGCATTTCCTGTTTAATGCATTGGAGTCGATCCGCATGAATGCCCATCTCAAGGGTGAGAAGGAGATCGCCAACATTGTACGGCTGCTAGGCAAGCTGATGCGCAAAAACCTGGAGGTCGGCCGGGAGCGGGCCCCGCTCAAGGAAGAAATTGAAATGATCCGTTCCTATCTGGAGATTCAGAAGTTTAGGTACGAGGAGCGGCTGGTGTATGAGATTGCCTTTGACGCGAAGGCAGCAGAGGTATTGATTCCGCCGCTGATTATCCAGCCGCTCGTCGAGAATTCCGTGGTTCACGGGCTGGAGAATAAAGAGGGACCCGTGCATGTCTATGTCAGTGTAACCATGCAGGATAATGAAATCCGCGTTAATGTAAAGGATGACGGTGTCGGAATGTCGGAGCAGCGTCTGGCTGAACTGCTGGCGGTCATTACGGCAGCGGAGGAGGAGCAGCGGAGCCGGATCGGGATGCGCAATGTGCATCAGAGGCTGGTGCTGTATTACGGGGAGCAGTACGGCCTGAGGATTGCCAGCGAAGAGGGGATAGGGACGGAAATATCCTTTACTATCCCGAATGATAGCGATTACAAACATTAGTTCCCCTGCTGCTGTTTCAATGTCTAATTTGTATGTGGTTTTAGATAAAATATGTCGGGTATTCGCTTACATTTCGGTACGGTATGATATGAATATAAAAACGAAGGGGGAATAATGATCGTGAAAGCGCTCACTGAAAACGGTGTTACAGCAAATGAAAGCGTAACCCCCCACCCACCTACGAAGCGGAAAAACAGTGGATTTTGGAGTAGTGTACTGCAGCAAAGGTACTTGTATCTAATGTCTATTCCATTCGTAATCTGGGTTTTTATCTTCAGCTACCTGCCCTTATGGGGATGGATAATGGCATTTCAGAATTATAAGCCTGCCAAATCCTTTGGCGAGCAGAAATGGGTCGGACTGGATAACTTTAAAGAGCTGTTCCAGGATGAACGCTTCTACCTCGTACTAAGAAATACACTCGCAATGAGTATTCTCGGACTGATTGTCGGTTTCGTGGTCCCTATCTTGTTTGCCGTCCTGCTCAATGAGCTGCGCGGAAGTGTCTTCAAGAGAACGGTTCAGACCGTATCCTACCTGCCTCACTTTGTATCATGGGTTGTTGTCGGCGGGATTGTCTACAAGACACTCTCCATCGACGGAGGGATCGTGAACGATTTGCTGCTCTGGATGAATGTCATCGATGAGCCGATTCAGTTCATGGCCCAAGGGAAGTATTTCTGGGGTGTGGTAACGGGAGCCGACATCTGGAAAGAAACCGGCTGGAATGCGATTATCTATCTGGCTGCAATTACAGGTATCGACAAAGAGCTGTATGAAGCGGCAAAAGTGGACGGTGCAGGAAGAGTCAAGCAGATGTTCAATATTACGCTGCCGGGTATCCGATCAACCGTTATGGTACTGCTCATTATGAACATCGGCCACCTGGTCGGTATCGGCTTTGAAAAGCAGTTCCAGCTGCAGAACAACCTGGTCACCGATTATTCGGAAGTACTGGATTTGTATGCGCTTAAATATGGTATTCAGATCTCACGGTTCTCCTATGGTACAGCGATAAGTATGTTCACCTCAGTGGTCAGTGTAATCCTGCTGTTCTCTGCTAACGGTGTAATGAAGAAATTAACTAAAGAAAGCATCATGTAAGGAGGGGATCCCAGATGGCTAGCAAAGCTTTTCAAATGACAAAGTCTGAACGTGCATTCGATATATTCCTATACGTTTTTCTTACCCTGATTATGATCGTGACGTTATATCCCTTCCTCAACGTGCTGGCGATTTCTTTTAATGAATCTACAGACACTGTCCGCGGCGGTATCTACATCTGGCCAAGAGCCTGGACACTTGAGAACTACGAGCGGATATTCAGTTATACCGGTCTGATTCAAGGCTTCAAGATTTCACTTCTGCGTACCCTTTCAGGTACTCTTCTCGGTCTGATCAGTGCTTCCATGCTGGCCTTTACGCTCAGCCGGCCGGAATTCAGAGCAAGAAAGTTTGTCTCGGTATTCCTGGCCCTGACTATGTATTTCTCCGGCGGTATGGTTCCAATGTACATTCTGATGAGAGATATGGAACTGATCGGAACCTTCTGGATTTACATTCTTCCGGGTGCAGTGTCCGCCTTCAACGTGTTCATCATCCGTTCTTTTATGGACGGCCTGCCGTTTGCCCTGCAGGAATCAGCAAAGCTGGACGGCGCGAATGACTTTATGATTTTTTACAAGATCATCCTGCCGCTCTGTAAACCGGTACTTGCCACCATTGCGCTGTTCCTCGCTGTAGGACAATGGAATGAATGGTTCACAACCTACCTGTACAACGGTAACAAACCAGAGCTTACAACATTGCAGTATGAGCTGATGAAGGTGCTTGCGACCACTAACCAGGGCAGCGGCATGGTAAATGCCAACGATATGGCCCGGCAGATGGCACAGATTTCACCGGAATCCATCAAGATGGCAATCACGATTGTAGTTACTGTACCTATTCTCGTTGTATATCCGTTCCTGCAAAAGTATTTTGTCGGCGGTATGACACTGGGTGCGGTAAAAGCTTAGATCCCGGTATTGGCAGCCGGGGAGCGTAAATGCTGAGCGGACACCTCCGCCGGATTACGCTCCCCAAGCTTCACCGCTTGCAGGATTTATTATTATATTGATTTTGCAAGCGCTAACAACGGTATACTCAGGTTAAGCCTGATATGCATATAGGAACATACAAATTTTTAAGGGGGATTCAAATGAAAAGCAAAGGCATTAAAACTGCTTTTACACTCATGCTTATGAGCTCTATGCTGATCGCAGGCTGTGGCGGCAACAACAACGCTGCCAATGATACTGCCAATAATACGCCGGCTAATACTGGTAACAACACAGCTACGAACCAGCCTGCAGATGATGCAATGGATACAAGCCCTTTTACAATCACATTCTTCGGCGGAGATGCCAGTCCGAACTGGAACAAAATGCAGGATGATGTAGGTAAAGTGATTACTGAAAAGACAGGCGTAACGATTGAAGCTGAAT
>RCUO01000635.1_pt1 | contig 16598 bp, 13 predicted proteins | sample 2166161 | NCBI WGS metagenome assembly RCUO01 (sample SAMN09932617, study PRJNA488358) | compost metagenome | feature: garden; material: soil; isolation source: compost soil in cyclohexanecarbonitrile-enriched culture | place: Germany: Experimental Botanical Garden Goettingen | collected 2016-01-27 | reverse complement strand
TCGTTACTACTTAGGACCCCTCAACAGAGGAAAAGGTAAACATACCAGAAGAAGCCAGCATTAAACTAGCGAGAATGGGTCGTTTTTGCTTAATTAAAGTGGAGATAAAGCTGCGAATGGACACAAAGAAGCGAGGGAATTCGGGGGTTCGGAAGCAACCAGATATTTTTTCTTTGACGACAACCATGCGTAAATCACGTTCCGCCTGGTTATTGTCAAAGGGAACCTCGGGATGATGTAAAAACTTCAGGATGGCCTCTTTGTGAGTAGCGAAACGAGCGGCCAAATTGCCGGCTTTACTTTTGCTCTTTCGTCCCTTTGGACCCGTCTTGGCGGGGATTGGGACCATCACTATTTGTTCCTGGGCGTTCTCCAGGATCTCGTCGTAGCGCTGTTCAACTTGCTGGACAACGTCATCGCTAAGGAAATGTCCTGTCTCACGAGCCTGTTTAACTGCTTGCCAACTTTCGCGGAGCAGCATCTGCATCTTATTCGCCCAGGCTTGTTTGTCATAGGCTGCAACCTCTTTGCATTCCCGCATCAAATGAGCATTACACAAGGCGTGCTGAAAGCCGAAGGCCCCCTGCTTGAAATACGCATTGTGGGCGTCATGAACCACAGTGCCGAGATAGGCATCCAGCACATGAAGAGCTTTCATGCCTTCGCTTCCACGGCTAGGGTGAACGCCGAGCAAGGTCCAGTCCGGAGTGCTGGTTACGTGTACCCAGTGTTCTGCCTGCTCCACCCGGAGGCCTGTTTCATCCGCATGAATAACAGGACTGGCTAAAATAGCTTCCTGAATCTGCCGCAGATAGGGTTTCAATCCTTGAGCTGTGGCCTGGATTTGCCTAAGCAGGGTACGCTCACTGGGTTTATATCCGGTTAGTACCTGCAGTAGTTCGCTTAGGCGTGCTAGTGGCAACAGTTGGTATCCATGCAAATAGGAAGATAAAGCAGTTAGACGAGGACCGTATTGCACATGCGCCCGCACGTCATCCGGAAAGGGAGCCAGCTGCTTCTTGCGGCAGCAAGGACAACGCTTTTGCTCCGCTCGATGCTCGGTCACGTGGATCGTTGGCTCCGGCATCTCAAAAACTTGCCGTGGCTGGAATCCTAAGGGCGGCACGTCAGCCAAAGACACCTGACAGTCCGGGCACACCGTCAAGGCATGCATGAGAACCTCGTCAGGGGTGGAGGAGAAACGAAGAGTAGAACCGGAATGGCCTTTAGGTGATCCCTTTTTTCCACCGGTTACCCGGTTATTCTGCGGTTTGCGGGTGAGATCCCGAGAGGAAGGAAAGTGGCTGTTAGTGGAGTCCTGCCCCAATCGCCGTTTCAACTCTTTAATTTCATGGTCTTGCTCCTTAATGATAGCATCCCGCTCTGCAAGCTGGTTGGTCAAGGTTTCGACTTTTGCGGTAAGGGCAGCGATGAGGACTTCCTGTTGGTCAAGTCTGGCGAGGAGCTCAGAGATGGTGCGTTCGGCTCGTTGTAACTTTCGTTGACCGAATCGGTTATTTCGGATAGCGCCCAACATTCGTCCCCCCTTCAATATCCAACTACACGTTATTAACCACTTTTAAGGTAATAATCTCTTAGATTGACGGGGGGGGTCCTAAGTAGTAACGATTTTTCCCTCTATTGTGGCCCAGGCGAGGCAACTTTGGACCATTTAGAGGGAATTTTCCCTCTATCGCGGCTCGGGCGAGGCAACTTTGGACCACATAGAGGGATTTTTCCCTCTATTGTGGCCCGGGCGAGGCAACTTTGGACCACTTAGAGGGATTTTTCCCTCTATTATGGCCTGGACGGGACCAATCCGGACCACTTAAAGGTATTTTTCCCTTTATTGCGGCTCAAACCAGGCCACCCCGGACCAATATAGGCCCGAATTAAAAAAACAAGGTATCCCGGTCCGCAGCAGCTGTGGAGTCCGGGATACCTTGTTATCGTTCAGTACCATTATTGTTCAGCAGCCCTTACAGTGTAACGGGTCCGCCGTTTGCGTGTGTACTCTTCTTGCCCAGCAGCTTGTTCGTAAAATGCACATCAAAGAAATGAATGATTGGTCCCAGCCCAAATGCGGATACGAGCGTCCCGAGTCCGACGATCCCTCCTGCCAGTAAGCAGATCAGCGCACAAAGCGCGTCGGTGAACATCCGGTGCCAGAAATACGAAACCTTCGGAAAGCGGATTTTCATAATCAGAGACAGTGCATCATACGGGGCTACCCCCACATCCGAGGACTGATACAGGGATACTCCAAAGCTGCAGACCACCACGCCGATTGCCACTGTGATCACCTTATACCAGAGCTGCTGAGGCTCACCCAGCACATCGATCCAGATGTCATAAAAGAAGGTGGCGATATACCCCAGAAGGATAGCATTAACGAATGTCCCGGCTCCGATAAACTTCCTTCCGGTAATCCATTCAACTACGAACAGCACTACATTTAGTAGAATAAGAAAATTAGCATAGCTGATAAAACTGAGGTCTGCCAGGGCCATTACCATGCCGCTAAAGGGATCATTCCCCATACCGGACAGCTTAAAAATGCTAATCCCCATCCCCAAAAATATATTGCCGATAACCATAATAATCAGCCGTTTGGGATCTAGTCCCTTAATATAACCCATCATCCGGCTCATCCTGTCACCTTAATGCTGACTTCCAGCTTAACCGGAAGGATCCCGTCATCAGCAATGAATGCTGCCAGATAAGGTTCATCGCGTACCGCATCAGCAGCAGGCGTCCAGCTGAACATACAGGCCTGTCCCGGAACAAAAGAAGCTGCATCAAAGCAAGCTCCCTCCGGCAACGCCCCTGCTGTCAAAATCATCGGCTCCGCTATCCCCCGTACTACCGGGTCCTTTACGGAGCTGGTTTCATTATAAATCTTGCCGTCCGTTTCGTGAGCGGACACCTCATATGCCGGCTGTCTGGCTATAACAGGGAAGGATAGCTGTTCACCCACCCGGGCACTCTGTTCCGGAATAAAAGCGAAAAACGGCCGGAATACCGTCTGCGGCAAAGGATATTCTCCCGTCTCAACCGGGAGGCTATAGCCATTCTCCGGGATAGCTACCGTTTCGTACGGATACAGCCTGTCCTTCGGCGTACCCGGAGCCGGTGCAGTGACTTCTACCGTTGTGACAGACAGCTCACTGGCTATCGTTACATCCACCACAGCAGTCTGCTCATACGGATAGTCCGTTACATATTCCAGTCCTGCCGGGCGTTTGCACCGGTTCTTCACCAGTACAACCTCTTCAACTCCTTCAGCATGGTCAACGCTAATATTCTGAAGCGAGCCGTGCACTACATCATCGAGTACAATCGGATACCGGGTATCCTCTGTCAGGTAACGCAGCTCTATGTTGTCCAGATACAGATTGTCCACATGTCTCGCATACAGCCCGTAGGCCGGCAGAATTCCCCAGTTGCTCGGCTCCGGATAAACCTCCGGCAGCTCCGGGACATTAAACGGCGCGTCCTTCCACACTCCGGCTTCCGGATTCCATTCTACACGGGGGAGCAGTCCTTCATTTTTCAGGAAAAAGGTGTTCACCAGCCACGGCAGCGATTGCACACTGCGCTTCCGACCGCCATACTGGGCATATTCCCAGTTCGTATTCAGCTGACGCTGCTCCACCGCATGCTCCAGACTCAGACCGCCGCGGTACTCCACCTTAAGGTTGGTAATGGATACATTCTTAATCCGGCTGCCCATCAGGCCCATCAGTTCAATCGGATAACGGGGATCGGCATTCTTAACCGTAATATTCCGAATGATAATGTCGTGAACATAAGCAATATGCCCGCTGCCGTTCGCATTGGCGTAAAGGGGCAGCTCGCTTTCCTGCAGCTCTTTACTATAATCCGGCACATATTTCTTCGTCAGCTCATCGTAGCAGACAGCATACCATCTGCCGTTCTCTTCATGGACATTGGCCGGATTCAGCCGGAGAGGCTGCTCAGGGTCTACAATGTTAAAACAGGAGGACCCGTCCGCAGAAACCTTACGGGTTCTGTTATACGACGGGAGATAACGCCTCGCCGGATACACCTGATATGGCTCCTTGGCTGGCAGCACCCAGTGCCTCTGATCCAGCCTGACGTTCGGCTCTTCATCCCCGGCAGGAATAAAGTCTTCCCCGGTGCTGTTCCCCGTAACAGGGAATCGTCCGCGGTCTCCCGCTTTAATGAAGATCGGCGAGCTGCTTACATCCTCCATAGTCGAATCCTCAAAAATAATATTGCTCAAATCCGCCCCGTCAACGGCTTCAAGCGCAAAACCTCTGGATCGTTTAAACCGGACGCGGCGCACCGTAACAAGATCATACCCGCAGGTTGATTCGGTTCCCAGCTTAACCCGGGCGGTAGGGCCGCAGCGGTCCGTGGCAATCAGCTTGTCCTGTGTATACGTTTTCGCATATACGGAGCCGATGTCATAGCCGCTGACCGTGCAGTCTTCAATCAGCACATTCCGCAGCGGCATGAATATTCCGCCTCCGTAGGAGGCTTTTAACACAATGGCATCATCGGTCAAAGAATTAAAGGTGGAATGCACAATCGTCACATTCTCGCAGCAGTCTACATCAAATGCATCGCGGTTCGTATCGACCAGAATGTGCTCCACGTGCATATTTTTCACACAAGTCGTAATAATCGCAAAATGGCCGCCGGCCAGAATCGAAAAGTCGCAAAAGGCTACATTTTCACACCGCACCAGTGCAATCGCCTTGTTCCCGAACCATTCACCCTGATGTCCCGGCTCACTACGGCGGATTGGCTCATGCGGGTCCCCGCCCATCAGAATCTGCTCCAACTCCCCCTGATCATTCAGTGAGCTTCCATCGAGCAGCCCCGGCCCGTAAATCATTACATCACGGATATCTGCACCATAAATCAGGCTGTTGGCAAAATACGTATGCCCGTGATCCTGCAAGCCCACATACAGATTGACCTCAGGCTCATCATAGTTACCGCCCTCTCCAAGCTGCAGCTCATAGGACTGAGTGATATCCGTTCTGGCTGCGGAAAGGACACTGCCTGGGGACAAGTATAGATTAACGCCGCTCAAGAGACGAATCGTGTACACTCTGAAGCTGCCTTCAGGTATAACGACAGTACCGCCTTCTGCTGATGCAGCCTGAATGGCGTTATTAATTGCCGAAGTATTCACCACCGGTGACTGTTCCACACCCGCCCCGAAATCACGGATATCGAACCGGCGTTCTTCCTTCAATAGATAGGTTCTGTCAAAAGGGCATCCTGTTGCTTCTGTTACCTGAAACATAATAGCCTCCATTTTATCCGGGAGCATGCTGATAGGTCCTCCCGCAATTTCCTCTGCTGCTGTCTCTTGGCTGTTTGTCTACCGTTTTCATTCTACATCTAGCTGGGGATTTCCTGCGTGCACCACAAAGCAAAAACCCACTTCAGATAGCCTGACGCCTCTGGTGGGTTCTTTTCAGATATTAAGCTTACATCAGATATTCAGATCAATAACGGGTCTATTCCTCCGTTCAGCCTATACACCTGCTCGAATGTTTTTCACCGTTTTCTTCTCTAATGAGAAGTCAGAGTAGCTTCTGTCTCCGCCGTTGCCATTGGGAGCCTGCGGAACGAAGCCCACCTTTACAGTCTCGTCCACCGGTAAATTGAAGAATCTCACCATATAGAACTGGTCACCATCTAATGAATAATGAAAAGCAAAGGCTTGACCGACACGGGTAATCTGGAGCCATACCGAATTGCCGTCAATATTGTTTCCATTTGCGTCGTCCGATAACGGATTTGTTACTACGCTTACAACGGCATGTGTATTAAAATCCGTCAATTCAAAGCACAGCTTGGCCCATACCTTGAGATCCTTCATGACCATGACCGAAGCGGAATCGTAAATATCCTTGAAATCATGCTCTGCCTTGACCCGCATTACAAAATCCCCGGAAACCTCTGTGTAAAAAAACGGGGCGTTTGTAAGCGAGCTTGGCGTAATTCCTTCTTCAGATACCGTCCCATTGTTACAAAAGAAATCACTATCCTTAGGTGCGTACAATACCATTGCTTCATTCTCAAACCGGATGCTGCTTTCATTTAGCCAATTAAAGTTGCTGAAATCCTTGTGATCCATTCAACTTCCCTCCAGCTTCCATTATGATTAGTAAAATTTTCACACTACAGTAAATAATTCTATCACTGAACCTGCCATGTCGTGTAGAACGATTCTTCTCAACCTGATAGCACAATCTGAACATTCCCGGCGATACTCAACCATCAGTTGAACTCCCCAAAATAATCAAATAACAGGTTATTGTCCGTTCCATAAATCTCCAATAGAATTGGACTACACAGAAAAGGAGCGTGGTTACTGAATCATGAAGGATAAATTAGCCAGAAACATAAGCCTATACCGCAAGGAAAAGGGACTTACACAAGAGGAGCTTGCACAAATTCTCGGTCTGTCTTTTCAGGCCGTGTCCAAATGGGAAAATGCCCAGTCCATGCCGGACATTTCGCTGCTGCCCCTGCTGTCTGCAACCTTAGAAGTAAGTATCGATAAGCTGCTGGGGTATACATCTCAAGACCGGCCAATTTCCATCTATGAGGATGTCTATAAAACGCAGGAATATTACTGGGGAACCGAGCCCAACAAGGCATGTTATCAGGTGCTGCAGCTTATGCCTCCCACCAGACATTTGAAGGTGCTGGATATCGGCTGCGGGGAAGGAAAAGACGCCGTCTTCATGGCCCGGAACGGGTATGAGGTCAGCGCCCTGGATATTTCAGATGCGGGTATCGAGAAGACCAGGCGGCTTGCTGAAAAGAACGGTGTACACGTAAATGTGTTCAAAGCAGATATCCAGGACTATCGTTTGAACACACACTATGACATCATCTTCTCAAGCGGCGTGCTTAACTACATAAAACCGGATTTCCGCAAGGAAATCTTTGATCATTACAAGCACTATACCAATGAAGGCGGCCTGCATGTCCTTAATGTGTTTGTTAACAAGCCGTTCATTGCCCCTCCGCCCGAAAAAGAATCCAACTCCTATAAATGGCATTCCGGCGAATTGCTCGCGCATTATCATGACTGGCTGATTAAGGATAGCTCAGAAGTCGTCTTCGACTGTAATTCATCGGGTATTCCCCACCAGCACGCCATGACTAAACTGATTGCGCAGAAGATTACTGTGCTGGCGTAAGTCTGGTGAAACACTAAAGAGGGGCACTTAGCCCCTCTTTTTATCCCAGCTCTCTCTTGACCACACTTAACGCCTCAGCTATCACCTGATGCATATCAAAGTATCTGTACAGCCCCAAGCGTCCTCCGAGCAGAACATTCGGCAATTGCTCCGCAAGTTCGCGGTACCTTCTATATTTTTCATTATTGCGGCCGTCATTTAAAGGATAGTAGGGTTCATCGCCTCTGCTCCAGGTCTTTGGATACTCTTTGGTAATAACGGTCTTGGGCTGAGTCCCGAATTCAAAATGCTTATGCTCAATGATCCGGGTATACGGGGTCTCTGCATCTGTATAATTCACAACTGCATTTCCCTGATAATTCGGCTGATCCAGCACAGCGGATTCAAAGCTTAAACTCCGGTATTCCAATTCACCAAATCTGTAATCGAAGAATTGATCGATCATGCCAGTATAGACAATTCTCGGATATTCTTTTAAATACAATGACCTGTCCGTAAAAAAGTCCTGGTTCAGCTCTACCTGAATGAATTCGCTCGACAGCATCTTTTCAATGATTCGGGTATAGCCACCGACAGGGATTCCCTGATAGGTGTCATTGAAATAGTTGTTATCATAAGTAAAACGGACCGGTATCCGTTTAATAATGAAGGAAGGCAGCTCTGCCGCTTTACGTCCCCACTGTTTTTCTGTATAACCCTTCACCAGCTTTTCATACAGGTCCGTTCCTATTAGTGAAATGGCCTGTTCCTCCAGATTTTCCGGCTTTTCAATCCCTGCAGCCGTTGTCTGTTCCGCAATTCTTGCCATCGCCTCAGAAGGCGTAACCGTTCCCCACAGCTGGTTAAAGGTATTCATATTAAAAGGCAAATTATAAATTTCACCTTTGTAATTGGCGATCGGGCTATTGGTATAGCGGTTAAATGCTGCAAATTGATTAATATAGTCCCATATCTCCTTACTGTTTGTGTGGAAAATATGGGCTCCATATTTATGCACCTGGATATCCTCAATGTTCTCGGTATAGATGTTACCGCCGACATGATTCCGCTTGTCGATTACCTTTACCCGTTTTCCCCGCCGGGCTGCTTCATAGGCAAAGACACTGCCGAATAATCCGGAGCCTACCACCAGATAGTCGTATTTCATATAGAGGCACCTTACTTTCAATTAAATCCCACAATCTTCTGGGAAACCTTATAGGCAGATACAGTTATACTGCGGCCAAGATGTCCCGGTATGTTCATTAATCTTCCCATTACTCCGTATCTGATCGTATTGTACAGCTCCATATCTTTTTCTTTGATATACTTCCACAGCTCTTTTTTCTTCTGAAGGTTAGCTTTTTGCTTTGAACGAATTAAAAGTATTGTAGAAATGATGGTGATAATTTCAAGGTGATTCAGCATATACTGGCGGAGCTTCGGACTTGCAATCTCTTTAAGGTTTAATCCGTCAATCATGAGTTTATTAACCTTCAGCTGCTGATCAATTCTGGCGATCATGACCTTCTCATTGACGGATTGATCCTCTCTGCCAATAAAATACCGGTAGAAATCTGTATTAACATAATAGATGCGCTCCACCTTCTCCAGCGGCTTGAACACAAACAGATTGTCTACATAAAAGGTATGCTCCGGAAGCCTCAACTGGCATTCCTTCAACAGATTCGTCCGGTAGATGATAGAGTGCATCAGAATATACTGGCCTTTACGGAAGCTCTGAATGTCGTCCCAGGTAAAAATCCGTTCCTCAGGAAAGTTTTTGTCATACTTCATGACCTTCCGGTGCTTTTTCCCCTGCTTTTCATAGACAAAATTGCTGACCACCATATCTACCGGCTTCGCTTCCGTAATCAATTTCTTCAGGGTCGCCAGTATTTTCTGATACGCAGTTCTGTCTACCCAGTCATCACTGTCCACTACCTTCACAAAAAATCCGGAAGCATGGCTGATCCCGGTATTAACCGCACCGCCATGCCCTAAATTTGTCTGATGCACCACTCTTACAATTGATGGATACTTTGCCTCATAGTCCTCGGCAATCATTCCAGTCTGATCACTGGACCCATCATTGATGATTAAGATTTCGATTTCTTCTCCCTCAACAAGCAGGCTGCTGATACAACGGTCCAAGTAATCCTGCGAATTATAGCAGGGGATTATGAAAGACAATAGTTTCATTCACACCAACCTCATTTTTTAAGCTGATATTTGCTTTTTATCTTCTCTGAAAATAATTTTTAAGATCGGGAAGTAGACCCAGAATGAAATTGCGGCATTAATGATCATCGTAACCAAGTCAGCAGCAGTCTCCCCGGTTCTTCCAAACCTGTCAATAAAGAATTGGTAGATCGGGTCCTTATACCAGCCCTGGAGCGCCCCTGCACAAATGGTGATTAGAATATAGGCGATAAGATACCAGACGGCCGCTTTGTAAATGTTCCCTTTTGAGCGGAAAGTAATATTGCGCTGGGCAAAGAAATTAATAACCTGGGCGATCCCCAGCGTCAGCTGAACGGCAATGAAGTAGGCAAGCCCGCCCCCGCCGCCGGAGGATATGGACCCTAACGGATAGTTAAAGATGTAGTAGGGCGATCCGTCCGAGTTATGACCTACCGGCAAAATCTGAAAACTATAAGCTTCCAAGGCTGTTCCGCTAAAAGCGGCTTTTAATACCGGCATCAGAATCATCTGAAAAACGGTAATCCCGTTGCTGAGCAGAACAAACATAATAAACTGGGCAATTTGGGGGTGTTTAATACTGTAATTATTCCAGAACGATTTAATTCCACTCATTGCTGCCACGTCCTTCTACATTTACACTAAAGCGCAGTACCACCGGCTCTGTCTGATTAGTTGAGATCGTCAAGGTTCCATTGCCGGCTGCTCCGGTCGACTTAATATAAGTCCCGCACATGCCTCCCTCTGCTGTAACACAGTCGGGACCTATGATTTCTATCGCACCTTCTGCTTTCAGGAAAACCGGCAGATGAGAGTAAGCAGCATTGTTGTTGTTGGCATCTGCTACCCGAATGCGGACCGACGCCACATCAAAGGTCTCTGCTTCAGTAAGGCTGGTGCCGCTGACTGTAGTTTCCAGGTGAAGGGTTGCGCTGGAAGCTTTAGTGACCTCAGCAACAACCTTGCCGTTTTTGACCGCCTCAAAGCGGTAAACCGGCGCAGATACGCCCCAATTCTCAATATACTTAAAGAACAAGCGGTAAAAGGTTACCGGGGATACAACATGCCGCAGCATGACCCACATCGCTTTAAAAATATACTTTGGCGGCAGGGCGGTACCGAAGCGTTGAATGGCCAGCAGACACTCTTTGATGGCCTCGGCTTTTTTGTGCGAATAGTTCTCGCCCTCTTCAATTACATTTCCCACGGTGTCGTAGAATTCTATAGGAGGGTGAGGCAAATGACGGTATTTTTTATTGACCGGCATAAATTCCCGGATCATCCGCTCATTTTTATACAGCCGTACTGTATCCGCATTGGTGAAAATATAATTTTCGCCAACGGCACCCCCGGGATAATCGCCGATATGCATATCTGAACCGACTTCCAGGACCGGCGCTTCTTCGGAGAAGCTCGCATAGACCTTTGAAGCAAGCTTAGGATTACGGTAGATATCCATAATGCCGTGGTAACAAATACGGTCACCTGATCCAAAGTCGCCATGGGTCTGGTAGTCAAACATACACCAGCCGAAGGCTCCTGCAATATCTTCTCTCTTATATACTTCATTCAATACATTGGCATGACGGATCGCATGGGACAACCGGTGGGTAGGCGTATCTGTTGATTTGGTCGGGAACATATGTCCATTGAACTCGGCAATCAGATATCCCTTGTTTTTATTGGGTGAAATCAGCCATCTTGGCAATAGACCGCCATTCTTGCCTGTATGAGAGAAGTCGTTGAATGCATACACATCTTCAAGCAGGCTGCTTCTCCACAGGAAACGGACACCGCTGGTCTGTCTGCTCTGATCCAAACGATGGGCAATTTCATTTGTTCTGGTGTACAATGCATTATCGTCCTGGGACTCATTCACACGTACTCCCCAGAGAATAATGGAAGGATGATTCCGGTACTGCATAATCATTTCTTCAACATTGCGGCAAACGGTCTGTTTCCATTCATCATCGTTTTTGATATGCTGCCAGCCGGGCGTTTCTGTGAACACAAGCAATCCCATACGGTCACAGGCATCCAGAAAGTGCTGGGACTGGGGATAATGAGAGGTGCGGACCGCGTTGACATGCAGCTCTTCCTTTAGAATCCGGGCGTCCTCCACCTGCATGGACGCTGGCATGGCATACCCTACATGTGCATAGCTCTGATGTCGGTTAACCCCGCGGATCTTGTACTTCCTGCCGTTCAGATAGAACCCGTCACCGCGAAACACAGCCTGGCGGAATCCAAAGGACACGTTATACTCATCAATGATCTCCCCCCTCTGATTTCTCAGCGCGGCTATCAATGTGTACAGATATGGAGATTCCGGACTCCAGGCATGACTGTTATCAATACTGATACTGCATTTATCAATTACTGTCCCAAGAGCATTCAGGCTCTTATGACCCACTACCTTCTGCTGTTGATCCAATATGCTTAACTCCAGCGTATGGCTTGTATCAGGACGGCTGATCGCGACATCAATAAGCGCATGCTTCATATCCGGTGTCTGGACAAACACATCTTCAACATAGCTTTGATCTGCAAGCACCAGCCATGCTTCGCGGTACAGTCCGCCATAGGTCATATAATCAATTACATGGCCAAACGGAGGGACATTTGCATCTTCACGCGTATTCAGCCGGACTACAATTCTGTTGTCTTCCCCGTACAGCACCTTATCCGTTATTTCTACCCGAAAGGCAGTATAGCCGCCGTAATGAGTCATTAACTGTTCGCCATTTACAAACACATCTGCTACATGGGCAGCACCGTCAAACTGGAGAAACAGGCGCCGGCCCTTCCATAGCTCCGGTACGTTCAGATGACGCCGGTAGCCGCAGATCATCTGACAGGAGCTTTCCTCCATATAATGAACCGGCACTTCCTTGGAGGTGTGGGGCAGCCTTACGGCTGTCCCCTCCTCTGTGAAGTTAATAAATGCATTAGTAATGTTCTCTACAAAACTCCATCCATCACAGATACTGATTTTTCTCATCTACTTATCTCCATCTATTCATTTTGAAGTGGTAACGGTAAAGATTAATCGTTCCGTTCTGGATTGCTTCATGAAGCTTGAGATGATCGAAGCAATGGTACCGGCAGCAAAGATAATGCCAAAAATAATGACTGCCTGCGGATTTCCTCCGATAAAATTGACGCCATTCACAACATCTGATAAGGTCGGAAAACCTAAGTAAAGATGCCATGATAGCGCTACACCAAAGCAAATGGCCGGTAATAGAGGAGCAAAGTAATAGTTTTTAGTCCAAACCAATAATTCTCCCAGGAAGCCGAATATAATCAGACCAAAGGTAATAAAGGAAAAGGTCCGGTCGCCATAATCAAACAGGATAAACGCAATATTGCCTGCAAGCATCAGACACGATGCCAGGAACCCGATCCAGAACCCCGGCGTTCTATCTTTAAATAAGACCATCCTATTTCCCCCCCTTGTCATTGCGTCTTAAGCCGCTTCTGATGAACAAGATTGCACTGAGCGCCGTCAATGCTATAAGAACGTAATTGGTAACCTTCAGGAATGTTTGCCACCACGGAGTGAACCCTTCAACTTCGGTGTCATCTGTGAGACCATTAAGCAAATTAGAATTGGCCAGTGAGTAATAGAAATGTTTATTGGCCCGTCTTAGTTCCTGCAGAACATATCCGTCCTTTTTACTTACCAGATATTTAAGAATCTCACTGGCTCGGCCAGTGTCAGCATTAAAGGTATCTGTTCCATTGACGAGGGATTCAACGGTTGGAATATTCGGATTTCCTTTGACTGAATCCGTAATCGTTACACCTTTAAAGCCCCATTCCTTTCTTAACACCTGTTTCAGCGTAGCATTATCGCTATAAGCCAGCTGGCCGCCAATCCGCGAGAATGACATCATTGTTCCAAGCGCTCCGCCTTTTGTAAAAGCACCTTCGAAACCTTTTAGAGGCCCTTGGCGATAAGCTTGTTCCGTCATAAATGTAGAGAGCTCTTGCCTATTCGTTTCTTGGTCATTTGCTACAAAATGCTTAATGGCAGCTGTTAACCCCTTGGCCTGCATCGCTTCTGTCTGAGTAGCTCCCATCAAATAGGTAAGAATGCTGTCCTCTGAGTAGTACTCAAAGTTACGACCGCTAAATGGAGTGCGGTGCAGATTCCCCCCTGGTGACCAGAGCTGTGAAGTGCCGCTGAACAGGCAATCCTCTGCAATAAAATTGCCGCGTTCTGCTATCAGTTCATTGCTCCAGGTTGATGCTGCTACAACTTGAACCACATGGAACGTAGCTGGCTGATTACCGCCATATAAATAGCTGGATTGGGACCCTGAAGGACCATCCGTATTTTTATTCGCAGGTTTATTAATGGATTTTACAGCCGGCTGGCCAAAATTCTCACCAATCGTTGCACTTAATTCACTGACTGTTAACTGATCCAGGAACTTGTTCCATGTCTCATCATCTTCAAACGGGACATCCTTCATATCAAGGAGTTTAAGTGTAGCCTCTGCCCCCTGAGTAAAGCTGTCATATGCAGGCGCGTCCGCCGGCTTTTGATATTTCTGATCGTACATAGTCGATTTCAAATCATCCGTCGCCGTGATATCTTTATAAGGCTGCGGATAGGTATTCCAATCGCTGCGGGTCAGATAAGTCACTGTATTCTCCGCAAAGGTGTTGATATCGACAGTATCAAATCGATTCGAAACAACCTCATCCGTGTATTGAGACTTGGCGTACGTTGTGTTATCTAACGACTCTAACGCAACAGCTGCCGCATTCTCTGGCTTGCCCTCCACATTGGAACCGTCAGCAGCCAGCAGCTTTCCTTGTACATTTGCGCCTTCTTTACGGGCCAGGATGTTGTTAAGCGCATCATGGCTGTCATTTCCGATCGCAAAGTAATAATCACCCGGATCGTAGACATAGCTGCCTTTTTTGGCCGGGTCAGCACCATTCTCAGCGTTAACGTCATAGGTTGCGAATAAGTACTCGTCAACGGTGACTGTTACTTCTTCCGACTCACCAGCAGAAAGTTCGCCCGTTTTGCCAAAGCCGATCAATTGAATGGCTGATTTCTCAGCCTGCCCTTTTTCATATGGAAGCTGGGCATATAATTGGACTACTGATTTTGATTTTCCTGTGTAAGCTGAGCCTTCCGGATAACCTTCATTTGTTACTTTGACAGTCGCGGTCACGGTTTTCGCTTGTCTGTCCCAATTCACGGAGGTTAACTCCTGGGAAAACTCGGCGTACGAGCTGCCATAGCCAAAGGTGTATACCATTTCATCTGCATAGCTCCAGCTATCCTTATTAACAAAAGCACCTGCGCTGCTGTCCGCATTATTGAGCCCGAGTACAGCATCCTGATACCGTGTTTCATAGTATTTATATCCCTGATAAATCCCTTCAGCCTCAACAATGTAATGACCGTCATCGTTGGCATATTTGAAGTCACCGGCATTGCTTACAGCTGGTGAAGACAGTGAATCGGCTGCATAGGTATCCACCAGTCTGCCTGAAGGATCTGCAGCACCTGTCAATACATTAGCAACACCGGTGAAGCCCTTTAATCCCGGATTACCGATCCACAGCGCTGCGTCTACTCCGTATTCCTCTTCTTCAATCCAGCCAAGCTCCATGGCATAGGCGCTGTTGATTAAGACGATAGTCTTGGTAAATTTTCCGCTGTCCTTAATCATCTTGAGCAGATCCTTCTCAGAATCATGCAGAGCCAGATAAGAGATTCCGTCTCTATCAGAAGTAGCTAAGTCTTTACCCTCGCCGCCATCGCGGGACAACATCACAATAGCTGCATCATTGTAGTCAGCCTGGTATGTGGCCTGCAGCTCGCTTGTATAGAAGCTGTTTTCAACTTCTCCGATAAACCAGTCCGGTGATGCCTTAACTCTGGCAACATCGCTGTTTGTATAAGCGTCGAACAGCTTATCATTGATCTTGAATCCCGCTTCCTGCAAAGCGCTGTACAGATTGACCTTACGCGCCTCATCCATACCCGGCCCCCCGGCATTCCCGCTGTACACAGGATCGGCGGTCGCCCGGCCAAACAAGGTGACACTGCGTTCTTCAGAGCTTAGCGGCAGAACAGCCTGCTCGTTCTTTAACAGAACCGCGCCCTCTTCCATGGTCTGTACATCATGCTTATCAGAGTCTGCCAGCATTTGCTGCAGGCCTTCATCTGACAGTTCGTAATCACTCTTATATTGCATTGTGCTGGCATCCGCTTCGATTACAGGTGCTGTGACATTCAGAAAGACGTTGACCTGTCCGCTCCAGCTGAGCAGCAGCTGAGTCATCAGCAAACTAAAGGATAATAGAAAAGCGAAAACGGATGTCATTCCACGCCACAAATTCGATTGTCTTCTCAAGGTGTTACCTCCCTACACTTTCCCTGATTGGCTTATTTGGATGCTGCTTCGTCACCAGTCAACACTACATAATCAAAGCTGTCATTTGCGGCATCAACGATAATTGAAGTCTCCGGGAAGGAAACCGATTCCAGATACTCTTCAGCAGATAAAGCCGGGCCCTCGCCGCCGACTGCAGTTCCCATCTCATCGGTCCATTCACTCGTATTTACATAACCAATCGGATTGGTCCCGGCCGAATAGGAGCTGTTCGTTATAACTGCAGTTGGTTTGGACAGCTCAAGGGTGACCAGTCCGTCCGCATCTGTTGAAGTTAAAGTGCCATAGTACTTAATGATGCTTGCTCCTCTGGGAACAACATCATATTTGCCGTCGTCATTAAATAGCAGATGTCCGGAATAGAAGGTATCCGTGCTTGTCAGAACATAAGTATTGTCTGCAAAGGTCTCGATGCTCTGCACACCGAAGATTGCCTGCTTGAAGGTATATTCCGGGTAAGCACTTGCAAAGGCGACGTTTGTCGTCGAAGCATACACCGCTGACGGCTGTCCTCCTCCGCTGCCTGCTTCATTTGAAGAATTACCGCATGCAGCAAGCCCCGTGGCCAGCGCTATTGTCAAGATTGCCGTACTTACTCTTTTAACTGTTTTTGTAGTCATTTCTTTTCCCCCTGATAAGGATTTGTATACGCTTCCTTAAGCGCAAGCTAATTGTATTGAAAATTATTCAATTCGTGTTATCCGTAGCTTAATCTAATGAAATAGCAGAAAATTCAGCTCAGCCGTTTTAGTTTAAGCTGTTTTTTTTTAGTCTA
>RCUO01000634.1_pt1 | contig 16609 bp, 18 predicted proteins | sample 2166161 | NCBI WGS metagenome assembly RCUO01 (sample SAMN09932617, study PRJNA488358) | compost metagenome | feature: garden; material: soil; isolation source: compost soil in cyclohexanecarbonitrile-enriched culture | place: Germany: Experimental Botanical Garden Goettingen | collected 2016-01-27 | reverse complement strand
ACCGATTGGTCACAGGTTCGAGTCCTGTAGGGCCCACTACCCTGAAACCCTTGCGAAGCAAGGGTTTTTTGCTGTCCTTAGGTTATGTATAGTGGGGTTGCTGAGACGAAGAATACACTGGCAATGGAGGCTTGCTAACGGATTTGCTAACGGCATTTAGTTGTCTGTCGGTTTGAGCGAATTTAAAGCGTACCGGGAAAGCTCCTGCTCAATCCTGTCAACAGCTTCTTCCTGCATAGTCGGTAACAAATGTGAATATCGTTCGTTGAACATGGCGGGCGTCATTCCCAGCCGGTCGGCTGCGACCTTTGGAAGCACCTCCATGATTTGGAGAATGTTATGCATGGTCCCAGCCTCTTTGATTAATTTGGAGGTATGAGAAATGAGCAAAATCGATATTTCGTGATACCGGCGAAGGAGAACTTTAGCAAACCGTATTGGTTTTGCATGGGCAGCAGACGCCAATGCCTGCTCTACTGATGTACAAGCCCTTTTCACAGTTGACTTGACCGACCGATTGTCAGAAATCACCGTTCCTACACTCGTTGTTCGGCCTGGGGAGAATGGGCTGAAGTGAATGGTTTCCATTCAGGAACTATCCTCTTTTTCTTCCTACTGGAAGCTCTATTATGAAGTGGATATGGTATAATGAATTAAATTGCATACCACACCAGAGCATAGTCACCTTAATAAGGGTATATACTTTTATTAAGTGAATCTCTTGGAGGTGTGCTTTGAACGAGGAAAAGGAGGACAGGGATATGATCGATAAGAAACAGGATGTTCAGAAGACGGCTACAGCAAGCAATGCCTCTGTGATGGCCCTGGCCAAACAGGGAATGGGCAAGTATAGAAAAACCTTGGATAAGCTGGCCAAAAATTAATGTATGTAAAATTGTCGACGGATCAAATCATTGAAATCCATAACGCGGAGTTAGCAGCTTCTCATGGGTTAGCTGGCATACGAGAACCGGGATATCTGGACTTTCTATCCGAGAAACCTTTCAGTGTGGTTTTTGGAGTAGAACAGTATCCCGGTTTGTTTTTAAAGGCAGCTGTTCTCATGGAAGGGCTTATCGTCTCCCATTGTTTTTTTGACGGGAACAAGCGAACGGCTGTGCTCAGTACCTATGTCTTTTTAGGGCTAAATGGGTATGAGCTAGACGCCGGTGAAGACAATCTATTTGAGACCACTATAAAAGTGGCTACGAAGCGAATGGATATCGAGCAGTTGGCGGAATGGCTGAAAAGGAATTCTTACAATAAATAACTGAATCGGATTCATATGATGGAAGCCGCTCCCTTTTGAGAGCGGCCTTATATTTTTCGCGCGTGCCCGAGGCACGCATCTTCTAACCGGTGGAAGTCCAGTCACGGGAGGGACCAAGCCCCCGCGTAGCTAGGATACTTGCGTATGGCGAAATCTGTACGTAAAAGCGTATCGACGAATGTACCGGTCAGAGACCGGGCGAGCAACCGGCCAGGCCGTAACATGAAGTGAACCCTGCCGAGTCGTCAAAACTCATGAGCTCTGTCAGGAAACTAGGTCATGGAGCCAAGACCGAAGGTCGCATGCCCATGAACGACAAACATCGGAAAGCCGTATGAGGGAAAACCTCACGTACGGTTTGATAAGGAGGGGCTGGTTTGCCAGCCCTTCACTCTAGTGGATTATCGTATTCTGCCACCAGTTCCCTACAGATCTATAAAAGTAAACTCTAATGGATTTCTGTCAACTAATCTGGAATACGTATATTTAGGATAACCTACCATTACCGCACCCGTGATTTTCTTGTTGGCAGGGATATTAAATAATTGAAGCAACGGGGAATTCACTCTCATCGCAACTCTTTCGAACATTCCAGCCCAGCAGCTGCCTAATCCTAGTGTTGGTGCAAATAATTCCAAATAAGCTAATGAAATAATCGAATTTTCTCTTCCTCGCGGAAAGTTTAAATCGGCAGTTGCCAGGATCAGGCTGGGTGCTCCCCGCAAAATGGTATCCATTCCTTCTTCACGATAGGGCGTAGTAAAGTTACTTGATATCTGATCCTGTTCAAATTCATCAATGACAAGGGAAACCGCTTGATCAAGCAGTTTTCGATCATCAATAATGACATACGATATATTCTGCAGATTATGTCCGCTGGGAGCAAAATGCGCAATACGGACAAGTTCTGTTAATTTTTCTCTGGGGATAGGCGTTTTTTTATAGGAGCGGATGGAGCGTCTGGAACGAATAAAGTTTTCCGCCTCCTCCGGATTTAGTTTTGGAAATGCTTTTGAGCTGATTTGATTGGATAAGGGTGTTCTCATATTATCAATGGCTTCCTTTGGACATATCGCAACACAATGGCCGCAGGCAATACAGTCTTCAGCAGCAACTTCTTCAGGGCCATTTTCTTTCAGTTCTAATACATAAACAGGGCACTCCTTGACGCATAAGCCGCATTTCAGACATTTCTCTTGATCAACCATTATTAAGCTCATTTGGATCTTCTCCTTTACTTGATGAATTGGGGCTTCCGGCTGACATGATGGTTAGTAAGAAAATAATAAATATACGCTAAAAAAAGGACAATACAACTTGCAATTGCAACTCCGGTAACATGAAAAGAATGATAGACATAGGTACTGATCCAGGAACCAAGAGATCCGCCCAAGAAATAGCCAACCATGTACAGGGAATTTAATCTGCTGTGATTCTGGAGATCAAGCTTGTAAATCCGTCCCTGATTTAGGGACATATTCATTCTTGAACCAACATCCAGAGTGAAGGTTATGAAAATGATAATGATGAGATTTGACCAGCCTATGCCTAAGATCATAAAAGAGAGAAACATGATAGCCAGAGCAAGCAGGTTCCATAAGCTCACCTTGCTGCTGTCAGCAAGTTTCCCTGCAAATCCGGCTGCTATTGCACCTGCTACACCTAAGAAACCAAAGATTCCAGCTACGGCACTGCCATAATGATAGGGACTGCTTTCTAAAATAAAGGACAATGAGACCCAAAAAATATTGAATGCACAAAATGCGGCAGCACCAAAAACGATGGTTTCTCTTAGTACTTTCTCCTTTTTCAATAATGGAGGCAGGGACAACAGAATATTTTTATATGAATTTTCCTTTGATATTTGATCCTGCGGAAGAGTATAAAATAAGTAAACAGCCAGGGCTAACACAACGATTGCCGCCAATTCATGGACTGCTCTCCATCCCAGTAATTGGCCGACAACTCCACCTAACACCCGGCCTAATAATACGCCAAGAAATACTCCGGTTAATAAGTGACTGACGATGCTCCCTCGTTTGGCTGACGAAATATTTGACGAAACAAACGGGATGATCAGTTGTGCCGTAACACTGGAAAGGCCCATGAAGAATCCTGCAATTACCATTAAATTGAATGTAGAGACTAAAGTCATTAGATATAATAAAACAGCTGAACCAATCATACTTAAAATAATTAACGGTTTTCTGCTATATCGATCTCCCAAAGGAACAATAAACAACAACCCCAATGTATAGCCGATCTGTATAGAGGTCGCAAGCTTGCCGGATGAGGAAGCAGCTATAGAAAAATAATTGGAGATATCAGTCAATAAAACTTGATCGTAGTACAAATTGGCTACCATAATAGCACAAATAATGGACAACATTACTAATAATTTATTTGTGAAATTCCGGGATCTCAGATCACTGGTCATGTTCACATCTTCCTCTCTATGAGTTATGAAGATAGTGTATAATGGTGAAATCATTTTAAATAGAAGCCAGGTTATCATATGATTAATAATGCCTATGTTCAGCAGAACCGAAATGGGAGAGGTCGTCATGATATCGAAAAGCAAGGAGCTTGGGTTATTTTTAAAAAAGAAAAGATCCACACTGAGACCCGAACAATTCGGACTCAAATGCGATAAAAAAAGAAGAGTGGAAGGGCTGAAGAGAGAAGAAGTTGCGGATTTGGCCGGAGTCAGCATTGACTGGTATGTGCGCATTGAACAGGGACAGAATGTGAATCCGTCCATAGACGTGCTGCTCTCTTTGAGTCGGGTTTTTCAATTGAATAATGAAGAAAAAAGATATTTATTTAATTTGTCAGACAAAAAATTGCCTATGGAAGACACCGCTTCCGTTACGATTTCGGATACGTTGCAGAAATTCCTGGATAGTCAAAATCCCAATATTGCTTATGTAACGGATAACAAATTATCGGTCATTGGCTGGAATGAGACTGCGCTAAAAGTATATGGCAATTATAAAGAAATGAATGAAAAAGAAAGAAATTCCGTTTGGAGAGCTTTCAATGATCCTTATCTCAAGGAGCTGCTGCATGATTGGGAGGGACACTCCAAATTACGCGTTGAACAATTGAGAGCCAATTACAACTATTATGAGAACGATCATGAAATCAATGAGATCATAAATGAATTGAATGAAAATAATGCTTTATTTAATAAATGGTGGAATAACCAAGGCATTATGGGAACACCAGAGGGTCAAAAACTGTTGCATCACCCTTTAGCAGGAAACTTATATCTTAGTTATATTTCATTTCGATCAACAGAAATTGAGGGAGCAAATATCACCATTCAAATGCCCATAGATGAGGGTACAAGGCATAAATTAAAGCAGCTTTAAAAGAAACTTGGTTGGCTTCATGCCATCAAGTTTTTTTTTCTGCGAGGGGATGTATTGTGGAGAACGCGCTCTGGGATATATTTCTTCACTAAAAAACGCCTTTAATGGAGAAAGTATCTCTTATAGAGCCAGAACGGAATCGGAAAGGAACAGGGTCTAATGGGAAAAACATTTCGGATAATGATGTTAATCATGACTTTTCTTTTGCTGTTCAATCAGAATACGGCATGGGGAGACGAAGCGATGCCCGCAAGCCGTGATTTTTATGAGAAGAATGGAACGGTGTTATGGGAAGTACATACCGATCAGAAGGTCATTGCTCTTACCTTTGATGATGGACCGGACCCGGTGGAGACAGAACAAATCCTCAATATTTTGAAGCAGTATCATGCCAAAAGTACCTTTTTCGCCATTGGAGAACGTCTCCATGCGTATCCAGATGTTGCCCGAAAAGTTGTGGAGGAAGGGCATGAGCTGGCCAATCATACGTATCATCATGTGTATTTCAAACGGCCGGTTAACGGGAACCTTGTGGTAAAGGAACTGGAGCGGACAGAAGAAGAAATCCTGAATATTACAGGCAAGCGGAGCGGATTGTTTCGGCCACCGGGAGGCTTTTATGATGATGATTTGGTAAAAATCTCGACCGGGCAGGGGGAACAGCTTGTCCTGTGGTCCTGGCATCAAGACACAAGAGATTGGAGCCGTCCCGGCGTATACAAGATTGCAAATAAGGTCATACGAAACGCCAGAAACGGAGATATTGTATTATTTCATGATCATGTATATGGCCAATCCCAGACTGTTCAGGCCTTGAAGATTATTATGCCTAGGCTGCAGAAAAAGGGATTTCGCTGTGTGACGGTCTCTGAACTCATGAAACTCTCCAATCAGCGAAAGGAAAGCACAGAAGATTCTACCGGGATTCCGCAGGATAATCTCATTTTTCCGAAGTTAACACCAGGGTCATAACGCTCTGGTTGCACTCCGAATTACATCATGCGGTTACCTTTTTAACATATGGGCATATGCTGATGTATAAATGATGGAGGGAATGAAATACATGTTCTACGACTCGCGTTGGTACTCTTATCCGGTATACCCGTATCCTTATAGCTCGAATGTGATCCCGTATTATTATCAGGGTACAGGATATCAATCCGTAATTCCGCCATTTCCGTTCAATGCTTCCGTGGCTGGGTATACATCTGTACGATTTGCGGAAGCTGTCAAAGACTATGGACCGAGCCCGTACGTCGTTAATATTGAAAAGGCTGCGGAGCAAAACAACAACTACCGCACCGCTATATGGACGGGGAAGCATTTCCAGGTGACCTTGATGAGCATCAATGTGGGAGATGATATTGGTCTGGAGGTTCATCCGGATACGGATCAATTTATCCGGATCGAAGAAGGCCAGGGACTCGTTCAGATGGGGGATCGCAAAGATCAACTGGATTATGAGACTATGGCCTATGATGGATATGCGATCATGGTGCCGGCCGGCAAATGGCATAACATAACGAATAAAGGGAACCGGCCCCTTAAAGTGTATGTCATTTATGCACCGCCGCATCATCCGCATGGTACGGTACATGCAACCAAGGCGGACGCGATGGCGTCTTCCAAGTAGTCATCTATAGTTTCATTAGAAGCAGGACGTTGGCTAAACCCGCCAATTGTGCTAGGGCAAAACACCTTGACAATAACCCCCCCAGGGGGTTATTGTCAAGGTGTTTCTACTAGGCTATGGTGTGGAAAGGACCGATGAAGTTGACAAAGACGCTAGAAATCAGAGAGACGACACCTAAAGAAAAGGTGGCAATGATACTCGCGCTGGGCGTTCCTGCTATAATTGAAAATCTTCTTCAAACCGTGGTCGGATTTGTGGATACTTTATTCGTATCCAAACTCGGCCTTAACGAGGTTACGGCCGTTGGCATTTCCAATACCTTGTTAAGTGTATATCTCGCGATCTTTTTGGCGATCGGCGTGGGAACCTCCTCCATGATTGCCAAACGCGTCGGGGCCGGGAATATAGACGAAGCCCGGCAAATCGCCAAGCAATCGGTCATGCTGTCTGCGGTCGCCGGGATTGTCTTCGGACTTATCACGCTCTTGTTCGCAGAACCGCTGCTCCGGTTGATGGGAGCCGAGCCAGTAGTTATCAGCAGCGGCCTTACGTATTTTCGGATTGTCGCGATCCCGTCGATTTTTATCTCCCTCATGACGGTCTTTGGCAGTATTTTACGTTCAGCCGGTGATACCAAGACACCGATGAAGGTGGGAATATGGGTCAACCTTATACATATCTTACTTGATTATGTTTTGATATTCGGAATATTAGGCATTCCGGGCCTTGGGATCGCCGGCGCCGCTTGGGCGACGGTGCTGGTCCGGGTTATCGGGAGCATTGCGCTTTATCGATACATTCGAAAATCGCCGCTTTCTTTTTCACTTGTCAAAAAAGACGAACGGCGGTTTGCAAAACCGCTGCTGAACCTGGCCGGACCAGCTGCAGCGGAGCGGTTAATTATGCGTTTGGGGCAAGTGTTATATATGGGCCTCATCGTCAGAATTGGAACCGAGGTATATGCGTCGCATACAATTGCGGGTAATATTGAAATCTTCTCCTATATGCCGGGATATGGGCTGGCTATTGCCGCGACCACACTGGTAGGACAATATCTGGGTGCTAATCGGCCGCGAGATGCTTATCTGTTCGGTATGTATACCTCTGCTATTGCGGTTTGTTTCATGGGAGCAGCCGGTGTTCTGTTATTTGTATTTGCCCCCACTGCCGCGGCTTGGTTCACCCAAGATTCGAGCGTCATCCATATGGTCACTACGGCGCTGCGGATCGATGCCTTTGCTCAACCGTTCCTGGCAGTTGGTTTAGTGTTGACCGGGGCGCTGCAGGGTGCGGGTGATACGAAAAGCCCGATGTACAGTACAGCGATCGGCATGTGGCTGATCCGGGTTGTCGGCGTGTATGTGCTGGGGATTCAAATGGGGCTCGGAATAGCCGGAATCTGGTTGTCCATAGCGATCGACTTGGCGATCCGTGCAGTGTTTCTTCTGTACCGCTTTAGAAGGACGGTGCTCCTGGCTCACAAAGCTGATTCAGAATAAGGCCTTACGCAGGACTCCCAACGTTCAGCATACGGTTAATAACACTTGGGGAATGAATGCTCTTGGGCTTTCGGAGTATTGGCAGCCATGGGGACTCAACAAGCCAAAAATGATTCGCGGGCTCATCCGTGGATCATTTTTTGTCTGTCGAAGTGAATACGCTGCTTCGGAATTCGGTCGGGCTCATGCCAAAATGCTGCTTGAATATCCGGCTAAAATGGGCGGCATCATTGAAGCCCCACTGGAAAGCAATCTCTGTAACGGTACGATGGGATTGGTTCAGATCGCCGAGGTCCCGGCGGCAGTGCTCAAGGCGGCGATCCCGGATCAGCGCAGCGACCGATTGTCCTTCCGCTTCAAACAAGCGATGCAGGTAACGGAGCGAAATCCCTTGGCTGGCCGCAACCATGGACGGGGAAAGATTGGGATCGGCCAGATGGGAGGAGATGAACGCCCGGGCGCCTGACAGATGGACATTGGCCGTGGAGACGGACTCGCTTAGCTCAGTGCCGGAAGACGTACTCAGCGCAGCCGATAGCAAGTCCATAGCGCTCTCGGCTATTCGCATCCGGGCTGCGGGGTCCAGACCGCGATAGGAGGAGGCCAAAGTTCTGAAGAAGGACGATACCAGGTTGCCGACTGGGTGCTGTGTGCCGGGAATCCGGACAGAAGTCATGCGCTCCACCTGTCTGCAGCGGGTTATCAGCAGCGAACGGGGAAATTGAAAGACGATTTGCTGGAACGGCTGCTCGAAATGCAGGACGTAGGGTCTGGTGCTGTCGTACAGGACAAAATCCCCCGGTGCGAGTCTCGCTTGACGGCGATCCTGCTCGGTATACCCTTGACCCGCCGTTTGCAGGCTGACGAGAAAATACTCCTCCCCGGATTTCGCGATCTGCTGGTTTGAGCGGACAACATGCTGCGGATCCGACGACACTTCGGATATCTGGATGTCCTCCAGATACCCAACCTCCATTCGTCCGGTGAATCTCTCCCTGGAAAGCTGGGATGCATCGAGCTGCACGAACACGTCACAGATCCGTTCACGCCAATAAGCGAAAGATTCCCGTTCGTCCACCTGCTCTGTCGATAAAATCGTATGCAAGGATAACCCCCCAGTCCAAGAAGTCTTCGAATACTTGAATTGAATTGATTATATTTGAAGCGAAAGGAAAACGTCAACGGATTTCATGACATATCAAGTCATCTAACATAACGCGAACGAGGGTGAAAATAAGGGGTGAGTGCACAAATAGACAAGTGATCGTTCTTTCATGGTCAAGATGCTGACATGCGTGGATCGTATAATGGGCACATAAAGCACATCACTTCATTCCATACAGGGAGGTTTATCCAATGTCCAATTATCCCAAATACCGAGTAGCCGCCGTTCAGGCATCTCCTGTTCTGCTGGACCTTGATGCGACAGTTGACAAAACATGCCGGCTTGTCGATGAGGCGGCAGCCAACGGGGCGAAGGTCATCGCTTTTCCGGAAGCTTTTATACCGGGATATCCTTGGTGGATTTGGCTTGGCAATGCGGATTACGGTATGAAATACTATATTGAACTGTATAAGAATTCCGTTGAGATTCCCAGTCTGGCTGTGCAAAAGCTAAGTGCGGCCGCCAAGCGGAATAAAGTCTATTTCTGCGTATCCGTCACTGAAAAAGAGGGAGGCTCGCTTTATCTGACGCAGCTGTGGTTTGATCCGAACGGGAATCTCATTGGCAAGCACCGTAAGCTGAAAGCGACGAATGCGGAGAAGACCATCTGGGGCGATGGAGACGGCAGCATGATGCCGGTGTTCGAGACGGAGTTCGGCAATCTTGGAGGATTGCAATGCTGGGAGCATATGCTGCCACTCAACCTTGCAGCGATGACATCGATGAATGAACAGGTGCATGTATCCTCCTGGCCGATTGGCATGCCGCAGGCAGGTCATTTATTCGGTCCGGAACAATGCGTGGTGGCTACCCGGTATTACGCAATGACCAACCAGGTATTTTGTCTGCTGTCCTCGCAAATCTGGACGGAAGCGCAGCGTGACAAAATATGTGAAACCGAAGAGCAGAAGAATTATATGAAGGCTGGTTATGGTTTCGCCAAAATCATCGCTCCTAACGGCATGGAAATCGGAAACCCGTTAGCCCATGATGAAGAAGGGATCACTTACGCGGATATTGATTTGGAACAAATCATTCCCGGCAAATTCCTGATCGACCCGGCAGGCCATTACTCCACACCGGGATTTCTGTCCTTGTCGTTCGATCGAACGGAGCATAAGCCGGTTAAGCATATCGGCGGGGCTACGCAAAAGGTATTGACCTACGATGAGCTTCAATTCAAGAGCGAAGCCGGCATTTAGCCTATCAACATTTGAGCTGTGGGACGAATATAAATGGTAGTATAAAATCCTCAACCCGGAGCGGTTCACGACCTAGCCTAATCACTTCCATGCGCAGCAGGAGTGATCTCATCTCGAACACAGCTTTGCAGGGAGAGACGTGGAAGGGGACTCTACGATGGATTACAAACTTCCCATTTTTTTCGTCATTGGCGCCAGCGGCTCCGGGAAAACAGCGGTTTCGAAAATGCTCCGCAAGACGATGCCGGAATTCGATATCTTCAGCACGGATATGCTTCACTGGATGACGCCTACCCTGGATGAAAGAACCCGGATGAACATTACGCTGCGGTTTGCCTACTCTATTGCGCGTTCTGGCAGAGGGACGATCATTTGCGGCAATTTTACACCATGGGACGCCGCTTTCTGCGAGGATTACGGGAAATTCAGCCAGATGTGCTATATCAACCTGCATTGTGATAGATCGGTTCGGGAGAAAAGGCTGATGAACCGGTTTGATAACTTTACATGGACCGCTGAACGATTTCAGGAGCATCACGAGTTTGCCGAATTGCTGCTTCAGTGTAGCGATACTCACTTTGATCCGCCGCTGTACACCATTGATACCGATGCCCATTCGGTCCCTGAAGTTGCGGCGCTCATTAAGGAATATGTGATGCCCATTTGGAACGCGGAGCGAAATCTCGTTCTTGAAGACGAATTTGAATTTTAACGGACTTGCCGCCAGTTCAACACAACAATAGGAGCCTGCAGGATGTGTTCATGCATCCTGCAGGCTCTTTCCTTTTTTTACCGGGCAGATGATCCAATGCAAATTTAAGGAATCGTTAAGATTCGTTTCATATCCTGTTTATATCCGAACGTTACATTTAAACATAAGGGTTAGCCTAAGAGGAGGGAAATCATGCATCAACTGTTGTCTTGGATATCCGAAGCGGCGCTGAATCTGGTCAATACCATGGGAATTTGGGGGATCTGGATCGGCATGATACTGGAGAGTGCATGCATCCCGATACCCAGTGAAGTGATTATGCTCAGCGGCGGATGGCTGGCTGCGCAGGGCTCTCTTTCCTGGATTGAAGTCTTGATCGCGGGCAGTATCGGGAATCTGCTTGGCTCTTTAATCGCTTTTTATGTCGGCAGGGCGGGAGGTCGGCGATTGCTCGATAAATACGGGAGATATATCCTCCTTAACACGCATCATCTGGAGCAGGCCGAGCGCTGGTTCGCCCGGTTTGGCGAAGGGACGGTGCTGTTTACGCGGATGCTGCCCTTCGTCCGGACCTTTATTTCGCTGCCGGCAGGGATTGCCGGGATGAAGCCGGGGAGATTCATCATCTTTACCCTGCTCGGCTGTATTCCGTGGAATGCGGCCCTTGTCTATTTGGGATACCGCTTGGGCGATAATTGGGGTGTTGTGGAGCAATATATGCGTCCGATCAGCTATGCGATCTGCGGATTGGTCGTCATTATGCTGGCTTGGTGGCTCCTGCGCCGCAACAAGGAACGGGCCAATTCCCGGACAAGAGCCTGACCTGAGCGAGAAAGGAGGACTGACATGTATCCAATTGCGAAATTAACCGGAGTTACCAAGGAATTTCGGAACGGCAGAGGCATTAACGGAGTGGATTTGAGTCTGGAACAAGGGGATATCTACGGATTGCTCGGACCGAATGGCGCGGGGAAAACTACGCTTCTGAAAATGCTGACCGGACTGATTACCCCGAGCTTTGGGAGCATAACCTTGTTCGGGCAGGACAGGGATGCGTCCTTCGCCTCGGTCATGAGAAAGGTTGGCTGCATGATCGAGTCGGCCGATTTCCACGAATATCTTACGGCGGGCCAATACCTGAAGCTGAATGCGAACTTTTATCCGGAGGTGGGCCGGGAACGAATTGCAGAAGTGCTTGAAATGGTCGGACTGGAGACATATGCCAAAGAGAAAATCGGGCATTTCTCCACCGGTATGAAGCAGCGGCTTGCCATGGCCTCTTCGGTCCTGCACAGCCCGGAGTTCGTCATCTGGGATGAGCCCACGAACGGGCTCGATATCGAAGGGGTTGTACAGTTCCGCGCTTTGGTCAAACGCTTATCGGATGAACAGGGAATTACTTTTTTGATATCCAGCCATATGATTCACGAACTGGAGCAACTCTGCAACCGGGTGGGAATTATTAACCGGGGTGTGCTGATCCGCGAGGGCAGAGTGCCCGATTTGCTGAGTGACAACACGTCTCTGGAACAGTTCTACATGAATGAATTGCAGAGAGGAAAGGAGCTGATGGAATATGGACGGCCTGTCAGCGGGACTTAGAAACGAACTTCAGCTCATGCTTTATCGTAAGAAGACGATGGTATTCCTCGCCGTCACCCTGTTGATTCCGCTGCTGCTGGCGGCATTGTTCCGGGCGCTTCACCCTGTTCTTGGACTGGCCGCCGTCAGCTCCTCCTATCCGGTGCAAATGCTGGAGATCTATACGCTGTTCCTGATTCCCTTGTTCATGCTGTTGGAGATCGCCGATTTGTTTCCGCAGGAAATCTCGTCGCGAACCTTGAAGCTGGCGCTGCTTCGGCCAATCACAAGGTTTGGGGCATATATGGCTAAGTTCCTGGCGCTTGGCATATCGGTCGGGATACTGCTGATTCTACTGGGGACGGTGAGCGCCCTCTGCAATCTGGGACTCGGGATGGCGGATACGGGGGGCTTGCCTTTCTTCAATCTGATAAAAGCGTATTCGGCAGCTTTTCTGTCCATGGTGGCGCTTGCGGCTTTGTTTGTATGTGTCGCTCAATTTTTTCGCAGTGCAGCGGGCTTCATGGTATTCTCCATTCTGATCTATGCCGGAGTCAAGGCAGTTCCTTACTTCGTCAAAGGCTTCTCTTATTTCTCCATCGCCTCGTATACGGATTGGTATGTATTGTGGCTCAGTCATAGCGCGTCGGCGGCCCGGCTCGCAACCGGATCGGTATTTCTGCTCTCAGGAATGGTTCTGTTTCTGGCTCTAGGATTTCTTCTGTTCGACCGTAGGGAGGTATAAGAAAGACGTAATTAAGAATGATTTAAGAATCTCTTCACAGCGAGTTTAGGATTATCCCTTAGGCTTAGCTTGCAGGACAATTAAGCGGAAAGGGAGAATGGAAGGATGAGGAAGAAATGGTTGTTAACCGGAAGCGCGGTTGGTATCAGCGGCATGATCATGCTGGTTACCGGTCTTACGGCGTTTGCGGGGACATCGGGCTATGACGATTACAAATCTGCGCTTAAAGCTACGGTGCAGAATCTGGACAGCGTCACGGTCAGCGCCAATGCCGAGCTTAAGGACGACAATACGCTGCTTGTTAAGACGCAGAGCCGGCTGAAGGCAGACGTGAAACGGGAAACCGTAAGCGGCTCCATTTATGTCAGCGGCACAGCCGGAGCCGTTAATCTGGACCTGTACAAGCAGGCCGGGGAAGAGGTCTGGAAGACCGGTGCTTCGGATACTTACTATGTGAAGAAGGACCAGGAAGATCCGAATAGCAAGGAGAAGGACGAGAAGAGCAGAGATTCTGTCTGGTTCAGCAGCCAGGAAGAGACCGTTATTGATGCGCTGATCGGGAATTTAAAGGATGAGATAACCTCTACGGCCGGAGCTGACGGAACCAAGACGATTTCGCTGCAGCTTGACGGCGCGCAAATTCCGGCTGTCGTCCAGGCGATGGCCCCGCTTGCGTTCAAGCATCTGTCGGATCAGTCGGAATGGAATCGCGATGACAGCAATTCGGCTTCGCATTCATCCGATCCGGAGAAGCTGCTGCGGCAGAATCTGGTCAATCTGAAGGATGTGAACCTCAAGGATGGCATCCAGATTCAGAGCGTCAGCCTCAAGGCGGTGATCAGCCCGGACAACGAGATTTCGCAGCAGCAATTAGACATCGCATTTACAGGCAAAGACGCCCAGGGAGTCGCCCATACGCTTACCGGCAGCCTGAATGTTCAACTGACAGGCATCAACGGAACATCTCCGGATTCTATCGACCTGACCGGGAAGCATGTCGTTCAGGTTAAGGGAGAGCACGAAGGCAGACATCGCGACTAGACCAGCTTAGTGCCGCTTAAATTCTGGCAGAGAATGCCGTGAGGGCGCAGCCGTTGAAGGAATCCGATTTGCACCGGACAGGATACTACTCCTAACAGGGAGGTCCTGTCCGTTTTTTATCCGCTGCATGACCCGTTTATCCTTGTGTGTGCATTGGAGGACAAGATGAAATGTCGTATGATGATTCCAGGGTGAAATTCAATCTGTAGACAAGGAGACCAACCCGATCCATGTCCATCCGAATTAAATTTTTACTGTCTTATGCGGCAATGCTGCTGGTTCCTCTGCTTCTGCTTGGCATCACAAGCCTGCTGCTTACAGTGGTCTACCACGGAGATGTGCAAAGTCTCAAGAATGCTTATGAGAGCAAGTTCGAGGGAATGGAAGAAAGAGATACGCATAATCTGATCAAGCATACTTTTCAGCAAAATGCCGCTCTCCTGACGGATCAGGCATTTCTTGCCGAATTCTCGGCGGATATGCGGAGCAAGAACACAGAGGTCTATATCCGTTCCGGCGACCAGGATATTTATATGTCGGATGATTTGAAATCCAGGGCCGGATTAATCGGGGAACTGCCCGCCTTTACGGAAGCCGGTTCCCGTCTTGAGCCGTTCGGCATTAAATATGGGAATGAATGGTACCAGATATCGCAGTTCGACATGCTGTCCAAGGATGCCAAGCCGGTCAGCCTGTTTCTGCTCACCAAGATTGATCCGCTGGTCCATTTCGTACGAACCTTCTTCCCCATTCTGTTTCTCTTGACGATTATTGTGTTCTTGCTAACGCATATCCTGCTGACCACCTATATGTCCAGAAGATTTATCCGCCCGCTGCTGGAGCTTAGAAATGCGGCCAAGCGGGTCGCCGATGGGGATCTTAATTTTCAGGTGAGGATTGGCGGCAACGACGAGTTGGGACAGCTGGGAAGAGTCTTTGAGGAGATGCGATCCCGGCTTCAGGAGTCCCTCGTCATCCAGCAGCAGTATGAATCGAACCGCAAAGAGCTGATTACGAACATCTCCCATGATTTGAAGACTCCCATTACGGCCATCAAGGGGTATGTGGACGGCATTCTGGAAGGAGTAGCGGATTCTCCGGAGAAGCATGACAAATATATGCGGACCATTGCCGCCAAAGCGGGAGAAATGGATCATCTGATCGATGAATTGTTCTTGTACTCCAAGCTCGATATGCAGAAGCTGCCGTTCTCCTTCGAATCCGTTCCCATCCTGCCTTATTTAATGGATTGGTCGGAGGAACTGAAGGTGGAGCTGGACAAACGCGGGGTTGATCTGGACATTGAGCTGGGCGGCGGAGAAGCGATCCGGGTCTCGATTGACCGGGATTCGTTCAAGCGCGTTCTCGGCAACATTATTCAGAACAGCCTGAAGTATATGGATAAGCCGGTCAAGCAAATTACAGTCCGCACCCGCCTGGATCAGAACGGCTTTATTCTCTCTATTGAAGACAATGGCTCCGGAATTCCGGAGGAGGCGGTGGAGCATGTGTTCGAGCGTTTTTACCGGGCGGAGGAGTCAAGAAATACGAACACAGGAGGCAGCGGACTCGGTCTCGCGATTGCCAAGCAGATTATCGCAGGGCATGGAGGCATCATCTGTGCGGAGAGCACGGAGGGAGAAGGCACCGCCATCCGCATCATCCTCCCGGCCCAGAAAGGAGATGGTCTACAATGAAGCGAACGGTTCTGGTTGTGGAGGATGAATCTGCCATTGCGGAGCTTGAACGGGATTACCTGGAGATGAACGGATTTCAGACCGAAATCGCCGTTGATGGCGAACAAGGACTTCATCTGTCCCTGAGCGGCAACTTCGACATGATCATTCTGGATGTCATGCTGCCCAAGCTTAACGGCTTCGAGATATGCAAAAAAATACGCGCGGAGCTGGATATTCCGATCCTTATGGTGACGGCCAGACGGGAGGATATCGATATTGTGCGGGGGCTCGGGCTTGGAGCGGATGATTACATCACCAAGCCGTTCAAGCCTTCGGAACTTGTAGCCAGAGTCAAGGCCCATTTATCCCGCTATGAACGTCTGAAGGGAAGCGGCGCTTCGTCAGCCGAGCTTGAGATCAGGGATTTGCGGCTCGACCCCGATTCCCGCCGCGCTTTTGTCAGAGACGAGGAGATTGTACTGACCACCAAAGAATTCGATTTGCTCCATTTTCTTGTGCTGCACCCGAATCATGTATTCAGCAAGGATCAGCTCTTTGAGCGGTTATGGGGCGCCAGTGCTCTGGGAGACACCCAGACGGTTACCGTGCATATCCGCAAGCTGAGGGAGAAAATTGAGGAGGATTCGGCCAATCCCGTCTATATTGAGACGCTGTGGGGAGCCGGTTACCGGCTTCGTTCCTGAATTA
>RCUO01000632.1_pt1 | contig 16643 bp, 7 predicted proteins | sample 2166161 | NCBI WGS metagenome assembly RCUO01 (sample SAMN09932617, study PRJNA488358) | compost metagenome | feature: garden; material: soil; isolation source: compost soil in cyclohexanecarbonitrile-enriched culture | place: Germany: Experimental Botanical Garden Goettingen | collected 2016-01-27 | reverse complement strand
ATTTATATTGAGCACATGGAACGGAGGTGAAGGTTTCCGGTCCAATCAAGTTTGTCTTGATGAGCCGGATTGGCCTTGCGGGCGTTTGAAAACGCTTAACTCTAATAAGAGGGAGGGGCAAAACGGAGACAAACAGATAAATAAAGAAGGAGTGATTGGCTTTGAACGAAGTATCGTCCGCTAACGCGTCGATTCGTGTGAAGCAGGAACAAGAGGAGAGCCTGCGCAGAAAAAAGAAAGGGCTTCTATATGATCTGGTCCACAACCGGGTGCTCTACCTCATGCTGCTGCCCACCGTCGTATTCTTCCTGCTCTTTAGCTACATCCCGATGGTCGGGATTTATTATGCCTTTACCCGTTTCGACTTCAATTCCACTCTGTTCACGGCCCCGTTTGTCGGGATGGAGAATTTCAAGTTTTTGTGGCAGTCGGGCACCTTGCTGAAGCTGACCTTGAACACGATCGGTTATAACATCGCTTTCATTTTCCTCGGTCACGGTCTCGCGATCTTTATCGCCATCCTGCTGAGTGAAGTCAAAGGCAAGCTGTTCAAGAAGGTCACTCAATCCGTTATGTTCCTGCCTTACTTCGTCTCCTTCGTTATTCTGAGTGTTATCGTGTACAACATTTTCAATTATGACAACGGTTTCTTCAATACGATGCTGACTTCATTCGGGATGGAGAAGGTGGATGTCTACAATAAACCGTGGGTCTGGATTCCCCTGATCATCATCTTCTTCCTATGGAAGAACGTGGGCTATAACATGGTCATTTATCTGGCTACCATTACCGGCATCAGCGATGAGTATTATGAAGCGGCCAAAATCGACGGCGCACATATTTTTCAAAGAATCTGGTATATCACCATTCCCATGCTGAAGTCGACGTTTATCGTCCTTCTGCTCTTCGCACTGGGGGGCATCATGAAGGGCCAGTTCGACCTGTTCTATCAGCTGATCGGCAACAACGGGGTTCTGTACAACGCGACTGACATTTTGGACACCTATGTATTCCGTTCCCTGAAGGTGACGTTCGATATGGGCATGGCTACGGCGGCGGGGCTGTATCAATCGCTGTTCGGGTTTGTCCTGATCATGACGGTCAACTATATTATCCGCAAAGTCAATGACGAATACGCCCTGTTCTAGGGCATAAAGGAGGTTCAACTTGTGGCAATTCGAGAGGATGGATATACGAGGCTGTTCCGATTCATGTCTTATATCATCATCATTCTGGCGTCGCTGGCGGCCCTGCTGCCCTTTCTTCTGATTATCTCGGCTTCCTTAACCAGCAATGATGCGATTACCAAATACGGATATCACTTCATCCCGAGCGAGTTCTCGCTGGAAGGGTACCGGGCCGTATTCCGGTTTCCGGAAGAGGTGCTTCGGGCTTATGGCGTGACGGTCTCGGTTACCGTGGTCGGCACTCTGCTTGGGCTGCTGTGCATGACAATGGCGGGGTATGTGCTGTCGAGAAAAGATTTTAGAGCCCGTAACGGCTTTTCCTTCTATATCTATTTCACGACGCTGTTCGGAGGCGGTCTCGTTCCCTGGTACATTTTGATCACCAAATACCTGGGCTGGATGGATTCTTTCAATGCGCTGATCGTTCCCGCTCTGATGTCGCCCTTCCTCATTATTCTGATGAAGAACTTCATCAAATCGGCCGTTCCGGAGGAATTGTTCGAATCGGCGAAGATCGACGGGGCGGGAGATTTCCGGATTTACTGGCAGATTTGTCTGAAGCTCGCAATGCCGGGGATCGCGACGGTCGGCCTGTTCCTGGCGCTGCATTACTGGAATGACTGGTTCTCATCCTCCATGTTCATCAACGACACTCATAAGTATCAGCTGCAGTTCTATCTGTACAATGTCATCAATTCCTCGAATTTCATGGCGCAAATGGGAGTCAGCACCGGGGTATCGTTCTCCGGAGACCTGCCCGGGGAATCAATGAAGATGGCGATGGCGATCGTGGTTACCGGCCCTATTCTGTTCCTGTATCCGTTCATTCAGCGGTACTTTGTGAAAGGGTTGACGATCGGGGCCGTCAAAGGCTGATTCACTATCCGGTTGGAACCGGGTTGTCTCTCCCAAGAGATATGGACAACCCAGGCTAACATATAGCAACATATAAAAGGGAGGTTTCTTATGACAAGCAAAATGGGTAAACGCACATCCGCAGCTGCTGCATCTGTGCTGACGCTGGCGCTTCTCGCCGGCTGCGGCGGAGGAAACGACGGAAATGAGAGCGCTACCAAATCGGCTGAACCGGCAAGCTCAGCAGCACCGGCAGCTTCCGCTGCAACCGGAATTGACACATCCAAGAAGGTGGAACTCCAAATTTACATGCTGGGTAACGCGCCAAAGGATTTGCCGACGATTGAAGCCGAGATCAACAAAATGGCCCAGGAAGAGCTGAATGCGACGGTCAAATTCAATTACACAACCTGGACGGATTGGGATCAGAAATACAAGCTGCTGCTGTCCACCGGCCAGGCGATTGACCTGATTTATACGGCCGACTGGACGCAGTATCAATCGTACGCGAAGAAGGGCGCCTTCCTGCCCCTGGATGATTTGCTGCCCAAGGCCGCACCGGAGCTTCAGAAGTATGTCCCGCAAGATTACTGGGACGCAGTGAAAGTGGACGGGAAAATTTATACGGTGCCTTCCACATACAAGGAATTCGTGACGGGCGGATTTGTCTACCGGAAAGATCTCCAGGAGAAATACAATCTGCCGGTTCCAACCGATCTGGCTTCCTATGAGCAGTATTTGTTAGGTATCCAAAAGAATGATCCGAGTATCCTGCCGATCTTCGTGAACAGCAATGTGGAAGCCCTTCATTGGGCATATAGCGATCTCACGAAGAAGATTGCGTCCGACGTGCCTTACGGGCTGAACATCAACTATGACGACCCGACCAATGTCACTTCATACTGGGGCTCACAGGAAATGCTGGACGAACTGAAAGTCTGGAAGAGATGGCAGGACGAAGGACTTATTCCGAAGAACGTGCTCAACAACAAGGATGATGGTTCCAACATTTTCCCGTCAGGAAAGGCTGCCAGCATTATCGGGGATAACCCAACGCGGTTCAACGAAACGAGAATGCGCACACAAGCCGCTCATCCGGATTGGGATCTGGGTTACTCCCCATATGCGAACGTAACCAAGATCGCGCCGCCGGTTCACCCGATCCACAACGGGTTTGCCATTCCGGCGAGCAGCAAAAATCCGGAGCGCGCGCTGGCATTTTATCAGAAGCTCGTTCTGGACAAACGCTACAACCAGCTGACGGAATACGGTATCGAGGGCAAGAACTACACGGTAGAGAACAATTATTACAAAATGATCGGAACGACCGACACCAACGGGTTCCCGCGTGAAGCGATGAACGGCTGGGCGTGGAGAAATCCGGAATACATGCTGTTCGACGAATCGTATGACAACATCAAGAAGATTTTCGACGAGCTTGATAAGTACCAAACTCCGGACAAATTCCTTGGCTTTGCCGAAGACTACACGCCTTACCAGGCTGAAAAGGCTGCGCTGGAACAGGTCGAGAAGCAGTATTTGTATCCGCTGTATGCCGGTCTTATCCCGGATGTAGAGAAGGGCCTCGCCACCTTTATGGAGAAGGCCAAGCAAGCCGGTCTTGAGAAGATCCAGGCCGAATATACCAAGCAGTGGCTGGCGTATTGCGAAGAGAAGGGCTTGAAATAACACTGACTTCTTTAAATCATTGTCCAACAAGCAAGTAGTTTGATGTAACCATAAGCGCTTTGAGCATAGGATAGGCTCCACCTGTGCCCAAAGCGCCTTTTGTTTGTATACCGAAAAACCTGAAAAGTTCAATCTGAGCACAAAAATTAGAATTGTACAATCTCACTTTTCGCTTTTTTGCAATTATGGCTTGAGGCTTCACTACCCTTCTGAAGTTCCCAGGTTTATATTGGGCACATGGAACGGAGCCAAGCCTCCGAGCCAGTAAGGCCGCTCTTCAACAATCCAGAATAACGGGTGGTCATTATCAACCAACAGATAAATAAAAGAAGGAGTGATTGGCTTGAACGAAGTATCGCCCGCTAACGCGTCGATTCGTGTGAAGCAGGGACAAGAGGAGAGCCTGCGTAGGAAGAAGAAAGGGATTCTGCATGATCTGGTCCACAACCGGGTGCTCTATCTCATGCTGCTGCCCACCGTCGTATTCTTCCTGCTCTTCAGTTACATCCCGATGGTCGGGATCTATTATGCCTTTACCCGTTTCGACTTCAATTCCACTCTGTTCACGGCCCCGTTTGTCGGGATGGAGAATTTCAAGTTTTTGTGGCAGTCGGGCACCTTGCTGAAGCTGACCTTGAACACGATCGGTTATAACATCGCTTTCATTTTCCTCGGTCACGGTCTCGCGATCTTTATCGCCATCCTGCTGAGTGAAGTCAAAGGCAAGCTGTTCAAGAAGGTCACTCAATCCGTTATGTTCCTGCCTTACTTCGTCTCCTTCGTTATTCTGAGTGTTATCGTGTACAACATTTTCAATTATGACAACGGTTTCTTCAATACGATGCTGACTTCATTCGGGATGGAGAAGGTGGATGTCTACAATAAACCGTGGGTCTGGATTCCCCTGATCATCATCTTCTTCCTATGGAAGAACGTGGGCTATAACATGGTCATTTATCTGGCTACCATTACCGGCATCAGCGATGAGTATTATGAAGCGGCCAAAATCGACGGCGCACATATTTTTCAAAGAATCTGGTATATCACCATTCCCATGCTGAAGTCGACGTTTATCGTCCTTCTGCTCTTCGCACTGGGGGGCATCATGAAGGGCCAGTTCGACCTGTTCTATCAGCTGATCGGCAACAACGGGGTTCTGTACAACGCGACTGACATTTTGGACACCTATGTATTCCGTTCCCTGAAGGTGACGTTCGATATGGGCATGGCTACGGCGGCGGGGCTGTATCAATCGCTGTTCGGGTTTGTCCTGATCATGACGGTCAACTATATTATCCGCAAAGTCAATGACGAATACGCCCTGTTCTAGGGCATAAAGGAGGTTCAACTTGTGGCAATTCGAGAGGATGGATATACGAGGCTGTTCCGATTCATGTCTTATATCATCATCATTCTGGCGTCGCTGGCGGCCCTGCTGCCCTTTCTTCTGATTATCTCGGCTTCCTTAACCAGCAATGATGCGATTACCAAATACGGATATCACTTCATCCCGAGCGAGTTCTCGCTGGAAGGGTACCGGGCCGTATTCCGGTTTCCGGAAGAGGTGCTTCGGGCTTATGGCGTGACGGTCTCGGTTACCGTGGTCGGCACTCTGCTTGGGCTGCTGTGCATGACAATGGCGGGGTATGTGCTGTCGAGAAAAGATTTTAGAGCCCGTAACGGCTTTTCCTTCTATATCTATTTCACGACGCTGTTCGGAGGCGGTCTCGTTCCCTGGTACATTTTGATCACCAAATACCTGGGCTGGATGGATTCTTTCAATGCGCTGATCGTTCCCGCTCTGATGTCGCCCTTCCTCATTATTCTGATGAAGAACTTCATCAAATCGGCCGTTCCGGAGGAATTGTTCGAATCGGCGAAGATCGACGGGGCGGGAGATTTCCGGATTTACTGGCAGATTTGTCTGAAGCTCGCAATGCCGGGGATCGCGACGGTCGGCCTGTTCCTGGCGCTGCATTACTGGAATGACTGGTTCTCATCCTCCATGTTCATCAACGACACTCATAAGTATCAGCTGCAGTTCTATCTGTACAATGTCATCAATTCCTCGAATTTCATGGCGCAAATGGGAGTCAGCACCGGGGTATCGTTCTCCGGAGACCTGCCCGGGGAATCAATGAAGATGGCGATGGCGATCGTGGTTACCGGCCCTATTCTGTTCCTGTATCCGTTCATTCAGCGGTACTTTGTGAAAGGGTTGACGATCGGGGCCGTCAAAGGCTGATTCATTATCCGGTTAGAACCGGGTTGTCTCTCCGATATGATGTGGACAACCCGGCTAACATATAGCAACATATAAAAGGGGAGGTTTCATATTATGACAAGCAAAATGGGTAAACGCGCCTCTACAGCGGCTGCTTCTGTGCTGACGCTGGCGCTTCTCGCCGGCTGCAGCGGAGGAAATAGTGCGAATAACGGCAACAGTGCAGCGGGGTCAGCGGCACCCGGAAGCTCGGCGGCAGCAACAGGCATTGACACATCCAAGAAAGTGGAACTCCAGGTGTACATGCTAGGAAATGCGCCGAAGGATCTGCCTGACATTGAGGCTCAGATTAACAAGATGGCCCAGGAAGACCTGAATGCGACGGTCAAATTCAATTACACAACCTGGACGGATTGGGATCAGAAATACAAGCTGCTGCTGTCCACCGGCCAGGCGATTGACCTGATTTATACGGCCGACTGGACGCAGTATCAATCGTACGCGAAGAAGGGCGCTTTCCTGTCCCTGGATGAGCTGCTTCCCAAGGCAGCGCCGGAGCTTCAAAAGTTCGTTCCTCAGGATTACTGGGATGCGGTGAAGGTGGACGGCAAGATCTACACCATTCCATCCACCTATAAGGAATTTGTAACCGGCGGTTTTATTTACCGGAAGGATCTGCAGGAAAAGTATAATCTTCCGGTTCCAACCGACCTGGATTCCTATGAGCAGTACCTGCTCGGAATCAAGAAGAATGACCCGAGCATCATGCCGATCTTCGTGAACAGCAATGTGGAAGCCCTTCACTGGGCGTATAGCGATCTCCACAAAAAGATTGCATCCGACGTGCCATACGGGCTGAACATCAATTATGAGGATCCGACCAATGTCACTTCCTATTGGGGCTCGCAGGAAATGCTGGAGGAAATGAAAGTCTGGAAGAGATGGCAGGAGGAAGGACTCATTCCGAAGAACGTGCTGAACTCCAAGGATGATGGCACCAATATTTTCCCGACAGGCAAAGCGGCAAGCATCATCGGAGACAATCCAACGAAATTCAATGAGCAGAGAATGCGTACACAGGCTTCCCATCCGGACTGGGATCTGGGCTACTCCCCATACGCCAATGTCACCAAAATCGCGCCACCGGTTCACCCGATCCACAACGGATTTGCGATTCCGGCGAGCAGCAAAAATCCGGAGCGCGCGCTGGCATTCTATCAGAAGCTCGTTCTGGACAAGCGCTACAATCTGCTGACAGAGTATGGGGTCGAAGGCAAGAACTATTCGGTGGAGAACGGTTATTATAAAATGATCGGAACGACCGATACCAACGGCTTCCCGCGTGAAGCGATGAACGGCTGGGCGTGGAGAAATCCGGAATACATGCTGTTCGACGAATCGTATGACAACGTGAAGAAAATTTTCGACGAGCTCGACAAGTATCAGACGCCGGATAAATTCCTCGGTTTTGCCGAAGACTACACGTCTTACCAGGCCGAGAAGGCAGCGCTGGAGCAGGTTGAGAAGCAGTATCTGTATCCGCTGTATGCCGGTCTTGTCCCGGACGTAGAGAAGGGCATTGCAACCTTTATGGAGAAGGCCAAGCAAGCCGGTCTTGATAAGATCCAGGCCGAATACACCAAGCAGTGGCTGGCGTATTGCGAAGAGAAGGGCCTGAAGTAACACAGAGAACAGAGAGATAGCTAAAAAGTACACTGGAAGCGCTTGGAGTAGAGACTGGATCATTCCGGTTCATACAACAGGCGCTTTTTTATTTGCAGGTGGAAATTACATAGGAGGCTGTCTTAAAAGCAGATTTTTCCTCGACGTGTAACAGCCCACTCAATAAGATTGCAAGTGGTGTTGAAATCCGGGCGCTGTCTTCCAGCCGGTTTTTCTTTTTGAGGCTTTAGAGAGTGTGTAGAGGCTACTTCCGCTTAAAGCAGCGGAGAGGACGGAACGACCTGCGGAAAAGCGCCAGCGGTCGCCTTGGTCTCCGGATTTTCACCGCTAAGGGGAATGAAAAAAATCTGGAGAGCACAGCGATTGGAACAACGGTCCGTTCGCGGAGCGTCCACCCAAGCGACTACGTTATCTTAACGACCGCCGATATTCAACCGGAGTCACATTGAAGCAGCGCTTAAATGTGCGATGCAGGTAAGAGCTGCTGGTAAACCCGGTCTGCTCAGCTATAGCTGCAACGGATTGCTCGGTTTCTTGAAGCAGCCGGCAGACTTCCTTAATTCGTGCATCCAATATGACGTCCATTATCGAATGCAAAGTGTGCTGCTTGTATATTCGGCTAATATAAATCGGGGACATGCCCAGCTCATCGGCAATCTGATTCAGACTGAGATTCGGGTCGTTGTACCGGCTCGCAATCTTCTCGTTGATTTGACGAACGAAATCACTATGCTTAACACTTTTCTTGTCCAGGAAGTGGCTGCAGATTTCCTCAAAATAGTTGGTGAATTGAATTCTTAATTGTTCCAATGTCTCCATACGCTCTAGAGAAGGGACATCGGAGACTCCTTCCAATGGGATTGATCCCCGTTTGCGGATATTTTCAATCATGGCTTGAAGCGATATTTTGATTCGCGAATAGGTGAATTGGACAACATCGAAAGAATGGAATCTGGTGTCGTTTATGATTTCATACAGTATTTCGGAAGCATTTCGTGCCTTGCCGGCAGTTAAGGCTTCTATCATCTTTTTTTCAAGCTCAGCAGGGTATTCATATTGGTTATGTTGAAGCTTGGATACCGCCTCCGTACTAATGATCGTTCCGTACCCGGAGAAGAAACGATATCTGGAAGCTGCTTTGGTCTCAAGATACTGCTGGTTTAATAGACACATGTCATGTGTGATCGAACCGTAAATGGAGGTAATGCTTATTTTTAAGTACTCAAGACAAGCCTCCTGTATTTGCTGAAGCAGATTTTCAATAATTTCTTTTTCCGAAGAGGATGAGGTATTCAAAGTATTGATTAGCAGCAATATGCTGTCATCGTTCATATCAACGGATTCCAACTGATAATTTGATCCGCATACTTCGGACGCAATATTCATGATGGCGAACTTGTAAGGATGAATATATGCTCCTTGGGTTTCATGCAGGTCGTTATAATGGTCGATGCGCAGCAAAACCACGCGGTATCCCTCTTGAAACAGCTGCTGTATGCTGTGCGATTGGCTGGATAATGAGGAAGGTTTAAGTCCCAGCACGAGATCACGGAGTGCATTTTGCTTCAGCGTATACATATTGTTTCTCTGTTCAGAGCTCAACCGATCCACCTCATGCATGATATCGCTGATGGGCATGTAGAGACGCTTGGATAAATACCTCGAAACAATGATCCCCCCTAATAAAATCACGATTGAGATCAGCAGGGTGGAATTTCGGATTTTGCTTGTCTGCTTGGTAATCCAATCATAGGGAGTAACCCGTACATACTGCCATCCCAATTTATCGGGAGCGGTATAGGAAATCAGGCTTTTTTGGCCTAGAAAATGATCGACCAGGTAGCCTGCCTGATGATTCACAATATTCTGGTTCAGCCAATCCTTCCCGGAGGCGGATAACGTCTCTTCAACCAGATTGCTGCCGGAGAGAAATCTGCCTTGATGATCAAGCAGGTACAGAGTGCCGCTGTCCGCCGTGGTCGACACTTCACGATTAATCCAATCGGCTGAAATATTGACGACAATAGCAGAATTGTTATTTTGATTCCAATTGACCGTATCAAAACATAGGAACGAGTACACAGAGGTAATCGATCCTCCTTTTTTGGTCGTGTAAGTCCGCGGAACAGGCGTAAAGGCCTTCACTTTTTGGTTATTCTCCAATAAATCCAGAATCCCCTTATCCAGCAGCTCGTTTTTATTGATTACTCCGTTCTGGGAACCGACTGAAGTGATTGACGAAGCCACATAGATTTGGGAATTGCCTGCGTTATACACATAAATGGAATCGATATAAGGGATCGAATCCAAGTAACTGTCCAGCTCAGCCATAGCTGTAGTAACTTCATAAATGCTGGGATCGCTATAGTACAGAATTTTGGATAACGCATAATTGCGATACAGCTGAAAAGAAAGCGATTGCGCGTTTTCGGTCAGCCGAATAACCTCGCGGCTTGTTTGAGTAAGATTGTTCAAATCTGAATTGAAGGCTTGTGTTTTTTCCACACGGGTATAGTAGGTGTAGTACAAGAAGGTTGTTAACAATAATGTTAACGATATGCAAGCGGTAATGGTCAGCAGAAGCTTGCTGTAAAGTTCCCCCTGTTTCCGCATATCGTTAAAGGCCATAGCAATCTCCTCCTAGTGGAATAAAAGCGGATGTCATACTGGCTGGCATCACAATTATAGTCATTAAAATTAGGCTGACGCGACTGGAAAAACCTTATCTTATTGCACAAAGCCAACTTGCTTCATTATAAAAACGCAACCTGTATCGATATTTTTGTTCCGCGGCAAAAATGACTGGATGATCGCACTGGATTGCCGCTGGTACGTTCCATGAGTTGAGCTTAATGTGATGTGTACAAAACGAACTTTTATGAACTTTGTTGACTGTTATTAAACTTGAAACTCTCTTTGATATGTACACTATGAACGGTCTGGCTCCTCCTGTAAGATGCAGACATGTCCATCAAATATGTAAGGAGGAGTATTTATGACGTCTAACAGCCCTTCCATTCAGCCAACCCTGGACTGGTTATCCGATGTTTCCGTTTATCGTGTCAATCGACTGAATGCACATTCCGATCACCGGTATTATCGTACTCTGAGTGAAGCAGAGGCCGGAGGAGAAATGAATATGCGGCATTCGCTTAACGGAGACTGGAAATTTAGTTATGCCGAGAACCCGGCTAAGCGGGCACAGGAATTTTATCGTACCGACTATTCCACCGAAGGCTGGAAGGACATCCGGGTTCCCGGCCATATTCAGCTTCAGGGCTTCGGTTCTCCCCAATATGTGAATACGATGTATCCATGGGATGGCCTAAGTGCGGTGCGTCCGCCCGAAATCCCTCAAGACTGCAACCCGGTCGGAAGTTATGTTAAACAGTTCGATCTTCCCTCAAGCATGATCGGGCAGCCTGTCTACATTTCGTTCCAAGGCGTTGAATCCGCTTTCTATATCTGGTTGAACGGCGAGTTTGTTGGTTATAGCGAGGACAGTTTTACGCCCGCCGAGTTTGATTTGACTCCATACATACAGGAGGGCGAGAACAAGCTGGCGGTCGAAGTGTACCAGCGAAGCACAGGAAGCTGGCTGGAGGATCAGGATTTTTGGCGGTTCTCCGGTATTTTTCGCGAAGTCTACCTATATACGGTTCCCAAATTGCATATCAGGGATTTGAAAGTGACTGCCTTGCCGGACGATTCCTTTAGAAGCGGGGTTCTTGAGCTGGAACTGGAGATGCTGGCAGGCACTGAGGCGAATGTGACGGTGGAGCTGAACAATGCCGATGGCCAAGCCGTTGCTAATGGACGGGGGGTAACGGAAGAAGGTAAGCTCTCGCTGAATATACCGGTGGAGAACGTGAGCTTATGGAGCGCGGAATCTCCGTATTTGTACAAAGCCGTCATCTCCGTAAGGGATGAGCAGGATGTCCTGCATGAAGCGGTTGTCCAGAAGGTCGGGTTCCGCCGTTTTCAAATGAAGGACAAGCTAATGCTCTTGAACGGGAAACGGATTGTATTCAAGGGGGTTAATCGTCATGAGTTCAATTGCCGGACAGGGCGAAGCATTACCCGGGAGGATATGATTACCGACATCATCCTGCTGAAACGGAATAATATCAATGCCGTACGAACCTCACATTATCCGAATCAAAGTCTATGGTATGAGCTATGTGATGAATATGGCGTGTACGTAATGGATGAGATGAACCTGGAGTCGCATGGTTCCTGGCAGAAGATGGGCGCCGTCGAGCCGTCCTGGAATGTTCCGGGAGACAAGCCGGAATGGCATGATATTGTCATGGACCGCGCGGTTTCCATGCTGGAACGGGACAAGAACCATCCCTCCATCCTGATCTGGTCCTGCGGCAATGAATCGTATGCGGGCGAAGTCATTCTGGATGTTTCGAATTATTTCCGCAAGAGCGACAACACCAGGCTGGTTCATTATGAGGGCGTGTTTCACAACCGCAAGTTTGATGATACCAGCGATATGGAGAGCCGGATGTATGCCAAACCGGCAGATATTGCCGAGTATTTGGAGAACGATCCGGGGAAGCCGTATATCAGCTGCGAGTATATGCATGCCATGGGCAATTCGGTAGGCGGAATGCATAAATATGTGGAATTGGAAGACCGGTACCCGCTTTACCAGGGAGGCTTTATTTGGGACTTTATCGATCAGGCGCTTCTGACCAAAGACCGCTACGGCCAGGAATTTCTCGCCTACGGCGGCGATTTCGGAGACCGGCCGACAGACTATAGCTTCTGCGGGAACGGCATTGTGTTCGCGGACAGAAGTGTCACGCCGAAGATGCAGGAAGTGAAGGCTTTGTATCAGAACATCAAACTGCTGCCCGAGCGTGACAACGTGACGGTAGTCAACGGCAGCTTGTTCGAAGGCACGGATGGATTGGCTCTCCAAATCGCTCTAATCCGGGAAGGTAATGAAATCTACGAAACAAAGCTTGAACTGTCAGTACCGGCGGGCAGTACCCAGCAGATTCCTCTGACCTTGCCGGATTTGAATATAGCCGGGGAATACAGCATTCAGGCTTCGCTGGTGTTGAAGCACAAGGCATTATGGGCAGACGCTGGGCATGAGGTGTCATTCGGGGAGTACATCTTTAATGTGGAAATAGAGTCGGCTGACGGCGGTACGGATTCCGGATGTGCCGGGAGACTCCAGGTCGTGGAAGGGGATGTCAATATCGGAGTGACGGGTAACGGATTTGCCGCCCTATTCTCCAAGCAGGCTCATTCCCTCGTCTCTCTGCGTTATGGTGGACGCGAAATGATTGCCGTGCCTCCGGCACCGTTGTTCTGGCGGGCGACCACTGACAATGACAAAGGAACGGCGCTTGGCTATGAAAGCGGCCTTTGGTACGCTGCAAGCCTGGCCAGAAAATGCGAGAAGGTTACTCTGGAAGAGTTGCCCGGCAGCGTTACCGTTGCTTTTGAGTATATCTTTAGCATTAGTGCCAAACTCAAGACGAAGGTTGCCTATACCGTGTATCCGGATGGGTCCATTAAGGTGCTTACCTCATATAAGGGAGACGCCTCTCTTCCTGATGTGCCTATCGTCTCGCTGTCCTTCAAAATGTCAGCAGAATATGGGGAGTCCGAATGGCTGGCCCTTGGACCCGAGGAAAATTACTGCGATCGCGCTTGCGGTGCAAGGCTGACTCTCTTCAAGCGGAGTGTTGCCGACTTGCCGTCTCCTTATCTGGTTCCGCAAGAGTCGGGCAACCGAACCGGAGTCAGATTCCTTAAGGTGACCAACAGTACGGGATTGGGTCTGCAAATCAAGGCGCTGCCATCCAAGCCGCTGGAATGCAATCTTTCGCCGTATTCCCCGTTTGAGCTGGAGAATGCAGCACATTGGTATGAGCTGCCTCCGGTGCATTATACCGTTGTTACGGTGGCCGGCCGACAAATGGGTGTCGGAGGAGATGACAGCTGGGGGGCGCCGGTGCATCCCGAGTACCGTATCCCCGCCGGCGAAAATCTGGAATTTGAGTTTGTGCTCACACCGGCCGAACGATAATTGGCCCGGCGATGCTGGCCGATTCAATCTGAGCCTACCGATGCGTTCTGCGAAGATGAGATTTATATTGGCTCGGTGTCTTGCCGACGAATTTTTTGAACTGTCTCATGAAGTGGGTCTCATTCTCATATCCGCATTCTTTCGCAACAGTTCCAATGGGAAGGGAGCTGTTCTCAAGCAGATATTTGGCATATTCCAGCCGGCCGTTAATCATGTCAAGCGAAACGGGGCAGCCGAACAGCTCTTTGTAGACATGCTGAAAATAAGATTTGCTTAAGTTAACTTCGGCGGCCAATGACTCGACTGAGTACCTAGTCTGAGGGGAATTGTACAGCAGGCTGCGAATCTCGGAGAACTGCCGAAAGTACCGCGCCACATTCTCCGACATTGGGGTTAACTGCCGCAAATTGCCGAGTTTCATCAGAAAGCTCTGCAAGTCAAGGTTGATGATCGGTTCACGCTGTGGTCCGCCGAGCCAATTAATGCTCTGGAGCTCCATGACCCCACGGGAAATCGAAGCGGGATGAATGGCACGAACGGGTTCGTCAAGGGGCAGCTCCAGCCTCGTCAAAAAAGCTTCGGTCTCTTCACCGCTAAAGTGAAACCAGTCGTTGACAAAAGGCTTTTCCGTATCCCGGTACGAGTAAGGAGTTGAAGGCCGAAATATGATCCAGGTATTGTTGTCAACCGTCAGGCTTCTTCCATTGATCGTTACCTCGGCTCTGCTCTTGAACAAGACAAACGCATAGTTGCCCGATCCGGTTGGACGATCGATGAATATACCGCTGGGATGAATGTATGTATAGCCGCATTTGATAAGTTTAAACATAAGGCTCTCCTTTAAAAAAGCACAATAGGTCAGTTTTTGCCCATTATAATTTATAGTCCTCTCCAATGGCAAGGTATACAGTAGATGTGTCGCTTAAACTAAATTTACCCGTCATATGGAGGTTGGAGTATGAATGATCAAATCAGTGCGGAAGACAGAAGCTGGCTGGAAGCGGTCTGGGAAAAGCTCCGTGTAAAAATGTCCGCAGAGTGCGCGCGGATAGGCGCCAACATTCCATATATACCCGCAGGCAAGCATTACGAGGACTTGGGAGAAAAGGATATTTATTGGTGGACCAATGGCTTTTGGTCCGGGATGTTATGGCAAATGTATCATGCAACGCAGGACATCGCTTACCGGACAGCAGCAGAGAGAGTGGAGGAGAGGCTAGACCTCGCCTTGCAGGGATTTGAAGGACTTCATCATGATGTGGGCTTTATGTGGCTGCACACAGCTGTTGCCAATTATCGGATCACCGGGAATGAGTGTTCGAAAATAAGGGGTTTGCATGCGGCGAACATTCTTGCCGGCAGATATAATCCATCGGGACGCTTCATTCGGGCCTGGAATGATGAGCCGGGTCATAGCCGCGCAGGCTTGATGATTATTGATTGTCTGATGAATACGCCTTTGCTGTACTGGGCCACGGAACTAACCGGTGATCCGAGATTTAAATATGTCGCAGAGGCTCATACCGATACTGTACTGCGCACTACACTGCGGGGTGACGGTTCCTCCAATCACATTTTAATTTTGGATCCGAATGATGGAGAGGTGCTGGAAACTCCCGGCGGACAGGGTTATGAGAGCGGCTCTTCCTGGAGCCGCGGGCAGTCATGGGCCCTTTATGGAATGGCGCTCAGTTACAAATATACAGGAAGACCGGAATATTTGGACGCCGCCAAGCGTGCTGCACATTATTTTATCGCCAACGTATCGTCTACAGGCTACATTCCGCTGGTTGATTTCCGTTCTCCTGCAGAGCCGGTTATGTACGACACGACTGCGGGAGTGTGCGCGGCCTGCGGGTTGCTGGAAATTGCCCAGACGGTCGGCGAATTTGAGAAACCGCTTTATGTCTATCCGGCTCTCCAGATTTTGAAAGCCATAGAGAAGCAATATTGTAACTGGAACTCGGAGGAAGATGCCATTGTCGGCGGCGGATCAGCAGCCTATTTCAGTGACGACATAGACGTACCTATTATTTATGGCGATTACTTCTTCATTGAAGCTGTGCTCCGGCTGCTCGGCAAAGATATTCATTTATGGTAATGAGCACTTGTTAGATTTACGAGAGGGAGGACTGTTTGTTGAGCGGCAAGGAACAACGCCAATATTGGCTGGACACGATGTTGAAGATTGGAAATCCGGTGCTGACCGCTCTCTCTGAGCGAAATCTTAAGGAACGGCTGCCTATGGACTTTCATCCGGATCGGAGTCCCTATGCCTGTCTTGAGGCATTTGGCCGGCTCGTCTGCGGGATCGCGCCTTGGCTGGAGCTTAAGGGCCTTAAAGGAGGAGAGGAAGAGCAGCGTGCTCTGTACACCCAACTGGTTCTTGAGGGAATCGATGCCGCTACCGATCCCGAATCGCCCGATTATATGAATTTCTCCGGTGAAGGCCAGCCGCTTGTGGATGCCGCATTCCTGGCCCACTCCCTACTGCGGGCGCCGAACGCTATTGCCGCACAGCTAAAGGACAAGGTCAGAGCCAACCTGATCACCGAATTGAAAAAAACGCGCATGACCGTGCCTCCAAAGACCAACTGGCTGTTCTTCAGCGCCATGGTGGAAGCTGCCCTCTGCCTGCTGGGCGACCGGGATTATGACCGGATGCGAATTGATTGTGCGATTCATATGTACATGGATTGGTATAAAGGTGACGGCGTATATGGGGACGGAAAGGATTTTCATTGGGATTATTATAACAGCTTCGTTATACAGCCCATGCTGGTGGATTTGATCTCCATGTTTAAGATCACCTCACAGACCTATGCTGCTTTGGAGCCGGTCATTATGAGCCGTGCTAGCAGGTACGCGTCCGTTCTGGAGCGGATGATAGCTCCGGACGGGACTTATCCTTATATTGGACGTTCGATTATTTATCGTTTCGGTGCTTTTC
>RCUO01000631.1_pt1 | contig 16661 bp, 11 predicted proteins | sample 2166161 | NCBI WGS metagenome assembly RCUO01 (sample SAMN09932617, study PRJNA488358) | compost metagenome | feature: garden; material: soil; isolation source: compost soil in cyclohexanecarbonitrile-enriched culture | place: Germany: Experimental Botanical Garden Goettingen | collected 2016-01-27 | reverse complement strand
AAGCCTGGATGATAACCTCCTGCCGGAAATTCGACCGTGAAGGAGACTGGTATTTGTTCAGGCATCCCCGGCTGGTCCTTGCCTATCTGAAGGGAACCGACCGGGACCGCGCCGAACAGGCCTACTACGAGAATCAGGGAAGATAAGCCTTAAGCCGTTCTTCCTGCTCCGAGCCGCAGCATGAACAGCTCCAGCCCGAGCACCTTGTCGATTCCGCCGGTCTTCATCTGGTAATCGAGATCGGCCAGACGGCTCAGGATTTCCTTGAGCTGAGCTCCGCCGAATTTGCGCGCCTGCTCGGCCGCCAGTTTGACGACATAGGGATGAAGCCCGAGCCGCGAAGCGATCTGTCCCTGCGCATAGCTCTGCTCGGACAAATCCTTGACCTGCAGGATGATCCGGAACTGCCGGGTGATCAGCGCCGCGATCTTGATTGGCTCCTCCCGCTGCTTCAGCAGCTCATGCAGCGTCCCGATCGCATTGTCCAGCCGAAGGTTCGCAATATCCTCCACCAGCGCGAAGACGTTCTGCTCCGTTCCGCGCGGGACCAGGCTCTCCACATCCGCAGAAGTAACGGTCCCGCCGCTGCCCGCGAACAGGCACAGCTTGTCCATCTCCCCTGTTAAAGTCTGCAGCCCTGTGCCGGCGCTGGCAATCAGCACCTCGGACATTCCCGGAGCGGGACTGCAGCCGCGCTCCCGTATCCCTTTCTCCACCCACTTGAGCAGTTCGTCTGCTCCAAGCGGGCTAAAAGCCAGCACGATCCCGGCTGTCTTCAGCGTCTTGACGATTTTTTTTCGTTCATCGAGCTTGTCGCCGTTCACCAGAAACACGATTACGCTGAAGTCTGCAGGACTTGCCAGGTAATCCTGAAGCGCCTCGATCCGGTGATCGAGCTTCGCGTTATCTCTGCCCGCTGTGAACAGTGCGGCGTCCTTGACGATGAGCAGCTTGCGCGGCACCATAAAAGGCACCGTCTCGGCTTCCTCGACCACAGCCTGAATGGGCGTCTCGGACAGATCGAACGGAATAACCGCAAAATCGCGGTCTTCCTCCGTAATCAGTTCCTTTTCGATCAAGGACACGAACTCGTTCATCCTGAATTTTTCACTTCCATATAAACAGTAGACAGGAGCGAATTTCCCCTGTTTGATTTCCTTTGCCGCCGTTTTGGCATCCATTTGCAGGCTGCTCCTTCCCTGGTGCGGCTGCCGCACCGCCCGTTCTTCGTTTCATTATTGTAGCATATACGGAGAGCTTGCGTCCCCGAGATTGTCCCGTCTGACAGAAGCAGCAAAAGCGGAGAAGCCCGGCCACTTCTCGCCGTAACTTCTCCGCCTTTACGCGGCTCATCTATATAAACGACAGCACGCGAGGCTCTAGAAACCTCTATGCTGCCGGTCATACGATGCCTTATTTATAGGAACCTACCGCTCTTCCCGCAGCAATTCCTGTCCTTATGCTTTATTCTATTCAGACCGTCTTCCGAATGTGACACTTCCACCGCTTATTTTGTTGACGCCGAAGGAGATGAAGAAGTAGAGGGAGAAGCCGTCTGCTCCGGTGAAGCCGTGCCGGAAGCGGCCGGAGCCGGCGTATCCTCCGTTATGATATAGGACGAACGCTTTTCGCTGCCGTCCGTGTTCGTCACAAAATCGAATCGCTTGCCGTCACCAGACCATTCGCCCGACACCCAGGCTCCCTGGAAAGGAATCGTCGAGACAGCCTGTCTGCCTGCTGCATCCCCGTCATTCAACCTGTAAATAATCAAGTTCTGTCCCTCCAGAACAGCCGTATAACGGCCATCAGGAGAAGTCCAGGTATTGGAATCCTGCACCTGCGAAGGCGCGATCGCCATTATCCCCATATCGCCGCTCAGGCCGAGCTCCTCGCTGCTGTGCGGCTGCTCGCTGGCAGCATTCTTCTCGGAAACGCGGTCTCCAGCAGCACCACTGAGCATCGTGCCCGCTTCCTGCGAGGCCTCAGGGGTCTTCGCCGGAGGAGTTGGCGCCGTCTTCTTGGAGACTACATTCTTTCTTATTTCCGCACTTGCTCCGTCCGCTGCGCCGCCTCCCTTGCGGTCAGCCTTCTCCGATGGCTTGGCTTTAGGAGTTGGAGTCTGTTCGGCCGGAGCCTGATCAGATGAGTCTTCCGCAGCAGGGCTGACTGGAGAGGTTAAGGAGTAGGCTTCCGCCGGTGACGCCTCCTGGGCTGACTCGCCGCCTTCAAATTGCTTGAGTTTCGCCGATCCGGCCGGCAGAGCGCTATTGCTGTTCCCGGCAATGCTATTTGATGCTATTCCTTGGTCGTAAGTCTGGGTTGATGACGCTTCGTCCTTCACCATCTTGTCAACTTGCGCATCCGGTATTTGTTCCGGCATGTTCAGCACTGCGATCCCGAGCAGCAGCGCCGCCGCTGCCGCGCCGATCCCGAAGCGCGCAGACAATGAGGAGCTTCTCGGCTTGCGCGAAGCGCGGCGGCTCATTTCCTGAACCTGCGGCTCCGATGCCAAAGATGCAGCTTCCGCCGCTGTTTCCCGGTCGATTACATCCAGCTTCGGCAGAATGGAGTCCACCAGACTGAAAGGCGGACTCACATCGGGAAGGCTCTCCAGCTCGCTTGAAAGCGCGCTGAGCCGTTCGAACATCTCCGCGCAGGAAGGGCAGTCATCGATATGGCGGAACATTTCAAGCGCCTCGTCCCTGCTCAGATCATGATCCAGATAACGGTTCATCCATTCCATCACCTCCGCGCAGTTCATCCCGATACACCACCTTTCTGATACTCCTGAAGTCTGTTCTGAAGCTGCTGCCTTGCCCTGAACAAGTAAGATTTCACCGTGTTCAGCGGCAGATCCAGGCAGTCCGCTATCTCGTTATATGAAAAATCCTGAAGGTACCGCAGGACGATCACTGTCTTGTGATGCTCCGGAAGCTGATCGATCGCCTCCCGGATGTCCTGCGCCAAATAGCCCGAGAGAACCTCCCGCTCTACGTTCTGCTTATCCTTGAACACCATTTCATGCTCATCGATGGAGACCGTCGGTTTGGTCTTCCTGAATTTATCGATGCATATATTGGTCACGATCCGCTGAACCCATGTCTTGAACTGAGCCTTTTCCTCGTAGGAGCCGATTTTGGTATAAATCCGGATCAATGCTTCCTGCGAGGCGTCCAGCGCATCCTGTTCATTATGCAAAATGTAAAAGGCTGTTTTGTACACATGGCCTTCAATTTCTCGCAATAGGGTGATTAGAGCGTCGCGATCGCCCGATTGAGCGGCTCTGATGAGTCCCTGCTCCACCACGAAGGTTCCCCCTCTCTATGCAATCTCACAGACGTGAGAGACTGCTGAATTGTTGCATGCTGTAAGCCCAAACAATGTGCCAAATTATTGAAAATGCATGAAAATGACGATTGCCGCGCGAATTGACGCACTTTTTTAAGCATACAAGGAATCGGCGGGGCAATCAAACTCATTACCAGTTCAATTCCATTACAAATTTGACACCTGGTATTGGACAAAAACCCCCCCGAACTGCGTCCTGCGGCCGACTAGCGTCCAGCGGGAACAATTAAGCCTATTGGATGCGCAAAAAAAACAAAAAACCTTCGTCCCCCTGCTCGGCAGTACGAAGGTTTATCTGAAAATTTCAATCGGAGCTTCCAGTGCAGTGTCCGTCAAGCTTCTATATATAAAAGAAGAGAACAGACGCTATTTGGCGGAGGCCGCCTTGATTTCTTGAAACTTCGCTACATATTGGGAGGCTAGCTCGGTGATCCGGTCGTAACGGCCTTCCTTGGCCGGAGCCGTCAGATTGCCGCCGATGCCGACGGCTACGCAGCCGCCTTTGATCCATTTCTCCATGTTCTCCAGATCCACGCCGCCGGTAGGCATGATGTTCACATGCGGCATCGGCCCATTGACCGCCTTGACGAAGTCCGGTCCGAAAGCGCTGCCCGGGAACAGCTTCAAGATGTCCGCGCCAAGCTTAAGGGCCTCCTTCATTTCACCCAGCGTCAGCGTCCCCGGCATGTAGGATACGCCGTACAGGTTGCAGGTTTTGGCTGTCTCTTCATCAAAGGAGGGGCTGACTACAAACTCGGCTCCGGCAAGGATCGCGATGCGGGCTGTAATCGGGTCCAGAACCGTTCCTGCTCCGATAACCGCCTTGTCCCCGTAAGCTGCAACCAGCTTCTTGATGGCAACGTCCGCTTCCGGAGTCGTGAAGGTTACCTCGATATTGTTCAATCCGCCTTCAATACAGGCTTCGGACATACGGTAGGCATCCTCTGCATTGTCCGCGCGAATGACGGCCACGACGCCGGTGGACAGAAGGTTTTGCAGCACCTTAAGCTTTTTCATGGATTATATGCCTCCTGATAAACTTTTGATAAACTCTATTAATAATTTTATTTATAAAAGTTTAGTAATCAAATGATATTTCCAGCTACTCAAATAGTAATAATAATTATCCCGGTAGTCAATGCCCTTTAAGCCATTTGCCGACATAAAATTAAGATAACTATGAAAAAACGTTGATTTATAAAGGTTTATAAAACGATAATCAATATTATCCCACGATTTTTCACAGGAGATAAAAGCATTATTCTTGTACAAAACCGATTTATGTGATACTTTCAATTCATAATGAGCTTAAGTTAGAGAAATCTCCCCTTTTTCCCTAAGGAGGAACTAATCAATGGATAAACATTTGGACGTGGTCACATTCGGTGAGCCTATGGCGATGTTTTGCGCGAATGAAACCGGACCGCTTGATGAAGTCACCGCCTTCTCCAAAGCGCTGGCGGGCGCAGAGAGCAATGTGGCTACCGGGTTGTCGCGTCTGGAGCACCGGGTCGGCTATGTAACGAAGCTCGGCGAGGACAGCTTCGGCAGCTTTATCATGAAAGCTTTGAACAAAGAGGGGATCGACACCTCCCGCATTACGTTTACAGGGCAGCGCCGGACCGGGATGCTGGTCAAATCGAAGGTTGAGAGCGGCGATCCGCAGGTGGAATACTTCCGCAAAGGCTCGGCAGCCTCCACGCTCAGCCCCGAGGAATTGGACGAAGCCTACTTCGCATCCGCCGGACATCTGCATGTGACCGGTATCTCCGCAGCCTTGTCGCCGGATTGCCTGAATTTCTCTGAGCACGCCATGGCCTTTATGCGAGCTCGAGGCAAGACGGTATCACTTGATCCGAATCTTCGTCCTTCCCTCTGGCCGGACCGGCAGACGATGATCGATACGATCAACAGCCTGGCGGCGCGCTGTGACTGGTTCCTACCGGGCCTTGCCGAAGGCAAAATCCTGACAGGCCTCGATACGCCGGAGGAGATCGCGTCTTACTATTTCAAGCTCGGCGTTTCTCTCGTTGTCATCAAGCTGGGGCCGGAAGGCGCCTATTACAGGTCGGCAGACGGCAGCGAAGGGATAGTTAAGGGCTTCAAAGTGGAGAAGGTTATCGACACGGTCGGCGCCGGCGACGGTTTCGCAACCGGCGTCGTCAGCGCGCTGCTGGAGAAGCTTCCGACAAAGGAAGCGGTCAGACGGGGAAATGCGATCGGCGCTTTGGCCGTCATGTCGCGCGGCGATATGGACGGCCTGCCGACACGGGAAGAGCTGGCGCGTTTCATGAACCGGTAAGGAATCACTTCATTTGGGTTCATCCCTTCAGGATTCACCTTTCATTCATATAAACTGCCAACGAAGCACACAAGGACATCTCTTCCGGGTCAGCGGAAAAGATGTCCTTGTTGTTGGTGATACGCTTGGGGAGTGTACGTTATTAAGTTAACTGCCGAACGGAATGCCCCGGCTGAAGCGCTGGTGAGAAGCGATAAGTGATCGGAACCGGCGATCCACCCTCTTCAATGCCGCCCAGAATGATCTTGGCAGCCTGCATGCCCATTTCATAGGCTGGCTGGCGTATCGTTGTGATCTCCGGATTGTATACGGCGGCGATCTCGGCTCCGTCGATGCCGATCACCGACAGATCATCCGGAATCTTCAACCCTTTCCTGTTGGCGTACTTCAGCACCTCGCCAAGGGCGATGTCGTTGGCCGCCAGAAGCGCGGTCGGCGGCTCCTTCATGGAGAGCAGCGATTCAATCGCTGCGCCCATTTCTTCTCTCGCCGCGCTGCAGATATAGGCATCGTCCCATTTCAGGCCGGCCTCTCCTGCCGCTCTCCGGAAGCCGGCGATCCGCTCCTTCCGGGGAGTGACGGCATAGGGCCCGAGCGGCAGGGTCAGCATGGCGACCCGCGTATGGCCCGCATCGGCGAACTCCCGGATCGCTGCCTTGACCGCCAGCTCATTATCGAGCAGAAGGCTCTGGGTCGAAATACCATCGATCAGCCTGTCCATCAAGACGAGCGGATAGCGGCTCTCTATCAGCGGGACGTAACGGGCGATGTCATTTCCCGTCGGGAACACAATTAGCCCGTCCACCTGCCGGGACAGCAGCGTCTCGATGTATCTGCCTTCCTTGTCCGGATTTTCGTCGGCGTTGCAGATGATGACCTGAATGTCATTCAGCTGAAGCTCGTTCTCGATTGCGCGGATGCACTGAATGGACAGGGAATAGTTGATGTCCGCCACAATGACCCCGACCGTATACGTCCGGTTCTGCTTAAGACCCCGGGCAAGACCGTTCGGCCGGTAATTCAATTCTTCGATGACAGCCGCGATTTTATTCCGGGTCTCTTCACTCATATACTTATACCGCTTATTCAGGAACTGCGAGACTGTGCTTTTGGACACGCCCGCCTGTTTGGCCACATCCTCAATGGTCATCTTTTTCATAAACTTTCGCTCCGGTTATCATCGGGATCATCCCGGGAATTTCATACAAGAAGAAGCGGCTTCTGCTATGCCGGTCACAGGAACCTGGAGGCTTCGCACGCAACTAACCTATTGTTCCAACTGTATATTAAAAAAGTATATCTGATATTTAGTAAATTATCCATGTTATCGTTTAGCTTCTGAAATGTAGTCTCATTCTTGCTAATACCGGAGCCGAAGCTGACCGCAGGATATGGCGATGACCCAAATTGCCCTAAATGCCAAAGTGCCTAGAGCGAAGTCTCTCCTTCCAGAGGAATCGAGTAGAAGACCCGATACCCGTTTCTGTCGGTGTACCAGAGCACCTGATTGCCGCTGACGACCGGATCGCATTCGGACAAACCGAAATAGGCAAGGGTGCGGACGGAGCCGACCAGGTTGCCGTCCTTATCGAGATAGACATATTTCAAGTCGCCGGGATAACCTTCTAGATCGAATTCCTGCCACAGCGCCATCAGCTTGTCGTCGTTAATCTTGACCAATTTCGGAATGGACGCGATGCGATTGCTGCCGACATACTTGCCAAGCGTAATCTGCTTAACGGCCGATTGATTCAAATTGTTCTTGGGCAGCACACTGAGGATGATGTCGCGCTGATCCTTTTTCAGCCCAACCAGATCGTAAGAATTGTATTCGGTAACCTGGGAATGGTCGATCGTGTTCATCGCTACTATATAGCTGCTGGAGGACACTTCAAATCCCCCGAGAGATACGCCCGTCTGATTCGCGCCGATCGCACCCGGAATTTGGAAGAGATCCACCTCGGTGTAATTCCGCCCGTCGCCTTTATTCAGGACAATCGAGCGGGGGTAAGCGTCGCCGTGATCGACCAGAACATGATCCGCCCCGTCGAACCGGACATACTGGTCGAAGGAGTGGCTGACATGATTGCTCTGGAACCGGCCCAGATCATTCGTTACTGTCATGTTGGAAGTGTTGATGATCAGAGTCAGTTGGGACTGATGATTGAGGCCGTCAGGCGTAGTGTAACGTTCCCGCGAAGTATGGAAGACAAGCGTGCTGCCGGATTCGGCCATCCGGCCGGAACCCGCGTCAAAAGGCTTGACCGTGTAGCTCGGCCCGCCTTTGACCGATACGCTGTCAATCCGTTTGAAGCTCTTGTCGTACCGGACGATTCGAATTACTTCTTTATCGTCGTTCTCTTCTGTGTCGTCCTGGCCGTAGGCGATATAATTGTAAGTCTCACCGCTGTAGAAGCCGCCGAATATCGGAAGCTCATAAGGAAGACTGGCTCTGGACACAAGCTGAAAGCTGCTGTCATAGGTCTCCATCTCCACTTGGCCGTCAGCCCGAATGGCGGTTACCGTGCCGTCCTGGTTCTTCACAAGATACGATTCCACCGGACTCTTCCATCTCGGAAAATAAGATGTTTCGGCATTGCCGGTTCCGGCGGCTGACGATTTCACCCGGTAGGCATGCTCGGGCATCCTTGCGAACAGCGAGAGCTTGCCCGCAGACGCTTCATATTCCACATCATAAGGGATTCTGCCCGCCAGGTCCCGCAATTGAACATAATTGCTGCCGTCGATCTTGTATGCCTTGACCGTCTGAAGCGTCCCGTCGATGAGAAGCTTCAGATTTTGCGGAATGGCCGGATAGGTGCGGCTTCTGCTGTAATATTTGTCCTCCCCGCTTCCATCGGGAACATAGACTTGTCCGGTGCTGACCTCGACCGCCTGGCTCTTGATATTCCAGGATACGTTGAACTGGCTGGAAGTGCCCGAGAAATGCTCTGCGATGTCCCGCAGTCTGAAATAGTTGCTTCCTTGAATATTGAAACCGGTAAGATCGGCTTGTTCCCCGTCAAAATATGTACGGCTCTCCGTCACGCTCGCTTTAACTGTCTGGTCCGCGAAGGCGGAAGCGCCAAACGTTAGCGAGATCAGAGCCACAATGACCCACAGATTAAGTATTTTTTTCAATGCATACTCCCCCAATTGCTGTGTCTTTTAGTACAAACATAGTTCTATCTCTGTAACGCCGCTGCCTCCTTTCCTACGGGTTATGGCGCACTCTATTAAATTATGAAGGAAAAACCTCCCTTTTCACAATAGAATGTCGGAAGATTGTCGAAAAAAGTTGTTCCCTATCATCCCCGCTCTGTTGTTCTCCCCGCATCAAGACCTCCCTCCCGAAATCTCAAACTTAGGGACTTGCGTCCGCAGAAATCAGCTTATGCCTCACCGACAAAGCGCCTTCCTTGATCTTGATCTGGATTTCGCCCTGCTCATCTGTACGGAAGATGTCCATCCCGGCAGCAAAGTAACGCTCCAGCACCTCCTCGCCGGGATGCCCATAGGTGTTGTTCGCACCCACAGAAATGACCGCCGCCGAAGGCTTCCAGTAACGGAGCCAGACTTCGCTGCTGGACGTTTTGCTTCCGTGATGGGGTGCTTTCAGCACATCCACAGGTCCGGATGCTTGGTCGCAAGTCGGCGTACCAGCCGATCCACAGGACGCCTGCTGCGCGGCAATCAGGTCGGCCTCGGCGGCTTTTTCAATATCGCCGGTGAACAGGAAGCTGCGCCCGCTCATATCCAGCCGGAAGACAACGGAGAAATCGTTCTGCTCCTCCACAACCGGGAGGACCGGCTCTTCCGCGCTATTAAGCTTCGGCCACAGAAAGGACAGCCTCGTCCTTTCTGACCCGGATGGCGACCATTCCAGCCCTTGGTGAACCGCGTACAGCTTGATCCCTTTCCGGACCGCCGTGGTCATCAGCTTGGTGTAATTGTCGTGATCAGCGAGCGTCCCGTTAAATAGAAGGGCGTTAACCGGAATCTCTTCCAGAACAGCCTGCAGCCCGCCCATATGATCCTGGTCGCCATGCGTCAAAATAACGGCATCCAGATGATGGATTCCCCTCTTCCTGAGCAGCGGCACCACCGTCTTGGCTCCAACCTCATACGGACTACGGCGTATTCGCCACTCCTCCTTGCTGCCAAAGCTTAAGGTCCCGCCTCCGTCAACCAGAATGTGGACGTCGCCAGGTGCCGAAATCAGAATGCTATCTCCCTGTCCCACATCCAGAAAGCTGACTTCACCCTCTGGGGACAGCATCTGCGGCTTGTAGCCCCAGTAGAGCAGCAGCGTTAGGACGGCGGCAAACGATACAGCTGCAATGCGATAGCGCCGGTCGGCAGCCGTGCCCATTATGCCGGAGAGGGCCGGGGAAGAGTCCCGTTCAGCACAATGTCCAAGCCCCTCCAACGGAACAGTCTCCTCTGCCATATAACCCGGAACCTTCCTTGCTACGGTCGCAAGCTTCATCATAAGAAGGATCGCATACAGCAGTCCATAATACAGAAGAATCCAGAGCAGAGAAGGCGAGCGCCAGATCGTCATTCCCGCATAACTCCCAATGCCGTCCACAGCGATAAACGTAGCCGTATTCAGCAGCTTGACCAGCCGGGCAATCTGCTCCGCCATAAATGGCCAGAATCTGGACAGCAGGAGCGCAGCTGTTCCGAGCGGCAGCACGCCGAATGTTATGAACGGAACGAGGATGAAATTGGCGGCGAACGACAGCAGCGCGAACTGGTTGAAATAATAAATGGTCAGTGGAAAAGAAACCAGCTGCGCTGTCAGCGTAACGCCCACCGCGCCTCCTAGCCGCCTGGGGAGACGAGCCATGAGCGGAGCCGCCAGCGGGACGAAGACGATCAATCCCGCCGTCACGAGAAAAGACAGCTGAAAGCTGACATTCAGCAGATAATACGGTTCCCAGAGCAGCATCAGCCAGCCTGCAAGACAGAGGACATGAAGCCCGTCCTTCAATATCCCGACGCGGGCGGCGTACAGCGCGATCATGCTCATAAGCCCCGCGCGAATGACGGACGGGCCGGCGCCTGCAAGCAGCACATACAGCGGAAGGAACAGCATGGTCAGCGTCAGCGCCGTCTCTTTTGTAAGCCGTAGCCGGGTCAGCACATACAGCAGCACGCCCGCGTAGACGGCGACATGCATGCCGGAGATAGCCAGAATATGGGTCAGTCCTAGCCGTGAGAACTGCTTGTACGTGTCCGGATCGAGTTCATCCTGCATCCCGATAATAAGTCCCTTCAAATAACCGGCATCCCTCGCGGGGAACAGCCGCTCTAGTTCCTTTCCGATACCGCTCCGTACGGAATCGCTCCACCGGAGCACCGACCGGAAGCCAAAGCTCCCGGGAGCTTCCGCCGTGACGGCGGCTGTTCCGGACGCCCGCAGCAGCCAATGAATATAGCGGCTTCGCAGGTACGCCCTGTAATCAAACCCGCCGAAGTTCCGGGCTGTGGCAGGAAGCTCCAGCGCCCCGTCCACCTTGACCCGATCACCGCGCTTCCACTTCGCCGCTTCCGCAATTTCTTCTTCGGCCTGCAGCTTAACCTGAACTGCGATTTTCTCTCCTTGGGCGGCGGCTGCGACTCCGCTGTCCCGCTTATTGCCGCTGGCTTCCCTACTCCCCGATTCGGACGAATCGGTGACTTCATGGGAGTCGGCGCCTTCACCTGTCAGCAGGCTGGCCTCCTGAATCACCATTACAAAATCCACCCGGTCTCCGTCGCGTTCGACTGTTGAGGATACCACGCCTTCCAAATGCACCGGCGCTTCTTCCAACGCAGATGTGGTCTGTCCGAGAGCAGCCGGAAGCGCCGTTGCGTTCCGATGGTCGTTCCATTCGAAATAAGCTCCGCCAAGGGTAAGTATAATCCACAGGAGGACCAGCATTTTGATCCCTTGACCGCGTATCCGCATCATCAGGGCGGCCGCAACCATCAGCAGCGTAATGCCTGCCCAAACAACAAGCAGGCGATTTGCTGTCAGCAGACAGGCAGCGGCATTTCCGGCGGCCCAGCAGACGGCCGCATAGACCAGCGGTCTTTTCGTCATCCTTCTTCATCCTTTCATCCACTCCTGGCTGGCAATCGGCCGGGGAGTGTCATCATCACCTTGTTCGAGGCGTTCTAGGTCAATGGCTGGAGGGGAATTAAATCCGGCAGTGAGCTGGCAATCGACTGGGGAGTGTCATCATCGCTCGTTAGAGGCGTTGTGGGGCAACGCCGGAGGGTTATCAAGTCCGGCCGGGAGCTTAACGCTGCTCTTGCCGCACCCTTATCGCAGAACGCAAAAAGACCCCTGTCACGCGCATCATGCACGAACAGAGGTCCTTCCCCATTGCCGACTTGCGGCCCGATATGAAATTCGTATCTTAATCGCCTGCTCTAGTCGTTAGTCCGATACACCCAGCACCGTTTCCCGGGGAGGCTCATAGCCTTCCAGTCTGCGGAACAGGATGCCCTTGGTGGCCATCATCTGCTTGACCTTCTCCGTGTCCTTCGGGTATTCGCGGGTATAGACGATTTCCACCACCCCGCTGTTGGCGAGCATGTTGGCGCATGTCCAACAAGGCTCGTCGGTCACGTACACAGTGCTGCCCTCCCGGTCGATTCGGTCCGTGAACAGGAGCAAATTCTGCTCCGCATGAATGGTCCGAATGCAGCGCTGCTTCTTGATCATGGTCTCTTTGCCGTCGACGATTTCCAGCTCGTACTGTTCGGATACCATACAGCCTGCCTCCGAGCAGTCCGGCATGCCCATGGGCGCTCCATTGTACGCGGTGCCGAGCAGCTTCTTGCCCTGAACAAGCACGGCGCCGACATGGCGGCGCGGGCAGCGCGAGCGGGTCGAAACCATAAATGCGATATCCATGAAATAGGTATCCCAGTCCTTGCGGTATGCGATGGTCATCTGATTTCCCCATTTTCTCCAAAAATCGTTGTTACCTATTGTAGCATATCCCGTCAACCCGTTCCTATGAGAAGATGCGGCATGTCCGACACCAAGATGCCGCTTAATAGACAACGTAAGGCTTCATCTTCTCCAGCATCTTCGGCCCGATCCCCTTGACCTTCTCCAGATCGGACGCGCTCTTGAAGGGGCCATGCTGGCTGCGGTAATCGACGATCGCCTGCGCCTTCTTCTCGCCGATGCCGGGAAGCGCGGTCAATTCGGCGGCGCTCGCCGTATTGACGTTCACCATGCCGCCGGCTGCGGCCGGCTGGCTGCTCGCGGCGGCGGCCGGAGACGCCGCGCCCGGCGCGGCTTCGGCTGTGCCGGAAGCCGCCGCGCCATCGCCGCCGGTTCCCCCGGCGGCTGCGCCTGCGGGAGCGGCCGTGACGCCTGCGGCCGCCCCCGCCATGGCCCCGCCGCTGCCTGCCGCAGCGGGGCCCGCCGTTCCGGCGGAACCGGCTATGCCTTCACCGGTTCCGCCACCCGCGGCGGCTGGCGCTGCCGCCGCGCCTCCGGCAGCCGGCCCTGGGCTGCCGCTCTCGCCAGCGGCGCCAATACCGCCGCTGTCCTTTCCGGCTGCGCCCACTCCCGCAGCCGTCCCGCCGCCTATACCGCCGCCGCTCCCCTCTCCTGCGGCGCCCGCTCCCTTAGCCGTCCCACCGCCTATACCGCCGCTGCTCCCCGCACCTGCGGCGCCCGCTCCCGCAGCCGTCCCCACTGTCCCTCCGCCAATGCCCAGCGCCTCGGACATGGCGCTGCCCAGCGGCTGCCAGCCGGCCATGTCCTGGTCCTCGCCGCCGCCAGCGGACCAGATCAGGATGCCGCCCGCCACTGCAAGGACAGCGGCTCCAATTTTGTAAATACGCATCATACTACGTCACTCCTTCGTTATCCGGATAGTTGTCCGGTCGGTTTTTCTCCATACATTTTCCATATCATTGGCATTAGCCAAGCTGCCCTCGCATACATATATCGAAGAACGTTACTGGCAAAGAGTAAAGCGCGAAAGGAGGGAATCACAGGATGAAAGTAGGTTTTATCGGAACGGGCAGCATGGGCGGCCTGTTGATCGACGCCTTCCTTTCCTCCGGGGGGCTTCTGGCGGGCGATGTGATCGCGAGCAACCGCAGCCGCCAGAAGCTGGACCGGCTCGCGCAGCTTCATCCCGGAATTACGCTGGCGGGGAACAACCGAGAGACGGCCGCCAGCAGCGATATTGTATTTCTGTGCGTCAAGCCGCTGGAATTCAAGGCGCTGACCGATGAGATTGGAGACTGTCTCGGGAGCGGACAAATTGTTGTCTCCATTACGAGCCCGGTGCAGATTCATCACCTGGAGCGTGTTCTCCCGTCCAAAATAGCCAAAATCATTCCGAGCATCACTCACAGTGTCTTCAGCGGCACCTCGCTCTGCGTGCTGGGCAGCCGGCTGGACGATCATGATCGTGAATTGCTGCTCGGGTTAATGTCCCATATTGGAAATCCGGTTGAAATATCCGAATCCCACACCCGCATTTCCTCTGATTTTTCAAGCTGCGGCCCGGCATTCCTAAGCTTATTTCTGGAACGCTGGATTGAGGCCGCCGCTGCAGCGACCGGCATCGACCGAAGGCTCGCCGGCATACTCGCAGGCGAAATGCTGCTCGGCACCGGCCGGCTGCTGACCGAAGGCGAGTTCACGCCAGGCGAGCTTCAGGAGCGGGTAGCGGTGCCCGGCGGCATTACCGCCGAGGCACTCAGCCTTCTTCGGTATAGTCTGGACGGCGTATTCGAGCGGCTCATCGATACGACCCACCGGAAGTACGACGAAGATCTGGCCAAGCTGGACGCGCTCTTCGGCCAGAGCGGCCAGGCTGCCGAATAACGCAAAAACCCCGCGGCGGATTTCTCCTGCCACGGGGTTTTTGCGTGCTTCGCTAACCCACTACAATATTGACCAGCTTGCCTGGAACCGCAATAACTTTGCGGATTGTTTTGCCCTCAATGGCCGCGCTCACGCTCGGAAGTCCCAGCGCATGAGTCTGCATGTCATCCTGGCTCATGTCCTGCGCGATCTTGGTGCGCTCGACGATTTTGCCGTTCACCTGAACGACGATTTCGACTTCGGCATCTACAGTCATAGCCTCATCGTACGAAGGCCAGGCCACATAGGAGATCGTGCCTTCATGGCCGAGCAGCTGCCACAGCTCTTCGGCGAGATGCGGCGCGAGCGGCGACAGCATCTGCACGAAGTTCTCCATCGCCTCGGAGGGCAGCGTCTCCTGCTTGTAGGCGTCGTTGATGAAGATCATCAGCTGGCTGATCGCCGTGTTGAAGCGCAGGTTCTCGAAGTCGTCCGTCACTTTCTTGATCGTCTTGTGCCAGGTGCGCTTGAACTCCTCCGTGCCGCCGTTCGCCGTGATCTTCGCGCTTAAGGAGCCGTCTTCGGTGGCGAAGAGACGCCATACGCGGGACAGGAAGCGGTGAATGCCTTCCACGCCGTTCGCGCTCCAAGGCTTGGTCGCTTCCAGCGGACCCATGAACATTTCGTAGACGCGGAGCGTATCGGCGCCGAATTCGGAGACAATCTCATCCGGATTGATGACATTGCCGCGGGATTTGCTCATCTTCTCGTTGTTCGTGCCGAGAATCATGCCCTGGTTGACCAGCTTGTAGAACGGTTCCTTCGTATCGACAACGCCGAGATCGTAGAGCACCTTATGCCAGAAGCGGGCATACAGCAGATGAAGCACCGCATGCTCGGCGCCGCCGATGTAGAGATCGACCGGCAGCCATTCCTTCTGCTTCTCCGGGGAGCACAGCTCCTTGTCGTTGTGCGGATCGATGTAGCGCAGATAGTACCAGCAGCTGCCGGCCCATTGCGGCATCGTGTTCGTCTCGCGCCGCGCCTTCATGCCGGTCTCCGGATCGACCGTCTCGACCCAGTCCGTCACGTTCGCCAGCGGGCTCTCGCCCGTGCCCGACGGCTTGATAGCATCAACATCCGGCAGCATCAGCGGCAGCTGATCCTCCGGCACAGTCTTCATCGTGCCGTCCTCCAGATGCAGGATCGGGATCGGCTCGCCCCAATACCGCTGGCGGCTGAAGAGCCAGTCGCGCAGCCGGTAGGTCACCTTGCCTTTGCCGAAGCCCTTCTCCTCCAGCCACGAAATCATCGCCGAGATGGCCGGTGCATTCTCCAGGCCGTTCAGGAAGTCGGAATTCACATGAGGACCGTCGCCCGAATAGGCTTCTTCTTCTACATTGCCGCCCTGGACAACCTCGACGATCGGCAGGCTGAACTGCTTCGCGAACTCCCAGTCACGGGTATCGTGGCCCGGAACAGCCATGATCGCGCCCGTTCCGTAGCCGGCCAGAACATAATCGGCGATCCAGATCGGCAGCCGCGCTCCGTTAACCGGGTTAACCGCATAGGCGCCTGTGAATACGCCTGTCTTCTCCTTGGCCAGGTCGGTGCGCTCCAGATCGCTTTTGCGCGCAGCCCGCTCTTTGTATGCTTCAACTTCGGCGCGCTGGGCGTCCGTCGTAATCGCCGTTACCAGCTCATGCTCAGGAGCGAGTACGCAGTAGCTTGCGCCGAACAGGGTATCCGGACGGGTCGTGAATACCGTCAGGCTGCTGTCATGTCCGTCGATGGCGAAGACCACCTCGGCCCCCTTCGACTTGCCGATCCAGTTGCGCTGCATATCCTTGATGCTCTCGGACCAGTCGAGCTCCTCCAGGTCTTCCAGCAGACGCTCCGCGTACTCGGTAATGCGCAGAATCCACTGGCGCATCGGCCGGCGGATGACGGGATGGCCGCCGCGTTCACTTTTGCCATCGATGACTTCTTCATTCGCCAGCACCGTGCCGAGCGCCGGACACCAGTTCACCGGAACCTCGGCTACATAGGCAAGCCCGCGTTTGTACAGCTGGATGAAGATCCACTGTGTCCATTTGTAATAGCCCGGGTCCGTCGTGCTAATCTCGCGGTCCCAGTCATACGAGAAGCCCAGCGATTTGATCTGGCGGCGGAAATTGT
>RCUO01000629.1_pt1 | contig 16686 bp, 13 predicted proteins | sample 2166161 | NCBI WGS metagenome assembly RCUO01 (sample SAMN09932617, study PRJNA488358) | compost metagenome | feature: garden; material: soil; isolation source: compost soil in cyclohexanecarbonitrile-enriched culture | place: Germany: Experimental Botanical Garden Goettingen | collected 2016-01-27 | reverse complement strand
TATCAAATAAGAGAAGAGGATGAGCATCATGACAACAGTAAATACCAAAGAATTCTGGTTCGTCGTAGGTTCGCAGCATCTGTATGGAGAAGAAGCGCTCTCGGAAGTTAAGGCACATGCCCAGCAAATGACCGACGCCTTGAACAAGAGCGGCGTTCTGCCTTACCCGCTTGTATTGCAGGATCTGGCGGTTAGCGCAGATAAAATTACATCGATCATGAAAGAAGTCAACTATCGTGACGAAGTTGCCGGTGTCATCACCTGGATGCATACCTTCTCGCCTGCAAAAATGTGGATTCGCGGAACGAAACTGCTGCAGAAGCCTTTGCTGCATTTGGCAACTCAATATAATGAGAGCATTCCTTGGGCAACGATTGATATGGACTTCATGAACCTGAACCAGGCCGCCCATGGCGACCGTGAATATGGCTTCATCAATGCCCGTCTGAATAAGCAAAATAAAGTGGTAGTCGGCTACTGGGAACGCCCTGAAGTGCAGAAGCAAATTGCGGAATGGATGGACGTAGCGGTTGCCTATAACGAAAGCTTCAACATCAAAGTTGCCCGCTTCGGCGACAACATGCGCAACGTTGGCGTTACCGAAGGGGATAAAGTCGAAGCCCAGATTCAATTCGGCTGGACCGTGGATTACTTCGGCATTGGTGACCTTGTTACGTACGTAAACGCGGTTACGGAAGCAGAGATTGACGCTCTGTTTGCGGAATATGCAGAGCTGTACGATTTCGATTACGGCAATTACAGCAAAGAAGCTTGGGAAGCCAGCGTCAAAGTACAAGCCAGCTACGAAATCGCTCTGAAACGCTTCCTGGACAACGGCGGCTACAATGCCTTCACGTCCAACTTTGAAGACCTGTATGGGATGAAGCAGCTTCCTGGCCTGGCCGTCCAACGTCTGATGGCGCAGGGTTATGGCTTCGCCGGCGAAGGCGACTGGAAGACGGCAGCGCTCGACCGCCTGCTGAAAGTGATGAGCCATAATCAGAACACCGGATTCATGGAAGATTACACGTATGAGCTGGCTGCCGGTCAGGAAGCCATCCTGCAATCCCATATGCTTGAAGTAGACCCAAGCCTGGCAAGCAACAAGCCGAAGGTCCTTGTGTCCCCGCTCGGTATTGGCGACCGCGAAGATCCGGCCCGTCTCGTATTCGACGGCAAGGCTGGAGAAGGCGTGGTTGTATCGATGGCCGACTTCGGCACTCACTACAAGCTGCTGATCAACGAAGTTGAGGCCTTCGAACCGACGGTTCCGGCCCCTAAGCTGCCTGTGGCCCGCGTATTGTGGAAGGTGAAGCCGAACTTCCAGGATGGGGTTAAAGCCTGGATCGAGAACGGCGGCGGCCACCACACCGTTGTCTCCTTGAACCTCACGACAGACCAAATTGTTGCCTATGCCAAACTGGTTGGCCTGGAGTACGTCATTATTAAGTAATGTATTGGCCTCCTAGCGTTAGCGGGGGGCCATTAAGATGACACGAAGGATGAAATGAAAGACAACACGAAAGACGAAACGACCTGCACTGATGCGGTCGTTTCGTCTTTTTCTGTTGGCCGGAGCTTCTCGCTGCTGCTTACGGGATACGGCGGAGGCGGAAAACGCTTCCCCGAGATCCTCGGATGCGAATACGCCGGCTGGCTCGAGTCCGGCTTCCTGATCCGCGAGGACCTGCGCGAGAAATACGGCATGCCGGAGCTGAAGACGGTCGCGGATGTCGAGAAGTTCCTCTACATCGTGAAGGAGAAAGAGACGACAGTTAAGCCTTTCGTCATCGATGGCCGCAAAGCGGACAGACTGGCTCTCATTTTTAACAATAACGTAAATACGAGCAAGGACAATGACCTTGAAACCACGGTCTCGATGTTCTACTACTCCTTGTCGGATAAAAAAAGTTGTCGGAGCCTGGGATGCCAAATCGCTGAATCAGCCTCTGGAACGGGTAACGAAGTATTATAAGGACGGCATCCTGTCCAAGAACATTGCCCAAGGGCAAGGAAACCTTGAAAGACAAGGTGCTCGGAATCGGCGGCCAAAAAGTCATCGATGAGATTCAGAAGCAAATTGACGTATTCGTAGCCGGTAACTGATTCAGTTATCCGACATGGGCATGGGCCGGTTATGGAAGCACAGCCGGTCCTTGTCCCGGATTCTACCCCATTAGGAGAAAGAGGAGATTGCATTACCAGTCATACGAAGTGAGTATAATCCGGTGGTGAAGACCGCCGATATCAAGCCTTCCCGTCCCGACTTCAAAGTGCTCGGAGCCTTCAACGCCGCAGCAGCGACTTATGGAGACGAGACCATCCTTCTTCTCCGCGTGGCCGAAGCGCCGATCTCAGAGCGCGAGGATGAACTCCTGACCCCCAAGCTGAATGAAGCGACGGGCGAAGTTGAGGTGGTCAGGGTATCAAAGGACAATCCGCGCTACAGCTTCGCCGATTCCCGCTTTGTTGCGGAGAACGGGAAGATGATCATGCTGACTTCCATGTCCCATCTTCGGGTTGCGCGAAGCAAGGATGGCTACCATTTCACGGTTGAGGACACGCCTGCCGTGTTTCCGCAGACGGCCCTCGAAGCCTGGGGAGTGGAGGACCCGCGCATCACTCCGATCGGAGACAAGTACTACATCACGTACAGCGCAGCCTCCGTCCGGGGAGTTGGTGACGAGCGACTTCCGCACGTTCAAGCGTCACGGAGTCATGATGGCGCCCGAGAACAAGGACGTCATGCTCTTCCCGGAGAAAATCGGCGGCCGTTATTATGCGCTCACCCGTCCGGTTCCCCATTCCTTCGGCGCGCCGGAGATGTGGATTGCCGAGTCGCCCGATCTTCTGCATTGGGGCAATCACCGCTTCTTGATGGGACTTCGTCCGGGGGCTTGGGATGGCGGCCGAATGGGCGGGGGCGCGGTGCCGATCCGTACAGATCGCGGCTGGCTGGCCTTGTACCACGGCGCGGATGCGAAGCACCGCTACTGCATGGGCGCCGTATTGCTCGACCTCGAAGATCCGGGCAAGGTTGTGGCGCGGTCGACGCGTCCCTTCATGGAGCCGGAAGCGGATTATGAGCTGAACGGCTTCTTCGGCGGAGTGGTGTTCTCCTGCGGCGCCCTCCTGATCGGGGACTCCGTCCGGATGTATTATGGGGCTGCGGATGAAGTGATGGCGGTAGCCGATATTCCGCTGGCCGAAATTTTTGATACGCTCTCGTATGAGGAACCTTTGGTCTAATAAATATATCAACTTGTTGCCCTGTTGCGTCAACGCGCGGGCTTTGGGTTGAACTGACTATCCTCTTTCCCTGGTATGCATCGCCGTACCCGATTACGACGCTTATGTGTGCGATTGGAACAAGGCGAGCGAATTTCCCGCCATCAAGTGGGATACCCCCCACGACAATCGCTACTGATCGATCCTCAGAACAAGCTTGCGGATAAAATGGATGAGCCAGACTGCGGCCTATCATCTATATTTTCTTATTAATCAATAAAAATCTATTAAAATATTGATATATAAAATAACATGGGTATATAATATGTCCGATCATATCCATTCTTGCGTAAGGAAATATAACAATTCATTCGGGAGGCTATCATGCGCAAAAAATCCAGAAGTCTCAAAGTCTTGACGGCAGTCACCTTATCCGCAGCACTGCTGCTGCCGTCCGTTCAAGCGCCGTCCGCTTACGCGGCTGCTTCCGGCGAACATCTGACCGGCTTGGCAACCGTGCTTCAGCCCATTATCGATGCGGCTGAAGAGCATGGGGTCGGCGTATCGGTCGACATCGAAGATTTGAGCGGTACATACGGACATGAGACGATCGAGCTCGGTTCCCAGGACGCCTATTACTCCGCAAGCATTATCAAGCTGGCATTGATTGCAACCCTTATGCAGGAAGTGGATGCCGGTCAGCACTCCCTGGATGAGACGCTGACGGTGAAGCCGGAAGATGTCGTCGGCGGAGCTGGTTCGCTGCAGAAAGAGAAATTCCCGCAGGATGTGACGATCGGGCGGCTGGCCAAGCTGATGATCACGCAGTCGGACAATACCGCAACGAACGTCCTGATCGGCCTCGTTGGCTTCGACAAGGTTAACGCGTTCATCAAGAGCCAAGGCTTCACTGTCACCCATCTTGGACGCAAAATGATGACCCCGGCCAAATCGCCTGCCGAGGATAACTATACGAGTGCCCCCGAGATGCTCACTTTGCTTGATCGAATCTATAACGCGGAGGTCGTGTCGGCGAAGTCCCGCGACCAGATTCTCGAGTGGATGAAGGCGCAGGAGGTCAATACGAAATTCGGCGCCGTGCTGCAGGGCAAGCCGATTGCACATAAGACCGGGGAGCTTGGGGATGTCAGCCACGACGTCGGCTACTTCCTCATTCCGGGCCGCGAAATTGCGATAGCCGTACTTACGAAGGTGCTGAAGCCGGAGGACGCCGGCAAAGCCCAGGAGCTCGACAACCCTTACGTGCAGCGCATCGCCAAGGCAACATACAACTATCTGTCCGACCATCCGTCATCTGCGGCTTCTACCGCTTCGGCATGGCCGGCTATGTCTCTGGCGGTTGCCCCAATCATCGACGCAGCCGAGAGAGAGGGCATCCGCGTGTCGGTCGGCATTAAGGATTTGAGCGGACAAGCTGGCGGCGCCGAAGTTCTGCTGGGATCGCGGCAGTCTTACATGCCGGCCAGCACTATCAAAATGGCGCTTGTATCGACCCTGATGCAGCAAGTGGACAAGGGCGCATTAACGCTGGGCCAGAAGGTGACGGTTGAACCGGACGATGTTGTCGGAGGCACGGGATCGCTCCAGAAGGAGACTTTCCCGCAGGATGTGACAATCGAGCGGCTGGCGCGGCTGATGATCACCCAGTCGGACAATACTGCGACCAACGTGCTGATCGACGTTGTCGGATTGGACAAGGTTCAGGCGCTCATGGATCAATTGGGTCTTAAGACGATGCATCTGGGCCGCAAGATGTTTGCCGCAGCGCCGACACCGGCGCAGGACAACTATATCGACGCGGCCGACCTGGTGACGCTTCTTGCCAAAATCTACAACCATGAGTTTCTGTCCACCCAATCGAGCGAGCAGATTATCAATTGGATGAAGGCGCAAGAGGTGAACACGAAGTTCGGCGCCGCGCTGCCGGATGCTCCGATTGCCCACAAAACAGGCGAGAATGCGAACGTGACCCATGACGTCGGCTATTTCCTCGTACCGGGCAAGGAGATCGCCATCTCCGTCATGACCGAGGTCACGACGACGGGCAGTTTCGATGAGGCACAGGCGATTGGCAATCCGGTCGTGCAATCCGTCGCTAAGGCGGTATACAGCAGCCTGACCAATAATGTAAAATTCACGGATGTGAAGCCCGGCTACTGGGCGGAATCGCTAATTGAGAGCGCCGCTGCCGCGAATGTCGTAAAGGGAAGTACAAGCAGCACGTTCAGTCCGGAACGCGATATTACTCGCGCGGAATTCGTCTCCCTGCTTGCGCGGTCCCTCGGCCTGGCGGCTTCCACCGGCGTACAGCCGTTTGCCGACGTCCCGAGCGAGGCCTGGTATGCGCCAGACGTCGCTGCCGCTCAAGCGGCGGGCATCGCGCTCGGATCGGACGGCTCCTTCCGGCCGAATGCTTCGATCAGCCGCGCGGAGGTCATGTCCTTGATCACCCGGGCCTATGAATACAAGCATGGCAAGGTCGAAGTACCTTCGGCAGCCGCATCCTTCAAGGACGGAAAGAGCATACCGCCCTGGGCGAGCGAGGCTGTCGCCAAAGCAGTATCCCTGCAGCTTGTGAACGGCTATCCGGACGGCACTCTCCGTCCCGGCAATCCGGCCACGAGAGCCGAAGCTGTGAAGCTCATCGCAGACTTGCGTTTTCAGCTATAATCCGAATCCGATCATAAGAGAGAAGGGCGCGAAAGACCTGAATCAACAGGTCCTTCGCGCCTTTTTTTGCGGCCATAATGCAGGGTTTGCTTACGGTAGCCTTACTCATCGCTTGCCGTTCCTTCCAGTATGCTTGGGCGCCATAAATTCGTATGGGAGAGGGAAACCGGGGCATACTGTCCCTAAAGCTTGTCACCTTAACCGATAAATACCGGCCATTGTTAAAATTTCAGCATAAGGATGTCGTTGATGATGCAGGAGAACAATTCAAACCATAAACCTGCCGAGCGTACAACGCCAGAGGCTTCCTCAAATCAAAAGGGAAAGACAGCAGGGGAAACGGGGCAAACGCCGATTTCACCGTGTCTGCAGGATAATCTGAAACGGATTCAGGATACATTTCAGGACTGCAATGACCTCACCATAATTCCCTGGAGCTATGGTCCTTCCCTGGAATATAAGGCATTCTCCGTTTATTTTGACTCGCTGATCCAGAACAAAAAGACCAATTACATGAAGGAATCGCTGCAGGATCTGGTTACACATGAAATCGGACCGGCGACAACGATTACGCCTGAAGTGATTAAGGGCTTTTTTGCGAACAACGGGGTATCGGCCCAGTCGGCTAACGTCGAGGATGATTTCACGAATGCCGTCAATTCCGTCCTGGAAGGCAGCATTGTCATCTTCTTTGACCAATGGGACAAGGCGCTAAGCTATTTCGCGTTCGGGATACAGCTGCGCCAGGTTGCGGAGCCGATAACGGAATCGGTCGTGCAGGGGCCTCATATGAGCACAATCGAGGATCTGGAGACCAATATAGGCTTAATCCGTTTTTTGCTGAAATCGAGCCGCTTGAAGCTTCAATCATTAACGGCGGGCAAGGAGAGCAGAAGGAAGATCACCTATGGATATCTGGATGGTGTCGTGAATCCTGAGACGTTATCCGAGTTCAAGCGGAGGATCTCGCAAATTGACCAGGAGGAGATTCTGGAGACATCCTACCTGGAGGAATGGATCGGAGATTCCCGTTATACGCCTTTCCCCCAGGTCCGATATACGGAAAGACCGGATACGGCGGTAGCCGCACTGCTGGACGGCAAGATTATTGTAATGGTAGACGGAACGCCGACCATTCTGATTTGCCCCGGGCTCTTTTTTGAGTATTTCTCATCAAGTGAAGATTATTATCACAACACGGTCTACTCCTCATTGATCAGAATACTCCGGATCGGCGCATGCATCATTGCGCTGTTACTGCCAAGCTCCTATATTGCCTTAACTACCTTTCATTCGGAATTAATACCCACCATTTTGCTGCTTGCCATTCTGGATACGCGGGAGGGGATTCCGTTCCCCGCCTTTGTCGAGGCGCTGCTTATGGAATTCTTCTTTGAACTGCTCCGGGAAGCCGGCATACGCCTGCCGCGGCCGATCGGTTCCGCCGTCAGCATTGTTGGAGCGCTCGTAATCGGACAGGCGGCAATCCAGGCGAAGATCGCATCCCCGGTGATGGTCATTGTCGTCTCCTTGACGGGGATCGCATCGTTTGCCCTTCCTCAATACAGCATGTCTATCGCCATCCGTGTCTTGCGGTTTCCTTTGATGGCTCTGGCGGCAACGCTTGGAGGATTCGGGGTTATGCTCGGTCTGCTGCTCTCCTTTCTTCACTTGTCAAATATAAGGTCGCTTGGACAACCGTATCTGTCCTCTGCTGCGCCGCTTGATGTGAAGCAATTTCGGGATATTTTCGTTGTATTCCCCCGTCAAATCCTGCTGCATTCACCCAGGAATCGCCATCTGCACAAGCTTAAAGGAGGAGGGAGAAAGGCATAATGAGAAGATGGATTGCCGTTACCCTGTCCATTCCGCTCGTTCTCCTTACATCCGGCTGTTGGGATAAAACGGAATTGACGGAGTTTGGGTATGTCCAGGCAGTAGCGCTTGATAAGGGCGAGCAGGGGAAAATTGCGCTTACCACCCATTTCTATAATCCTTCCAGCGGGGAGGGGACGGGGGGAGACAGCAAGAAGACGCCGGCAAAAGGCATCAGTATACGAACAGAGGCGAATACTGTCTTTGAGGCGATACGCGATATCCCCATTCGTTACGGACGCAAGGCGAAGTGGGATCATATACGTGTGATTCTCATAGGAGAAGAGCTGGCCAAGGAAGAGGACATTCGGGAAGTGCTTGATTTCTTCTCGCGAGATCAGGAGCCAAGGCCGACTGTTCCTGTAATGATCGCTGGAGGGAATGCAGGAGACCTGTTCAAAATCAAGCCGTTTATTGAGAGTACAATCGGACAACAGCTGCAGGAATTACTGAAAGCCGGTGCAAAGTATACGGCCAAAACATCGAAGATCCCGTTCTTTGATCTTGCCTTGCAGTTCATGGGCGAGACAGATGTTGAGAATCTGCCGTATGTCAAGGGGACCGGCTCATCCCGGGTCATTACCGCGTCCGGAGTTGCCTTGCTCAAGAACGGGAAATTGGCTAGGATCGTGTCGCCTGCCGATACCGAATCATTGATGATGCTTCTGAATAAATATGAGAACGGAATTATAGAGTTTCCTTGTCCCGAGTCGTCTGAAGAGGATAAGAGAAGGATGGAATCCTTCGAGGTCATGTCACTAAAGACGAAAATAAAAACGGATACGAAAAGAGAAAGGGCCGTTATTCATATTTCAACCCGGATTGGCGGATCGCCTGGCGAGCTTACCTGCACTACAATCAAAACAGAAAAGGATGAGGAGCGTCTGGAAGATCATATTCAAAAATGCGTCGAGAGCCGCCTGCAGAAAGTGATCGCCGCATTCCAGGAACAAAAGATGGACGTGATTGGCGCCGGGGATCAAATCTACCGGAAAAACCCGCGGTTATGGAAACGCTGGAAACCAACATGGGACAAGCGTTTTGCCGAAAGCGAAGTGGATATTCATGTTGACGTTAACATTACGGATGAGGGCATGAAGTCGACTACGCCGTTCGGAAAAAAAGAGAAGTAACATATTCCACGCAAAGAGGAATGCGCATATGTGGGCAAAAACAGCCTTTCTCCTGATGATTTACCTCGTGATCCTGGCAAGTGACGTGCCAAAGGTGATGAAGAGCCAGCCTAAAGAGCGTGTCGCTTATATAAGCATCATGCTAATCACTGTATATCTAGGCTTTGATTTCATTCTGGGGAAGCACTGGCCTGATCTTAACACCTTGATCGACTATATTTTGAAGCCTCCTTCCGATCAAATTATGAAATACTTGAAGCCTTCTTCCTGATCTGTCCAGACAACAGGGGAACATTGTTTTTTATGGGAGGATTACATGTACAAGAAAGAATCCATAAGTGCATCACAAATGTCGGTTCTTTTTTTTACTTATATGACAGGCTCTGCGATTATCAACATTCCCGGACCTCTAACGAGCTTTGCCAAAACAGGAGCATGGATTTCCCTTTTGATGTCATGGAGCCTGGGTATGATCTTTCTATTGGGCCTGCTCTATTTAAACCGGCAGCACCCGGGACTAAGCTTTATTGACTATAGCCGAAAAATGATCGGCGGCCCGTTTACAGTCCTGCTCGCGATTCCGTTCATTTCTCTCGTTCTCCATATGAGTGCCGGAATCGTACTGGATATCGGATTATTCTTTAGAAGCTCCATGCTGAGAGAAACGCCTATGTATGTCATTCACGCCTGTGTATTTCTGATTGTTTCATTGACTGCCCGCTCGGGCATCGAGACGATGGCGAGAATGTTCACCGTCCTTATCTCCGTCACCGTGTTGTCTGTAATTGTAACTTTGTTATTGTCCCTTTACTATTTCAAACCGGAGTTTTTGCTCCCCGTTGCTCCTGAAGGAATCAGACCGATTCTGCATGGTGCGTATTTTACTTCCGGATTTCCTTATGGTGAAATTTTTCTGTTCTCCATGCTGACGCCATATGTCCGCAAGGAGGACCGGGAACGCTTCGAACATGGCATGCTGCTCGCTATGGTGGCGAACGGCCTCTGCTTCATCCTTGTAACGGTATGCGCCATTATGGTTCTGGGCCCGTTATGCGGTTCGGTTAAATATACATTGTTCCAGATTGCCCGGTTGATCGATATCCAGGATATTATTGAGCGAATCGAATCCATTATCGGTTTTGCGCTGGTTGTCGGCTCCTTTATGAAAGCGACGATTGCGCTGCTGGTGCTGGCTTTAACGGTTGCCCGGCTGCTGAAGCTTCCGGATTATCGGATATTGATTTTCCCGCTTGCGCTGGTCAATTTCTTGCTCTCCATCGTGCTCTATAAAGGTGAGACCAGATGGAGCGAAGTCGTAGGGAACGTTTGGCCGCTGTGGAATGCGATCGCCAATGTGCTTCCTTTGATCATTATGACGCTCATCACGCTGTTCACGGCCAAGAAGCGGTCTCATTGACCAAAGTAGCTTCCGCCGTTAACATGGATCACCTGCCCCATTACATAGGAAGAGTCGTCGGAGGCCAGGTACACGTAAGCCGGGGCGATCTCAACAGGCTGGGCGTCTCTTCTCATGGGGGAGTCAAAGCCATTCGATGCGTAAGCTTCCGGAGGGAAAGAAGCCGGGATTAGAGGGGTCCAGGTAGTGCCTGGAGCAACGGCGTTGACACGTATTCCGCGATCGATGACCGACAGCGCCAAGGAACGGGTAAACGCACTGATTGCCCCTTTGGTTGAAGCGTAATCAATCAACACCTTGTAGCCGCTTGTTGCCGTTTCGGAGCTTGTATTGATAATCGCGCTTCCCGGTTTTAAGTAAGGCAATGCCGCTTGGGTCAGAAAGAACATCGCAAATATATTGGTTCGGAACGTCAATTCAAGCTGCTCGCGGGTGATGTTCTCGATGCTCGGTTGATAAAATTGCACCGCCGCGTTATTGACCAGAATATCAATTCTGCCGAACGTTCGCACGGTCAGGTCCACCACATGCTTGCAAAAAGCCTCATCCCCTATATCCCCGGAAATCGTGATGCATCTCCGGCCCAGCTCCGTCACTCTCGCCCGCGTCTCTTCGGCATCTCCGTGTTCGTTGTAGTAGACAATGACAATGTCCGCTCCCTCTTTGGCAAAAGCGTAGGACACCGCCCTTCCGATGCCGCTGTCGCCGCCGGTAATGATCGCCAGCTTATCCGCCAGCTTGCCCGCTGGGGATTTATCCGCCCTCTCGGATACCGGTCTGGGGCACATGATGGATTCAATCCCAGGCTGCCCCGGCTGATGCTGCGGAGGGTAGAAAATAGGAACAGTCTCACATTTCCGGTAACTGCCGAATATGGGCTTCATCGTACCCCTCTTTTCTCGCTAAGTTAAAATCAGCCGTTCATCTCGCAGCCCACAGCAGTCCTCTTCGAACCATGGTCAATACTTGCGGCAGCAGCAAGATTTCGGGGGAATGCCCGAGAGCGTTAAAATAGACACGCCCTTCCCCGTATTTCTTGATCCAGGACACCGGCATCACAACCGGTCTCCATATCAGAGGGGGCTTGATCCGGTCGAAGTAGGTAGTCGTAAGCACATGTATAGACGGATCGACGATCATGTACCATTGCTCTGTAGTCACGGTAAAGTCACAGATTCCCATGACCAGCGGATTGTTCGGATCGGCAATATGGACCGTGTAGGTAACCCCGGTATCTCCGGGGTGTGCGAGGAACTGTCCGCCAACCATGGCGTGGTACTGGATTTCACAGCGGAAGGCATCTCCCATTCCGTGGACTCCGGCCATTCCGGTTCCCTTCTGAACTGCGTTCGTAAAATTGCTGAGCTGCTCTGGAGTAAGCTCTCCCCCTGTCCATTCAGGAACGATTAAATCGGTTCGGGCCAGCTTCTCCGCATCGAGAAAGACATCCAATGTATCGGAAATTTCGACCTCAAAATGCTCCTCTGTCAAGATCTGGGCCAAAATTTGAGCAACCACTTGGGGTTGATGCCCCGGATATCCGCCTTGAACAATTAGCGCCCGTTTTCTTTTCGGTTTCCGCCATGGACTATATGCTCCAGCGGCGATTGGTGGATATATCGTCATCGGATGCCTCCTTCCCTTTTTCCGGGCTTATTACCGAGTGTATGCGCTCCTGCTATGTTCAATGTATTTCAACCGCAGCAAATCCCGATAGGCCGCAGTCTGCGGCATTCGAAAATATCGGCCGGCATATACATGAACGGGATAACTCCGGAATTTAACGAAGAGGAAGGTGAACCTGCTTGAGAATTTATGTTGCAGGCCCGGCAGATACATTACGAACGGTTGCATACAAATTTCAAATCGAGCTGGAGCAATTGATTTCGATCAATGTGCATATTTCGGAACCTGATCAGCCGATTGCCGGCCTGAATATTAATCTCCCTTCGCCTAGTCCTTCACCCCATCCTTCGCCTGTTCTGCAGCCGGATCATTCAAAGACGTTTAGCAGCCCGGTCTCGAAGCTGGAATGGATTCCATTAACCTCATTGGAAAAAATGAGTCAGACCGAATATGATGTGCTCATTGTAGGCACTGGAGCAGGCGGCGGAGCCGCTCTATGGCGATTATGCCAGCAGTGGGGGAATAACGGAAAGAAGATTGGAGTCGTAGAAGCAGGCGATTTGCTGCTGCCGACCAATATCATGAATATCCAGACCATGAATCACCTGGGCTATCTTGACATTGCCTATCACGATCCCCAATTTGCAATACCGATCCCGGGGACAAACTTGCGACAAGTTATCGCACTTGGAGGAAGAATGTTGAAATGGAGCGTGGTTAGTCCGCGGATGTATGCGGCTGCTGCTTCCCCCGATTGGCCGGTTCCGGAACCGGAAATGGATCTATATTACAGCATCGCCGAGCAGGCGATGGGGGTGACGGATGAATACACGAAAGGTTCTCCCATCAATCAAATTTTTCTTAACCGTCTGTGGAACAGCGAATATGCAGAAGCCATGAACGAGCCTATGGCCGTCGACCTCGAACCGACCAAATACGGAGAGATTCATTCCAACGTTTTTTTCAGCTCGATTGCGTTCCTTGCCCAGGCGTTAAACCGGAGGCCGTATGATCTCGCTGTATTGGCACGCGCCGTAAGGGTGATAACCGAGGGGGGAAGAGCGAGAGGGCTGCAAGTAATGACGCCGGATAAACGTTCCTTCGAGTTGAAGGCGAAGAATGTTGTCTTGAGTGCAAGCACCATCGAGACACCGAGGATACTGTATCATTCCGGTATACGGGGAAGAGCGATCGGCCATTACCTGACGAATCACTCGAATGCGACCGGGAGGGCATCGTTCCAGCGGGAGGATTACCCGTATGTCCTGGGAGCCATCGGCATTATGATTCCTGAGACAAGCGAACGTCCGTATCAGGTTCAAATTGAAGGTCCCATGGATTACCGGTTCTATCATGACACACAGACTCCTTTCAAGGAGCAATTGGAAATGAATATTACCGGTGTCGGCAACGTAGAGTCGAGATTTGAGAATCAAATCCTCTTCAATCCTAATATGCAGAATGAATACGGCATGCCTGAAGCGCAGGTTCAGCTTACATACAGTGATGCGGATTTGGCGGTACTGGGGCTGGCGGAAGAAGCGGTGAAGCATGTATCATCCATACTCCAGACGCCGATGGTCTCCCTGAATCTTCAAGAAGCTCTGGCCGGTGATCATGAATCGGGGACTTGCCGGATGGGCCGTGATCCCGACACCTCCGGGACGAATCCATACGGTCAAGTCCATGGGATCTCCGGTCTTTATGTCGCGGACAACAGCGTGCTGCCCTTCCTTGGAGCCGCCAATCCGACGCTGACTACAGTTGCATTGGCCATGCGTACGGCGGACTATATCATTCGTTCTTTAAAGTGACTGAGGCATACCCGACTAACTCGGTGAACCCCTTCCCACTGATCGTTGTACGGACACCTTGAGGAGAAAAGGACTCTCCCGTAACGGAACAGGCGCCTTCCCAGATTGCTTTAAGGGGTCCGATAATTGCAATTTCCTGGTGATTAAGAAGCGGGGCAACATGCAGATTCATCGCAAAATCAGGAAGGGATATAGCCCATTCCACCGGGTATCTGACGCCGGAGTATATACTTCTCCAGTATTTAAGCGGCTGAAGTGACACCCTCTCTGAAGTCGCAATGGCACCGTCTGCAGCAATTAATTTGGCTATAGGGTTTTCCGGTGACCCGGAGTGCGCCGGACGCAACCTGCTGATAAGTAGTTCCCGTCCATCCTCCAGCTGCAGCCCGAACCAATCCCAGCCCATTCCCGAGACAAGACCGTAATTCCGCCCCCACTGGTGGTCAATCCATCCTTCCCCGGTTAACGTTTCGGTCATTCCGGATTGCTGGAGTTCCCCGAACACCTGATTTCGGGTTATCGAATAATAACGGAACCTGTTCAGGGTTGCTTCCTCATCAATGGAGGATACCGGCTTTAGAGGGCGGAACTTCAATCGGATTTGGAAAGAGGGGTCGGTTATGTGCAGCTGATAATGCGGCTCCGGCTTCTCTTCGAAGATGAATTGGGAATTGCCGTAATTAAGCCTGGTTGGGGAAGACTGTACGGAAGCATGGGGCAGGAGTACATGCGGATACGGCATGTTTCCCTTTAGCAGTTCTTCGTATTGCTGCCGAATCATTCGGTCCCCCGGATTCATAAGGAGATACAAGGGAAGATAGAGAACGATCATATGCTTGGTCAGGCTGCGGTCCAACAGCGATCGTGTCTCCACCTTTCCCTCGCGCAGCCGGACAAGGGAATAGATCAGATAATGGCCTTTCAACAGGGGCGCTTCTCCTACCCGAAAGAAAGATACCGCCAATGCATAATGGTTGCCCAGGCTTCCTGTGAGAAAAGCATAAGAGTACCACCATTCCAAATTCGACGCGGGGTGATCGGCAGGATCGAAGGAGGTCAAACGTTGATTTGCATACATATCTCACATACACATCCGTTTTTTTCTACACGGTATGTTGATCCGCCCAATATAGGTACTTGTTTAACAAAAAACGATTTGTAAGCGGGTTCAATGGGGCTGTGCTTCCAATAGAAGAGGACGACAACCTGTCTAATTATGGGTGATCTGGGGGCGGTACAAATGCGAATTTGCACTTTCGAGGCTTTCAGAACGCAATGTCAAGCAGCCGATTCCGGGTGCTTAACTGCAACTTGGAACAGAATTGGGCCTTTTGATTCCTATTCTCTACTTGATAATCGTATTTTTTAGGACCGGATAGGCCGGCATTAAGCTAAAAAGGGTGCTTTAGTCCCACTCCAAATATCGGTAATTATTCTATAATTGATTGGATAAGCATGCTATTTTGCGACATTTTTCCGCAAAAGGGGGGTAAATATGTTTTCGCCTTTCCTCAAAAAGAAGAACTCTTCTGAACAGCGAACGGTGCAAGATATAAATGAACAAACGGTCTCTGACTATATGCTTGAGGAATCTTTGGCAGATTCAGGCAATACCGAGACGGGAGAAGGGCGCGCTTACTCCATATTTTCCAATAAATCTCATATGGACAAGCCGTCTCTTGATCTGGTGTTTGCCGTAGAGCAGATGGTCCAGGCCAAACAGCGCGTAGAGGAAAGTCATAACGAACTGCAGGACCGATTAAACTATGCGAACGGGAACATAGAGCGGTTGAGTCGGGACCTGAAGCATTTGAATAAGGTCATTGAAGACCGCGAGAAGAGCATCCTGGAATTGGAACGGAAGCTGACCGAGAAGAACCTGAAGGTCGATCAGATGATGGAGGATTACCGGGAGCTCCAGACAGCCTTGTCCGATCAGACGGAAGAATTGAAGAGTCTGAATGAGCTGGAGCGGCAGAAATATGAAGCCCTTCTTCAGAAGAATAACGAATTGCAGGCTGAGAAGAACAGAAAAATCAGTGATCTGGAAGAGAAGATCAGCAAGCTCGAGATCGAGTATACGCATGTGAAGCAGAAGTTCGAAGTGCAGCGAGAAGAGAAGGCGTATCTGGTCAACATTGTCAATGACTTTACCACACGCATGACGGCACCTTTCTCGCCAAAGACGGGCAGCAATGACGTGTCGTCATCGGAGTGAGTTCAATCCAATGACGAGAATATAAGACTGAGGGCAGAGAACGAATGGAAACGTATAGCACACAGGTGATAGAGTTGCTGTCGCTTGGGATAGTGCCGGATGGTCGTTTCCAGATCAGAATCGGTGTTACCCATCAGGACACACAAGCTTCATATGCGATGGAAATCGATGAGTTGACATATTCTTCTTTGAATGCGCTGCACCCATTGAATGGGGATCGTGTGCGTCTTTCCCCTTATCCGAAGTGGGACCCCTATCGAAATACGTATTATTGTTCGATCGTAAGAACAACGGATGCCGTAAGGGAGACGCTGTATTTCGCTTGCACGGAATTGTTCGCGGAGCAGCTGCAGCGAATCCGGCAATTGAAGTCCTCCTTGATTCCCGGGTATGGGCTTGTTCCGGAGATGCCGTCAGCTGATGCCGCCAATGAGGCCGAACCGCATCGAACCGGCCGAATGTCCGCACGCAGTATAAGGAAGGCTGCACGCTATCTGATGATCGCCGGGCTGCTGGCCTTGCTGTGTATTCAGGTTAAGGACAACTGGCTGGCCGACAGCGCTGACGCCTTGAAACGGGATATGGGTGAGTTGAGGGCTGCGGCAACCACCGAGTCGACGAAAGCAGACTTGCCGCAATCGATCGGGAGTCTCCCCATAAGGATTGAACCGGTACCGGTTGTGA
>RCUO01000628.1_pt1 | contig 16706 bp, 9 predicted proteins | sample 2166161 | NCBI WGS metagenome assembly RCUO01 (sample SAMN09932617, study PRJNA488358) | compost metagenome | feature: garden; material: soil; isolation source: compost soil in cyclohexanecarbonitrile-enriched culture | place: Germany: Experimental Botanical Garden Goettingen | collected 2016-01-27 | reverse complement strand
CGTCAGCAGAACGAGCGAGTTCGCAGCCAAAACCGCCCGGATTGCAGACGTTCCTCCCTTGCGTGACTGGGATATAAATGAAGCAAACATCAGGTACTCAACAGAATGCCCAAGATAGGAAGCAGGAGCCAGTGAGCCGCGGAGTATATCCTTTACACCGGTATCCACATAAATCGGGAATATATGCTTCAAGTTAATGTTGTTGATGTTGGCAAGCAGGACAAGCAGAACCATGACCATAATAATGGGGCCTAGAAGCTCGCTGCAGCGGCCAATGCCTTCGATGCCTCCGGCATAGGCAGCATAGGCTATCAACAAGACCATCAGCAGAATAATGGATTCCTTGGGCGTCTCCGGAAGCAGCATAACATTAACAAGGTCGGAAAATTGGCGCAGTACGATCGGAAGGATGGTGTACCATTGAACAAGATAGATGACAATTACCAGCTTGCCGGGCCATTGTCCAAGAACGACTGGAGCATATTGGATTAGACTCTGGCCGGGAAATTGCTTGGCGGCTTGCGTTACCAGTAAGGCAACGAGCAGTGCTATGCAGCCTGCAGCAATAATCGAAATCCACGCATCCTGCTTAGCAGCCTGCAGGCTTGGGGTAAGTGTCATGACCAGTGTCATGCCAAGATTCATGCTGAAGATGAGCCAGAATACCTGCTTGCCCGAGAGTTTCAGATTCATTGTGAGCTTCCTCTTCATTTTTTGGGATTGCTATTGTTTCAGATACGTACGGCCTTGTGTTTTTCCTAATTGTTCGATTTGGAAATCGACTTTTATATTTACTGTCATTTCAGGGAAATTTTCGCTCCATGAGTTCTTTGTTCTTTTCCAAAAAGCAGGATGTTCGATATGGATTTCTTCTCCAAGGCCAAAGATGTCCGACTTCATTTCTTTCTGAACAAGTTTCAACAGGCCCTCGATCCGTAGCTTCAATTTATTAGAGAATTGTTGCTCGACGGTTTTTCTGATTTTGTCATCGATTAAATTCAGCCTTGTGTTGTTAGAGACCACTTTAACCACTGCATGGAATGTGACTTCAGCCTCGGGCTGGTCATCTATTATCTTCGTACGAACATGTACACTGCTCTCTGAAGACTTTACGCTGATGGTTCCTTTGTATTCTTTGTCTTCAGGCTCCGCTTGAATAGTGAATCCCAGTCGGTAGGGGTCACCGATCCACCAGCGCAGCAGTTCGAGCTCTTCGGGCGGAATAAACCCGCTCAAATGATTGTCGAGGTAGACTGCCGCCCTGTCGATAGCAACCGATTCTCTATCTGTGCCTTTATGGATAATCCGTATTGCTGCTGTTACCGGAGATGTTCCAGGCGAGGAGAAGGCCTCCAGAAATTTATCGAACTTTACGGAGAAGCTCTGTCTGCTGCTTTGAATTTTGCTAATGGCGAGCGCCGGAATAAGCTCCATTGGATAGGAGGCGCTGAGAATTTCTTTGGCTGTTGTCCCATAGGCTGTTAATACGAAACTGTTGTAACGGGTCTCGGGAAAACGTGTAAATAGGTCTTGAAGCTGATTGAGTCCTTGGCGTGCATAATTTTCACCAATCAGGAATACTTCCCTGTGCCCAAAATAAATAGACCTCGACATTTGCTGCTGTACCCGCCCCAGCGCTTCTTGTATATCGTTTCCCTTAGCTGAGATGATGACTACTTGCTTCTTGCCTCCACCTGATGACACCGCACTGGGTATCCCTGTAGGCAGCGCAATTTGATAAGACACCTCAACCAGTCCAGTATCCGTAAGATCGATCCCGCTGCCCATGATTAAGGCGAGATCATCCATTTCCCTGCGGTCCCAGCAGCTGGTCGTCATACAGAGGATGATCAGGAGAAGCAAATATCTGCATGCCATTACCATTCGGTTCATATTCAATCCCACTCCAATTAATGCCTCGTATGTTTATGGCGTTTCTTCAAGGTTTGCCACGGGGCCCTCAATAATGTGTCAGCCAGTCCGGTGAAGGATATAGGTGCAAGCGGAGACATATAAGCTACACCGAAGGAATTTAAATTTACCAGATGCACCAGTATAACGAGTAAACCGATACCAAGCCCGTATAGGCCGAATGTTGCCGCAAGCAGCATGAGCGGAAAACGGATAATGCTGATCGCCTGGCTCATCCCCGGATTCGGAATCAGAAAGGAAGAAATTCCGGTTATGGATACAACAATGATGATCGTAGCCGAAATAATGCCGGCTTGAACGGCTGCTTGTCCTATTACAAGAGCACCTACTATGCTGATCGTCTGGCCAACGGGACGGGGAAGGCGGACTCCTGCCTCGCGCAGGGCTTCAAAAGTAACCTCCATGATCAGCGCCTCCACAATGGCCGGGAAGGGTACAACCTCACGGGCGGCCGCAAGACTTAGCGTTAAGCTCGTCGGGATCATTTCCTGATGAAATGTTGTAATGGCAATAAAGATCGAAGGCAGCGCCATAGCAAAGAAGGCAAACAGATACCTCAGCCAGCGCAGCATGGTAGCAAACATGAATTTCATATAATAGTCCTCTGCCGACTGAAAGCCGAACCAGAAGGTAACCGGTAAGATGAGCACCATTGGTGATCCGTCAGTGATAACGGCTACCTTCCCTTCAATTAATGATCCAGTAGTCATATCCGGACGCTGGGTTGCCTGAATAACGGGGAAGGGGGAATAGGGATGATCGCAGATCAGCTCTTCAATATAACCGGATTCGAGGATGCTATCCATGTCGATGCCTGATATACGTCTTTTAACTTCCTCAACCACACTTTTCTCGGCAATACCCTCAATGTAGACAATCGTAATGTCAGTACGGGAGAGGCTGCCGGCACTGAGTTTTTCGGTTTTGAGCCGGGGGGTACGGAGCCGGTGCCGGATAAGAGCAAGATTAATGTCCATTTTCTCAATAAATCCATAGCGCGGTCCACGGATAACGGCTTCTGTTGAAGGCTCATCCAGCGCACGGTGCAGCTTATCTTTGAGTGAGAAGGCAAAGGCTTGTGCAGAGCCTTCAATAAATAAAATAGTGTCCCCGGTAACAATACATTTAGCGATTTCTGTCATGGTCAAGATGACTGCAGGCTGCACAATGGAAGAGAATCCAAATCTAAGCTGCTCATGGAGCTGGGGAATACTGGTGATCGGGGTGGCTGCCTCCTGCATTAAAGGCTCCAGAAAGCCATCATCCCATGTCTGCTTGTCGGTCAGAACACCCAGATAAACCAGCAAGGCTGGCATAGAGCCGAAGATCAGCACCTTCCGCACGATCAGATCAGAGCAATTTGCAAATACCTGATTCATACACTCTTTGTTATCATCCAGTTTTTCAGAAATAGGCATATCAATTTCAGCATCAAGCGCCTTTATTTTTGTTGCAAAAGGATCGGTTGCGCGTTTGTTTACTCTCATCAGCCTGCCACCTCCAGAGCCTTTAATATTCACCATCAATTACCTCGTTATCCATTAAAATTGGAAAAAAGCCATTCGCAGAGCTGTATCAGCCTCCAGGAATAGCCTTGTGTATACGGGTATATTTTCTCCGCTGCTGCAGATACTTCCTCCGTGGTACACAAATGCTGGAAGAAAGGATGTGAAGGGCGGTGAAGCTTCTTGGAAAGGTTATAGCTTACCTTATTATTATTGCCATATCAGGAGCATTGCTGTATTATTCCACCGTGCTGGGGAGTTAACTGAAGTACTTGGTTACTATCTTTTCAGCAGTCCGTGTAGCCAGCGCCTGAGTCGTAAGTGTGGGGTTGGGACCGCCTATTCCGTTGAAGTGCACACTGTTATCAGCAATGAACAAGCGTTTCACTTGAAAGGCTTCACAGTTGGTATCGGTCACATAGCCCATCCGCATCGTGCTTTCCAGATGAAGCATGAAGCCGAAAGGGGTATCCGAGCGGATAATCTGCCTTGCCCCGGCCTGCCGCAAGGTTTCAGACGCATATCTTGCCAGCTGATCACGCCGTTTGAGTGTTTTGGGGCTGGGGGTGTAATACACGATTGGAATCGGGCCGTGCTCGTCTTTGAGAAGGGGGTCAACCTCAACCCGGTTCCGGTAAAGCGTTTCATCATCCGTCAGGAGCAGCATGGTCATTGTCCGGCTGTAATTCCTCATTAATTCCTTCAGCTGCGGACCGGCGACCCTGCCGCGGATATTCCATGGCTCTCCGGGCTCCGGCGGGTTCAGGGCATTATAGCCTGCTTCACTGAAGCCATAGGTCAGAAAAGACATTAATCCCGGACTCAGGCAGGAGACCTGAAAGATGCCTGTTCCCGGAATATCGACCCTTGCTCCTGAAGTATGGCCCACATAAGGATAGACCTCGGGCAGGCCCATAATCCGCATAAGCTCCTTCTCCTCGAACACGCCGCCTACCCAATCAAAGCAATGATTGGTTAACCCTCTGCCGACCCATTCATTAAAGGGAAGGCTGGAATTCAGCCACAGCCGCGGTGTTTCGATGCAGCCGGCTGCCATAATAACCGTTCTGGCCGTCAGCTCCCCGATTTCCCCGGTCCACGTATCCCTGAACTGGACGCCGGTGGCACGGAGGCCCTCCTTGGGGTCCTGCGAGGTGAGGACTTTGATAACGAAGGAGTTGGGCCGGATCGCAACATTGCCGGTTTTCAGGGCGAGCGGTACATAGCTGACAAGTGTGCTGCGTTTGGCAATCCTGTCTACCGAAGGACCAGATGCACATCCGTTGACACAATTCCCCCTAAGCGTACAGCCTTCCATATCCGACAGCTCTTCAAGTGAACAGCCGGGATCCATCAGACGGTCGTTGGGAGGCAGAATGGCGTTCGGATTGGGGCGGTAGCCCGGAGTGGTTACGTTCAGTGTTGGATTCAGCTGCCAGCCGGCTTTTTTGGCACCATAATAAAAAAGCTCTTCCTTGGGGGTTGTGGGTGAGAATTGGACAGGCAAGGTAGCTTCGGCCTTCTCATAGTAAGGAATCAGCTCCCGGTAGCTGAGCGGCCATACCTGATCAATGGCCTGGGGAAAAGCCCGCGGAGACTGTGACCAGTAATGCTGAGTCGTGCCGCCGACACCGGAGGCCTGCCAGATGTCCCCCTTCTGCCGCATAATCCGGTGCCAGGGTGTGCGGCGCCGGTCAGCAGGTCCAAAGCGGAATACTCCGGATACGACATCGTTCATATTGTTTTCATACGAGTTGAAGACCTTTTTATAAATCCCGATATCCAGATCCTTATAATCAGAGCTCCAATCCCCGCCGTGCTCACTGTTCGGATTCGCCCAGTGCTTGTTGCCGTACCAGGCACCGGCTTCCAGTACCAGAACCTTCAAGCCGGCTTCTCCCAGCTCCTTGGCGGCAACAGCACCGCCGCCGCCTGAACCGATAACGATGACATCAGCATCGAACATAGACTCAGCTGCACACAATAGATGACCCTCCTCCTTGCCGCTCAATGGTCAATACATTGCCCATAAAGGCCCGGTAGCCGGGGACAACACCCGGATAGTGCACCTGGCTCCAGCCCGGCGGGAAACCCTCCAGCCTCCGTTCTGTCGGGGCTCTCAGCCGGGTGCTTCCGTATGCCGGCCATTCTGAATAGTTGCCGAACAAGGTCTGCCTGTTGATAAAATCTATCATGTACCGGACAATCCCCAGGTCATTCCGGTAGGGAGGCGGCAACGGGGCCAAATCAAGCTGATCCGACTGCTCCAGCATGGCCAGCACCCGAATCCGGTCTGCAGGGTGGAGATCGGCAAACGGACACCCGGTCCGGCCGGCGCAGCAGGGAGGGGCCTGATTGTACCCTAATGCGGTAAATTGGACTGCCCCATAATTGAGCAGCTCTGCTGTAGGAGCGGATAACGGTACTGCTGTCAGATAAAAGCCCTGCCAAAGAGACAGATTGTGGTCCAGTTCCCAGATTAAATACTCGTGGATACCGAATTGAACAGCTCCGGCAGATTGAACGTCCCCAGGCGCAGAACAGGCTGCTGTATAAGGAATTATAGCTTCGACTAGAGCAAGAAAGGTGATATAGGTATGGGGAGGGACTGCTGCGGCATAGGCTGCGGCCTGATGCATAATAAATCCCCCTTTAGATGAATCCCCTGATATAGATACCTATTCTCCAGGCTGCGGTTTCAGACGCTGTTCAGGCCGCGGAGAAGGAAAATTCGTAACAGGCTTATTTATGAGCGGCTGTTCTCTTTGGTATCCCGTACAGCCTGTGCACCGACCTCGGCCTGCTGCATATACTCCCGCGGTGACATGCCGGTAACCTTCTTGAACACCTTGCTGAAATAGAAGGCGCTCTCATAGCCGAGCTTCTGCGAGATTTCATAGATCCGGCCTTCGCCGCGCAGCATCATCTCTTTGGCGGCCGTCATTTTGGTCTCTGTAATGTACTCGACATAGTTGACCTTGGCTGTTTTGGAGAACAGGTGGCTCAGGTAGTTAGGACTGAAGTTGAAGACATCGGCTACCTGATTGAGCGAAAGCTTGGAGCCAAGGTTGCGTTTGATATATTCCTGGACATTCTTGACGATCTGCTCCTTGTAGCTCTGTCTCCGGGTGGACAGCATTTCCGAGACGCCGTCGCGGAAGCAGACCAGCCAGCCGGCTATCTCTTCAATAGAATGCATCTGGTAGATTGCCCGGTAGCCCTCCGGCTCATGCCCGAAGATGTGCTCCACGATTTCTTCACCATCTGCCAGCAGGGAGGTAGCCATGTAGAGAATATTACAGGCCGCATCGGTGGCGGGAACGAGCAGGTCGGACCGCCCGTCGAAGATCTCAATCATTCTGGAGATGATGGCATAGAGCGCCTGGGTATCCATCTCCTCAAAGGCCCGGCGGATCTCGGAGCGCGACTCCGAGAAATCAAACAGCGGAAAGTCCTGCTCCGGCGGCTTTCCCTCGGAGAAAAAGACGAAGGACTGGGCATTGACCGCAGCCGGCAGCGCTTTGCGGGCGGCGAGATAGCTCTCCCGCAGCAGATAAGGGTCCTCTACAGCAAAGCCGATTGCCCCGATAATCGTCACATTGAAATAGTTATGGAGCACGGAGGCCATATCGGCCAGCAGCTTGCGGGTATCCGGCATCCACAGCTGCGGATCGGTTCCGCAGACAGGCAGAGTTACGGCAAAGTTGCGCAGGTCGAGGCTGGTTACATGGCAGGGCCTGATGGATGTAAGTGTATCCTTAGCCATCTGCACCGTGCTTGAGCAGAGGGCGACCAGCTTATCCCCGCGCGGGGGAACCGTGTCCGGCCCGAGAATCCGGCAGGTGCAGACCACATAGGCGGAGCCGCTGAGGTCGAGATCGAGATCCTCTTGTTGCAGCAGGTACTGGTTCTTGTTCTCGAACAGATTGTTGAACAGCCGCACAAAAAATTTATCGCGCTCGGCCTGCAGGTTGCCGCGGTGCACCAGCTTGGGATAGCTCTCAATCGTCTGATATTCCCCGAGCAGGGTAATCGCCCGCTGGATGGAGGCAGCCAGCGTCTCTGGCGTCAGCTCCAGCTTCACCAGATAATCGGCAGCCTGCACTTCAATGGCGCTGCGCGCATATTCGAACTCCTCGTAGCTGGTCAGGATGATGAACAGGGGGACACGCCCGTATTTTTTACGGACGGAATCAGCGACCTGCAGACCGGTTTTAATCGGCATTTTGATATCGCTAATCACAATGTCGGGGCGCAGGCTGTCGATCATTTCCTCCTCCTGGGCCCCATTATGGGCTACACCGACAATCTCTATGTTATACTGCTCCCATTTCAGCATGGATTGCAGGCCGATGCAGACTAGCGCCTCATCATCGGCAATCAGCAGCTTGATCAAGGGTATCACTTCCTTGCTTGTAGTAGTGCAGACTATTCCTTCAGCTGGAACGGGATCATAATTTTCATCTGCGTATATTGTCCCGGCTTGCTCTCAATCGACAGCCCGTAAGGCTCCCCGAACGCCAGCTGCAGCCGCTCATTCACGCTGCGCAGTCCGATGTTCTCGAACAGCCCCTTTGCCCCTTCCTCCTGTTTGGACAGGATATGCGAAATCTGCTCCTCCGGCATGCCGACCCCGTTATCCTCGACTGTAATCAGAATGTCGGCGAAGCCGCTTTTGGCCACGGTAATCTGGATGTCGCCTCTGCCCTTGGGCTCAATGCCGTGAAAAATCGCGTTCTCCACCAGCGGCTGCAGGGTAAAGCGCGGAATCAGGCCGGATAGCAGCTCCTCGTCCGCAATACTCTGCACCATCGTTACAGTGCTGCCGTAACGGTATTTCTGGATCAGGAAATAATCCTCCAGCAGGTTCAGCTCATCACGCAGCGGCAGCAGGCGGCGGTTGTCTTTGGCAATGCTGCGCAGCAGCCTCGACAGGGAGGTGGTCATTTCCGCGATACCTGTAGCATTCTGGATGGTAGCCATCCATTTGATCGAATTCAGCGTGTTATAGAGAAAATGGGGGTTGATCTGGTTCTGCAGCATCCGGTACTCCAGCTCCTGCTTCTGCTTCTCATCGGCCAGCCTGCTGTCCATCAGGGCAATGATATCCTGGGACAGGCGGTTGATACCCCGGCCTACATCCCCAAGCTCGCTGTTCCATTCAATGTTGCGGTCAAGCAGGAAGTTGCCCTGGGCGATTTTGTCGATCCGTTTCTTGAGCTTCTCCACCGGCAGGCTGATCGTCCGGGTCAGATACAGGGTAATGATGCCGCTGAGCACAAGCACTAACAGGCAGACGCCGAACATAATCGGTATCCATATATTTGCCTTTGGCGCGAACTGGTTGCCGGCAATCGTCTGGGTCAGCTCAACTCCGCTTCTGACCACGTAGGAGACGGCCAGCGTCCGCTCCTCATCCTCCAGACTGATCTCAGACAGCTTGGTCATCGGGCCGACAGGCTCATCCTCGGTGTAAGCGACGGGTTCGTAGGGGGTTGTAATCTGCTGTATTTTATCACCGATAATCTCATAATGATTGTTGCCGAGCGTCAGCAGCAGACGCGAATCCTCCGGCAGGGTGTAGCCCTTCAGCTTGTCGGTAATCACCGAGGTGTTGACCAGCAGGTAGACGGTCCCGATCCGGGAGGCATGGTCCCCGTAAATCGGCAGAATGAATGGAATGCCATAGGCGGTGGAGAGCGGGTCCTTGATCACCTGGTCATATTCCTCTGTAGCCTCGTTGTTCAGTCCGGTAATCTGGCCGATATTGTGGATCGTGAGCGGAGTGGACACACTGACCGAATTATCGAGCTGCAGGAATTTTCCGTTATTATCCGTTACGATCAGCCGGCGGACATAATTGTAGGAGCGGTTAATCTGAAAATCCTCCTGCATCGAGCTGAATACATTCAGCGCATCCCTGGCCTTGGCATCGGGTGATTCGAAATAATCCGCCAGCAGCGTATTAGTAGTAGAATTAGTACTGCTGGTCATTGCCAGCACGGACAGGTTGAGCAGGTCTTGTTCTATAATATGGGAGACAAGCTGCAGGTTGAACTCGGTTGCCTGGATTGTCGTTTTGCGCTGATAATAGGAAATAAGCTCGTAGCTGAAAAAAGACAAAAGAGCGGCAATCAGCATCGCAAAAACGATCATGATCAGGATGATGCGGCTTTTAATGGTAGATCTTCTATTCGTGATGATTCTCTCCTTTATCAATAAAAAAATGGATTGAAGCGTTTACAATAATGCCGGTTAACGGTAGAGGAAGCATTATAACCACCATAGCATATTCCTGTATTTCAAAATAGAGGGGGAGGCAGGAACCGGGAATTTTACAGGTTTTGAATAGAAAATTACAGGTCCAGGACAATGAAAGCGCAAACAGGACATAAAAGTGAATGATCTGAGCAGGAAAATACATCCCATCCCGGGCTGTAACCCGGTAGAATGTGAAATAGCTTCAGAAGATGATGACTGGTCAACAATACAAGAAGAAAAGGGGATAAATCAATGAATTACAAAAGATTGTATGGCATGACCTTTACTGCAGTGCTCTCCGTGGGCCTGCTGGCGGGCTGCTCCGGCAACAACAATAATGCACAGAATAATGCCGCTGCTACAACTGCTCCTGCCGGAACCAATGCAAGCGCTTCCTCCGAACCGAGCCAGGAGCCTGTTACCCTGAAATGGGCGCTGTGGGACTGGGAAGCAACCGCTTACTATAAACCGCTGATCGAGGCTTACCAGAAAGAGCATCCGAACGTGACAATCGAGTACGTTGACCTTGGCTCCACCGACTATATGACGATGCTGAGCACGCAGCTGTCCGGCGGTGCCGATCTCGATATCCTGACTATCAAGGACATTCCGGGCTACTCCAACCTGGTGAAGCAGAACCATCTTGAGCCGTTAAAAGGCTTCATGGGCACAAACAGCATTGATCCGGCGCTGTATGGCGGTACTGTAGAGCAGATTGAAGTGAACGATGAGGTTTATGCGCTTCCTTTCCGCAGCGACTTCTGGATCGTGTACTACAACAAAGACCTGTTCGACAAGGCAGGGGTTGAATATCCGAGCAACGACATGACCTTTGACCAATACGATGAGCTGGCCAGAAAGATGACCTCCGGCAGCGGCGCGGAAAAGGTATACGGTGCACATTATCACACATGGCGCAGTGCGGTTCAGCTGTTCGGTATCCTGGACGGCAAGAACACTGTAGTGGACGGAAGCTACGACTTCCTGAAGCCTACCTATGAGCGCATCCTGAAAGAGCAGGAAGACGGTATCGTAATGGATTATGCAACACTGAAGACCTCCAGCACGCACTATTCCGGCGTATTCTACAACAACTCCGTTGCCATGATGAACATGGGCAGCTGGTTCATCGCCACCCAGATTGAAAAGGTGAAAAGCGGCGAGTCCCAGGCAACCAACTGGGGTATCGTGAAATATCCGCATCCGGACGGCGTTGAAGCGGGAACCACACTGGGAACAATTACTTCCCTGGCGGTTAACCAGAAGTCCGAGCACAAGGAAGCTGCCCTTGATTTCATGAAGTTCGTAACTGGTGAAAACGGTGCTTCTGTCATTGCTTCCACAGGTACGATTCCGGCGATCAAAAATGATGAGGTTATCAGCTCGATCACTTCCATCGACGGTTTCCCTGCAGACGACAACAGCAAGGCTGCCCTGACTACTGTGCAGACTTACCTGGAAATGCCTATGCATGAGAAGAGCGCAGATATCGAAGTCATTCTGAACGAAGCGCATGACAACATCATGACCAAGAATGCGACGATTGACGAAGGCCTGAAGGACATGAACACCCGTGTGCAGTCGCTTTTGAACAACTAAGGCAGGATATAGCGGTAATTCTCAGGGGGCGGGCCATGCCCGCCCTTTGCATAGAAGGTTTGGAGGAGAAGGAATGCAAAATGAAACCGTACTTAGACCAAAAAAAGCCCCCAAAAGCATACTGTCCAAGGGCGTCCGGGATCATCTCGTAGCATACAGCTTTATTGCGCCGAACTTTATCGGCTTTGCCATCTTTACGCTTGTCCCTATGTTTTTTGCTTTTGTCCTGGCGTTTGTCAAATGGGACGGAGCCAATCCGATGGAATTCGTCGGCTTTGATAACTTTGCCCGGCTGATCAAGGATACCACCTTCCATAAAGCGCTGTGGAACACGATTGTCTATACAATCGGCGTTGTACCGTTCACGATGGCTGTTGCCCTTGCGCTGGCTATTCTGCTGAACCAGAAGATTATTGCCCGTAACTTTATGCGTACTGTTTTCTTCTTCCCTTATGTTGCTTCGCTTGTAGCGGTGGCGGCAGTGTGGAACTTTATTTTCAGCCCGACTATGGGTCCTGTGAATAATATCCTGCATCTGATCTCAGGCGTACCGATTGAGGATCTTCCCCGCTGGGCGGCGGATAAGCAATGGGCGATGTTCACAGTCATCCTGTTTACTGTCTGGAAAAACATGGGTTACTACATGGTCATCTACCTTGCAGGCCTCCAGGGGATCAACCCGGAATTATATGAGGCTGCTGAGCTCGACGGCGCAGGCGCCTGGAGACGGTTCCGCAATGTGACCGTTCCGCAGCTGGCACCTACGACGTTCTTTGTCCTGATGATCCTGGTCATTAATTCGTTCAAGGTCTACGATATCTTCATCAACCTGTTTGCCGGTGCCGACAATCAGCTGAACGACTCAACAAGAGTAATGGTCTATCAAATCTACAACACGGCGTTCCGTTCGCTTGATTACGGATATGCCAGCGCCATGGCTATTGTGCTGTTCCTGCTGGTGCTTGGTATTACCATTGTCCAGTTCCGCGGCGAGAAGAAGTACGGATAATAGGGGGATATGAATGATATGGTAGGTTCAAATAAAATCTTCAGAGTCAGCGTAAAAGTATTAGTATACGCTTTGCTCGCTGTAGCAGTCTTCTGTATGCTGATTCCTTATGTATGGATGCTGTCCTCATCACTTAAGATGAACAAGGATGTCTTTTCCTTCCCGATGCAGTGGATTCCGGATGTGCCGCGCTGGCAAAATTTTGTGGACATCTGGACCCGGATTCCGCTCGGCCGCTTCATCTATAATACGGCCAAGCTGTCCGTAGTTGTTACGATTCTGCAGCTGCTGACCTCAAGCTTCGCGGCGTATGCATTCTCCAAGCTGCAGTTCAAAGGGAAGAATATCCTGTTCCTCGGCTATATCGCTACCATCGCGATTCCTTGGCAGGCATATATGGTACCGCAGTTCATCATGATGCGTTCGCTCGGGCTGAATAACACGCACTTGTCCATTATTCTGCTGCAGGCCTTCTCGGCATTCGGGGTGTTCCTGATGCGCCAGTTCTACCAGGGTGTGCCGGATGAATTATGTGAAGCGGCGCGGATTGACGGTCTCAGCGAATACGGAATCTGGGCCAGAATCATGCTCCCGCTGTCCAAGCCGGCCCTGTCAACGCTGACCATCTTCACCTTTGTCAACACCTGGAACGACTTCCTCGGACCGATGATCTATCTGACCAAAACCGAGCTGAAGACGATTCAAATCGGACTACGCATGTTCATATCCCAGTATTCCGCTGAGTACGGGCTGATTATGGCGGCTAGTGTTGTATCTATTATTCCGGTAGTGATCGTGTTCCTGGCGCTGCAGAAGTATTTCGTGCAGGGTGTTGCAGCTTCAGGGGTTAAAGGCTAGAGAGAATTACAGTTATCTGCAAGCCTGGCAGTTGCCTTATCCGCAAGCTGCCAGGTTTGTTTGTCTATGCCTTGTCTGTCTGTCCCAAGCTTTCTGAGATCGCATAACTTGTCCGGAAGCTGTCCAAGGCATATTTTTTTAGATCAATATGTATACGCTTTCTTTTGGTTTTGGTTTGCCCACTTTAACTATTTAAGGAGGACAAGTGAATGAACAGAAAGCCAGTATCCGGCAAAAAGCTATTTTCCATCCTGATGACGGCCATGCTCGTGCTCGGAATGTTTCCGGGACCCGGCCAGCCGGCAGCATCTGCTGCAACTGCAGATAACGTCTACGCAGCCGCTTATATGGGGGCGAAGAATGCGGCGGGTACCAATCTGCCGGAGAGCGTTAATATCGGAGGAAGCAGTACGGCTGTCAGCTGGAAGATCGGGGAAGACACGTTCGCAGTACCTTACGAAACGGTAACCGTGAGCGGAACAACGGCCAGCGGCCCGGTTACCGCCAGCGCTCTGGTCATTCCGCCCGCGGATTATCCGCTTGCTTATTTTGTGGACAGCGGCCGGGGCGGAGACTCGGTAGGGAACAGGCCTACGGCCTCCCCGCTGTATGAAGCGGTCAAAGCCCTCAGCGGCGGGAGCCTGATCAATCAGGCGCCGGACCAGCGCTATGTCAGCGGCACTACTGCCTGGGGCTTCGATGATTCCGTGCAGAAGATCAAAAATTCCAAGGACGGCGGACACACTGATCCTGCTACAGATCCTTCTGTCTGGGTGGTGGGTGTACGCGCAGCTAACGATAATATCGTCTACCAGCTGAAGGCGCTTGAAGCCGGAACCTATACGCTAAGCAGCGGCTTCTATGACTGGTATGGCAGCCGTTCGCGGGTTATTCAGCCGCGGATTGAGTACCAGGATACAAGCGGCGGCAAGCATACGTTGTCATTGAATGAGTTCAATATCAATGCATCCAAGATTCACTCCGGCGAATTTACAGTTCCCGCAGATGCAGACACCAGCGTTCCAATGACGCTGACATATGCCTCAATCTCCGGTGAAAAGCCGATCCTCAGCTGGTTCGCCATGGCCGAAGGCGGAATTAAATCGATTCTGGAGGATGCCAAGGCAAATGCTGCCTCGATGGTACAGGTTCTGCTGAACGGTAATGACATTCAGCCGGACAATGAGCACGGCCTTACGTTCAAGGGCTTTGGTGTACTGAGTGCCAACAGCACCAGTGCACTCCTGATGGATTACAAGTCAGAGCAGCCGGAAAAATATGCGGAAATGCTGCAGATCCTGTTCGGCGGGGAGCATCCGCTGATGACCCATGTCAAAATAGAGATGGGTAATGACCGCAACAACTCCACCGGACCTGACCCGGCCACGATGCGTACCGCAGGGGAGGAGGTCAACGTCAAGCGCCATCCCGGCTTCCAGCTGGCAGCCGATGCAAAGGCGGTTAATCCGGCCCTCAAGGTCAGCATCCTGCGCTGGAGCGCTCCGGCCTGGGCGGATAACAACGATAAAATCTATACCTGGTACAAAAACACGATTCTGGAGGCTTACCGCCAGTATGGTTACATGACCAGCTACGTTAACCCGCATATTAACGAGCATGCGCCGGATATAGAGTGGACCAAGCAATATGCAGACAAGGTAAAGAACGATAAAGAGGGCTTTGCCAGTGCAGAGGAGCAGGCGCTGTATAACCGGATTCAAGTGGTTATCTCTGATGAGGTCGGCATCGGCTCCTTCGGCAGTGCAATGGTAAGCGATGAGTCGCTGCGTAATGCCGTGCCGATTGCCGGCTATCACTACAACACCGATGATGATGCCGCAGGCAATTTCAAAAAGCTTGCCGAGCAGTATGACATTGAGATCTGGAACAGCGAGGCGCAGGCTACATTCAGTAATTCAGCGTTCCGCCCCAATAACAATGTGAAGGACCCAACAGCTGCCGGAACAGGGATCGGCGGGGTAGGCGGTCCGCTGGAAATGAGCAACACGATTATTAAAGGGTTTGTGAATTCACGCCGTACGCATTTTATTTACCAGCCGGCAATCGGCTCCTTCTATGAGGGCGGACAATATTCCTTCAAGGAGCTGGTCAGCGCACGCGACCCCTGGTCAGGCTGGATTCACTATGACGCCGGCCTGGTCATTCTGCAGCATTACAGCCGGTTCGCAGAGCTGGGCTGGGAAAATGAAGACAACACGGCAGGCATCTGGAGAGCAGTTCCCAAGGCCAGCTCCACCGGTGCTACAGGAACTAACCCGGTCAACGGGCGCAACGGAACGCCAAGCTATATTACGCTTGCTGCCCCTGACAAAAGCGATTTCTCGTCCGTCATTGTAAATGACAGCGAGTACGCCAAAACCTACAAGCTGCAGGCCGTCAATATGGGTTACACCGGCAATCCGTCCTTAGAGGTATGGGAGACCCGTGCAGCTGACCCCGGAAAAGCATTCAACAGCAATTACATGCAGTATCTCGGCGATGTTGCCGCAGACGGCGGCGGTGTATACACCGTGAAAGTTAAGCCGTATTCAACGGTTACAGTAACCACGCTGGATACCAAGGACAAAGCAGAATATAACACCCCGCTGCCTGTGGAAGGCGAACGGACGGTGCTGGATACCGATGCAACAGGAGCGGTGCAGAATACGGGAGACAAATTCCTGTACGCCGATGATTTTGACTATTCGGACCGGACAGTTGTTAAGATCGGAGAGGGCGGAAAGGCTGCAGGTACCGAGAGCTATATCGATTCCCGTGGCGGATCAAAGGGGGCCATTCCACGTTATACCCATGACCGCAACGGCGCATTTGAGGCTTATCTGCCGGACGGATCGGATAACTATGTTCTCCGCCAGCAGCTGGACCGGAGCATTATGGGGCTTGGCGGCACCTGGAACGGCGGCGATCCGGTTACAGCCATCGGCGACAACCGCTGGACGAACTACAAAGCCAGCGTAGATGTTTCGTTTGAGCATAACAGCACTGAGGGAAGTGCCAATTACGCGGCAATTGGTGCCCGCTATCAGGGCGGCGGCAGCTCACACACGATTAGCGGTACGCCATATGTGCTGAAATTCTGGTTTGACGGCGGCTGGCAGCTGCTGGTGAACGGCGGGGCTGTGGCCAGCGGAAATGCGGCGACAGGCACCGGCGGCGTGAAAATTGAAGGCTTCAATACGGCTTATGATGCCTGGCATAACCTTGCTGTCCAGGTTGCCGGAGCCACAGTGACCGCTTATCTGGACGGAGAGAAGCTGGCGGCTTATACCGATCCGGCTCCTGAATTGTCCGGCCGGGTTGATCTGGCCAGCGGCTACTATCATGTCCGGTTCGACAATCTGAAGGTAGAGACGGTAGACGGCTATGCACCTTACTATTCCGAGCTGCTGGACAATCTGGAAATGTATGATCTGGCTGCTGCCCCGAATGCCAAGCTGGCCTACAACGGGAACTGGAATCATACCAACGGCGCCGGCATGTTCATCTATCAGCGTTCCACTTCCGCCAGCCAGGGGGCAGGT
>RCUO01000624.1_pt1 | contig 16784 bp, 14 predicted proteins | sample 2166161 | NCBI WGS metagenome assembly RCUO01 (sample SAMN09932617, study PRJNA488358) | compost metagenome | feature: garden; material: soil; isolation source: compost soil in cyclohexanecarbonitrile-enriched culture | place: Germany: Experimental Botanical Garden Goettingen | collected 2016-01-27 | reverse complement strand
CCATGCGGCTCACGCCCCCGCAACCGGACCCACCCCGCCTTCGACAGATCTCCGCGATCTGCCGGAATGGCATGGCCTGCTCTTGGTAGGTGTCGACCTTGGTCGACACAGTAGATCCACGCCATGCGTGGATGCGCTTCGATGGATGTCCATCCACGCATGGCGTGGATCTACGTGTCTGGTGGGTGCCGACCGTTGGTCGGCACGCCTCACCCCTTGAACCGCAACCCCACGCCCGGTTCGGTGAACAGGTAGCGTGAATCCAGCGCCGAGTCGCCCAGCTTGTGCCGCAGCTTGCCGACCAGGATGCGCAGGTAGTGGGTGTCGTGCTGGTGGGTGGGTCCCCAGATTTCCTGCAGGATCTGCGGTTGGGTGACCACCCGCCCGGCATTGCGCAGCAGCAGCGACAACAGCGCGTACTCCTTGCGGGTCAACGCCACCAGCTCGCCATCGATCGCCACTTCGCGGCGAACCAGGTCCACGTGCAGGTGGCCATCGTCGAACACCGGCGGCGTGCCATCGGTCGGCACGCTGCGTGTGCGCAGCAGCGCCCGTACCCGCGCCATCAGCTCCTGGGTACCGAAGGGTTTGGTCACGTAGTCGTTGGCGCCGTTGTCCAGTGCACGCACCTTCTCGGTTTCGCCGGCACGCACGGTCAGCATGATCACCGGCACCTGGCTCCACTGCCGCAGCTGCTCCAGCACCTCGTGGCCTTCCATGTCCGGCAGGCCGATGTCCAGGATCACCAGGTCCATGTCCTCGCTGGCGGCCATCTGCAGGCCTTCCTGGCCGGTCGCGGCCTGGCGCACCTGGTAGCCCTGCGCGCGCAGGCTGATGTCCAGGAACCGGCGGATCTGGGTTTCATCGTCGATCACCAGCACGCGCGGGGCCGGCGCGCTGGCATCAGTCGGGGTCGGACTCATCGTGGGAGGCTGGCTTGAGCAGGGGCAGGGTGATGCGGATCAGGGTACCGCGACCGTCGCGCCCGGGCAGCGCCTGCACGCTGCCGCCGTGCGCGCCGATCATGCCCTGGCAGATGGTCAGGCCGAGGCCGGTGCCGTGGCGGCCGCGGTCGCCGCGCTCGACGCTGTAGAACATGTCGAAGATGCGCGCGCGCTCGTCGTCGGGAATGCCGGGGCCGGCATCGATCACGTCGATACGCAGCTGACCATCCAGTTCGCGCGCCAGCACCTGCACGGCGGCATCGGCCGGCGAGAACTTGGCAGCGTTCTCCATCACATTGAACACCGCCTGCTCGACCAGTGCCGGATGCACCCAGATCGGTGCCAGCGTCGCCGGAATGTCCAGCTCCAGCCGCACCTTCGGCTGGTAGCGCTGCAGGCGACGGGCGGCCGAACCAATCAGCTCATCCACGCCTATCCAGTCGCGGTTGATCTTCAGGCCCTCGTGGCCCAACCGGGTCATGTCCAGCAGGTTCTGGATGTAGCGGTCCAGACGCTCGCCTTCGACCAGGATGGTGTCCAGCAAGGCGCGGCGGTCGGCCAGATCCATCGCCGCGCCGTAGCTGGCCAGGCTGTCGGCCGAGCCGATCATCGCCGCCAGTGGCGAACGCAGGTCATGCGACACCGAGGAGAGCAGGGCAGAGCGCAGCCGCTCGGTCTCGTTGCTGACGTGCGCCTGTTCCAGCTCGGCCACCAAGCGCGTGCGCAACGCTGCCTGGGCGATGTCATCAACCATCGCTTCGGCCAGTTGGCGCTGTTCGGGCAGCAGCCGCGCCTGCGCACCCGGCAGGTACAGGCCAGCCACGCCGATCGCACGGTCCTCGCCGTCCAACAGCGGCAGGAACCACCATTGCGCGCCAGCGAGGGTATCGGTGAAGCGGCCACTGGGCTGGCCATGGCGCAGGGCCCAGTCGGCCGCTGCCAGATCGGTATCACCGGGCAGGTGACGGCCACCGGCCGCGATATCGGCGCCGATCCGCAGCCATGCCGGAACGTCCATGGCCTGTTCCAGCGCATGCCGGCCGGCCTGTGCCACTTCACCGTTGCCGGCTGCGCTGGCCAGCTGCCGGCCCAGCTGCTGGCGCGCGCGCGCATGGCGGTTGGCCGCGCGCAGGGCGATCACCTGCATGCGCAGGCGCGACGCCAGGCGTCCGGCGACCAGTGCCGCTGCCAGGAACAGGAACACGGTGATCACGCCCTGTCGCGCGCCGATGGCGAAGGTGAAGCGTGGGGCGATGAACAAAAAGTTGTAGGCGAGGAAGCACAGGATGGCCGCCATCACCGCGACGCTGGCGCGGGTGCGTGCGGCCACCAGCACCACGGCCACAATGAACACCATCGACAGATCGGCCATGCCCACCCAGCGTTCGGCCAGCCACGCCACCAGGCAGGCCAGCGCAGTAGCCAACAGCGCCTGCAATGGTTCGTGGCTGATCCCACGCATCGGTGGCAGCAGCCCCTCACGACGGGAACGCGCACGCGCCTGCGGCGTGCTGATGATGGTGATCTCGTAGTGCGCGCCGCGCTGGATCAGCTGCTGGGTCAGGGTGCGGTTGAACATCCGCGCCAGTGGTCGCTCGCGGGTACGGCCCAGCACCAGCGTCGATACGCCGTTGTGCGCGGCGTGGTCGAGCAATGCATCGGCGATGCTGGAGCCGTGCAGCAGCTCGGCTTCGCCACCCAGGCGGCGGGCCAGCGCGAACGCCGCATCGATCTCGCGCCGGGTCGCTTCGTCCTGGCGGCGTCCCTGCACCGTCACCACCGTCCACGGTGCATCGCGGCGCTCGGCGATGCGTCGCGCCACCCGCACCAGGTATTCACTCTGGCCACCGCCATCGATCGCCACCAGCACGCCGCGACGCAGCGGCAGATTGCTCTCACCGCGGGCCGCACGGGCCTCGCGCAGGCTGCTGTCGACGCGGTCGGCGGCCTCCTGCATGGCCAGCTCGCGCAATGCGGTCAGGTTGGCCGGCGAGAAAAACGCCTGCAGTGCCTGCGCGGCCTGCTCGGGCACGTACACCTTGCCCTGCTGCAGGCGCGCGATCAGTTCGCGCGGCGGCAGATCAACCAGCACGATGTCGTGCAGGCGGTCGAGCACGCCGTCGGGCACGGTCTCGCTGACGCGTACGCCGGTGATGCGCATCACCACATCGTTGAGGCTTTCCAGATGCTGGATGTTGACTGTGGTCCAGACGTCGATGCCGGCGTCCAGCAGTTCCATCACGTCCTGCCAGCGCCGTTCATGGCGGCTGCCCGGCGCATTGCGATGGGCCAGCTCGTCCACCAGCACCAGCGCCGGCCTGCGTGCCAGCACGGCGTCCAGATCCATCTCCTGCAGGTCGTGGCCATGGTAGGCCACGTCCTTCAGCGGCAGCCGCGGCAACCCTTCCAGCAGGGCCTGGGTATCGGCACGGCCGTGGGTCTCCACCAGCCCGACCACCAGGTCCACGCCACGGCGCAGCTGTTCCTGCGCACGGGTCAGCATCGCGTAGGTCTTGCCTACGCCCGGCGCAGCGCCCAGGAACACGGTGAGCTTGCCACCGGCTTCGCGTTGCAGGCCTTCCACCAGGGCATCGGCCTGGCGGGTACGCGCATCAGTCATGGGTGCCGCTGTCATGGCTGCCATTGTGCGCGCAGCGGGTGCAGGCCTGCATCACGGCGCGCGTGCCGCGTGGTCCAGGGCGAAGTTCAGCGTCACCACGTTCACCCGTGGCTGGCCGAACACGCCCCATTGCCGGCCTTGCGTGTTGGCCTTCACCAGTGCCTGCACGCGCTCGACCGGCAGGCCACGCGCGCGGGCCACGCGTGCCACCTGCAACTGCGCTGCCGCCGGCGACAGCTGCGGATCCAGGCCGCCGCCGGACTGGGTGACCAGATCGGCAGGAACCTGCGCAGGCGCTACGCCTTCGCGCGCGGCCACTGCCGCAGTACTCGCTGCCACGCGTTCGGCCAGCGCCGGGTTGCTGCGAGCCAGGTTGGAACCGGCCGCCGCCATCGGGTCGTAGTTGGCCGCCGACGGTCGTGCCTGGAAGTAGCCATCGCCGGTGAACGGCTGCGACAGCCATGCCGAAGCACGCACCTGGCCGCTGCCATCGCGCAGCAGGCTGCCTTCGGCCTGCGCCGGGAAGGACAGGCCGGCGAAGCCGGTGGCGATGCCGGCGTAGACCGCACCGGCCAGCAGCAGGGTAGCCACGCCCAGGCCGATGGCCGGACGCCAGCTGGCGCCATCCTGCAGCGTGGCCACGCGCGCCTCGCTTTTCAGTTCGCGGGAAAGGGAAGGGGAGTCAGAACGGTTCATGCGCCGAATACCAGGACAAGAAGAAGGTCGATCAACTTGATCGCCGCGAACGGCAGCAGCACGCCACCCAGGCCGTACACCAGCATGTTCCGGCGCAGCAGCGCCGTTGCGGTGGCCGGGCGGAAGCGCACGCCGCGCAACGCCAGCGGGATCAGGGCCGGAATCACCAGGGCATTGAAGATCAGCGCCGCCAGCACCGCATTGCGCGGGCTCGACAGCTGCATCACGTTCAACGCGGCCATCGCAGGCACGGTGGCGGCAAACAACGCCGGCAGGATCGCGAAGTACTTGGACACATCGTTGGCCAGCGAGAACGTGGTCAGCGCGCCGCGGGTGATCAACTGCTGCTTGCCCACCTCCACCACCGCCAGCAGCTTGGCCGGATCCGAATCCAGGTCGACCATGTTGCCGGCCTCCTTGGCCGCCTGCGTGCCCGAATTCATCGCCAGGCCGATATCGGCCTGGGCCAGCGCCGGCGCATCGTTGGTACCGTCGCCGACCATTGCCACCAGGCGGCCACCGGCCTGCTCGGCACGGATGCGTGCCAGCTTGTCCTCGGGTCGTGCCTCGGCGATGTAGTCGTCCACACCGGCTTCGGCGGCAATCGCGGCGGCCGTCAGCGGGTTGTCGCCGGTGATCATCACCGTGCGGATGCCCATCGCCCGCAGCTGCGCGAACTTCTCGCGCATGCCGTGCTTTACCACGTCGGACAGCTCGATCACGCCCAGCACATGGCGACCCTCGGCCACCACCAGCGGCGTAGCACCGTTGCGTGCGACCTGATCCACGCGACCGGCCAGTTCGGCCGGCACAGTGCCGCCGAGTGCCTGCACATGGGCGCGGATCGCATCGGCGGCACCCTTGCGGATCTGCCGGCCGTGCAGCAGGTCGACACCCGACATGCGGGTCTGCGCGCTGAAGGCCAGGTAGTCGGCCTGGTCCGGCTCGGCGGTGGTGCAGCCCTGCTCGCGGGCCAGGCGCACGATCGACTTGCCTTCCGGCGTCGGGTCGGCCAGCGAAGAGAGCAGCGCCGCCTCACGCAGCTGGTCGGCGTCGATCCCGGCCAGTGCATGGAAGTGGCTGGCCTGGCGGTCGCCGTAGGTGATGGTGCCGGTCTTGTCGAGCAGCAGCACGTCGACGTCACCGGCCACTTCCACCGCCTTGCCCGACTTGGCCAGCACGTTGGCGGCCAGCGCACGGTTCATGCCGGCGATGCCGATGGCCGGCAGCAGGCCACCGATGGTGGTCGGGATCAGGCACACCAGCAGCGCGATCAGCAGCAGCGGATCAACCTTGACGCCCACCGAGGCACCGATCGCCGGCAGCGTTGCCACCACCACCAGGAACGTCAGCGTCATCGCCGCCAGCAGCAGGGTCAGCGCGATTTCATTCGGTGTCTTCTGCCGGTTGGCGCCTTCCACCAGCGCGATCATCCGGTCCAGGAAGCTGTGCCCCGGCTCGGCGGTGATGCGTACGACGATCTGGTCGGACAGCACCTTGGTGCCGCCGATCACGCCGGAGCGATCCGTACCCGCCTCGCGCAGCACCGGTGCCGACTCGCCGGTCACCGCCGCTTCGTTGATGGTGGCCAGGCCCTGCACGATCTCGCCGTCGGCCGGCACCAGCTCGCCGGCACTGACGATCACGTGGTCGCCGGGACGCAGTTCGGCGGCCGGCACCTGGGTTTCGCTGGCACCGGCCTGCGCCGACGCCAGACGGCGCGCCACCAGGTCCTGGCGGGCGCGGCGCAGCGAGGCGGCCTGACCACGGCCACGTGCTTCGGCCACGGCCTCGGCGAAATTGCCGAACAGCACGGTGACCAGCAGGATCGCCGTCACCGCCAGGCCGAAGCCCAGTGGTGCATTGCCGGTCAGGGTGATGATCGCGGCGACGATCGTGCCGGCCATCACCACCGCCATCACCGGGCTGCGCACCAGGTGCATCGGCGACAGCTTGCGTACGGCCTCGATGAGCGCGCGGCGCAGGCCGGCGGCATCGAGCAGGGCCGGGCGGGACGCCACGGAAGAGGAACGGTTTGCGGTTGCGTGACTACTCATGGGGGTGTCCTCAGTGCAGTCCCAGGCTCAGGTGGTCGGCGATCGGGCCGAGTACCAGCGCCGGCATGAACTGCAGCACGGTCAGGATGACGATCACCGAGACCAGGGTCAGGGCGAAGGTCGGGGTTTCGATCTGCAGGCTGCCGGCCGATTCAGGGGCTTGCCGCTTGGCGGCCAGCTGCGCGGCCACCACCAGCGGGATGATCAGCAGCGGGAAGCGGCCCAGCAGCAGCACCAGCGAGCAGCTCAGGTTCCACCACGGCGTGGCGTCCCCCAGGCCCTCGAAGCCCGAACCGTTGTTGGCGTAGGCCGAGACATACTCGTAGAACACCTGGCTGATGCCGTGGAAGCCTGGATTGGAGGTACCCGCCAGACCCGGCACGGCCAGCGTGATCGCGGTGAACAGCAGCAGCGTGATCGGCTGCAGCAGCACCAGCAGGGCCAGCAGGCGCACCTGTGGCGTTTCCAGCTTGCGACCGAACAGCTCCGGCGTACGGCCGGTCATAAGCCCGGCCAGGAACACACCCAGCAGCAGGTACACGATGAACTGCTGCAGGCCACAGCCGATGCCGCCCCAGATCGCACTGACCAGCATGTTGACCATTGCCAGGCCGCCAGACAGCGGGCTCAGCGAATCGTGCATGCCGTTGACCGAACCGTTGGAGACCTGGGTGGTCACCGCCGCCCACAGCGCGGTGCCATCGGCGCCGAAGCGCACTTCCTTGCCTTCCATCAGCAGCGGCGTGGCCGCGCTGGCGCTATGGCCCTCGCTCCACACCATCGCGCCGGTGGACAGCAGCGACATGCCGAGCATGCAGCTGAACACCAGCGCGCCGAAACGACGACGCCCGGTGAACGCACCGATCATGAAGATTACCGCCATCGGCACCAGCAGGATGCCGATCACTTCCAGCATGTTCGACACCGGGGTCGGGTTCTCCAGCGGGAAGCTGCTGTTCGGGCCATACCAGCCGCCACCATTGGCGCCCAGCTGCTTGGCCGCGACCATCGCCGCAACCGGGCCCAGCGGCAGCTTCTGCTGCGCCATGCCGGCACTGGCGTCGATCGGTGTGGCCTGCGGGCCACCGGCCATCGTGGAGGGCACGCCCTGGCTGGTCAGCAGCAGCGTCCATACCAGGCACAACGGCAACAGGAAGCGCACGCACAGGCGCACGACGTCCGCGTAGTAATTGCCCACCGCCACCTGGCGGTCATCGCCCGCGACAGGCGCGGTGACCGATTTCGGAGCACGCGAGAACAACGCACGCAGCGTCGCCACGGCCAGCGCCAGACCCATCATCGGCGTCACTACCTGCAGGCCGGTGATGCCGGTCATCTGCGAGAAGTAGGACAGCTGTGCCTGGCCGGAGTAGTGCTGCTGGTTGGTGTTGGTCAGGAACGAGATCATCGTGTGCAGCGCCGTGTCCCAGCGCATGTTCGGGATCTGGTCCGGATTCAACGGCAACCACGCCTGGGTCATGAACACGGCCTGGGTCAGCACCGCGATCACCACGTTGCTGAGCACGAACGCCAGCACGTAGCCCCGCCAGGACATTGAACGTGAAGGATCGACGCCGAGCACCTTGTACAGCGGCTTTTCGATCCAGTGGAACAGCACGTCGACCTTCATCGGCGTGCCGCGCATCACCCGGGCAAGATAGAGGCCCAGGGGCCAGGCCAGCAGCAGGCTGGCGGCAAGAATGGCAAGAATTTCAGTCATGGCAGGCTCCGCTCAGAACGACTCGGGCCGCAGCACGACATAAAGAAGATAGGCGGCGGCAACCAGCACCAGCACGCCACACAGCAACGACAGCCAGGGGGACATGGAATTGAGACCTGGTGGAACCCCTCCACCTCAGGCCGTCATCGTCGTCCCCACCCCCATAAACGCACTACGCGCCGGACCGGGCCGACGCGTAAAGAGTGCATAAATTCCGTGGGCCAACCCGTAACCAGCCCCGCCTGCTGTAGAGCCGAGCCTACGCTCGGCGGCTCTTTCCCGAGGTCAAGCGGAGCCGAGCGTGGGCTCGGCTCTACCGGCAATCAGGGGGCTTGGCTCGCCGGTGCCAATCCCTTCAGCTGCCGATAGCGCTGCAGGCTGCTTTCGATCTCGACCTTCAATGCCTGCTGCTGCTGTTCGAAGCTGGCCAGCAGCCGCTGCTGCGACTTCAACTGCGCATGGCGCTGGGCGATCGCCTGGGCCTGCTTGTCGGCCACCTTGCCGCCTGCCAGTTCGCGGTCACCGGCGGCAGCAAGCAGGGCCACCAGCGAATCGCGCAGGCTGGCCACGTTGTACTGGGCGGTCTTGAGGTTGTTGTCGAGCACCTCCTGGCGCTCGGCGAACACGCGCCGCAGCGCGTTCTCATCACCGTAGGTGGTCAGCATCGCCTGTTCGGTGCGCTGGCGGGTCTGCTCGGCCATCTGGTCCAGCTGGACCTGCGCCGCCGCCGTGCTGGCGGCAGCGCGTTCCTCATCGCTCAACGCGCGCTGCACCTGCGCATTGCGCAGGCCGCTGTTGGCGCTGAACTCATCGCGGGCGTGGTTGACCGCATCGGCCGGCAGCGCATCGCTGCAGATCCGCTCCTTGCCCTCGTTCCAGCAGTACAGCTTCTTGTCTGCAGCCTTGCCGCCGGACTGTGCCAGCAGCGTCTGCGGCATCGCCAGCAGCAGGCTGACAGCAACGATGGCAGGAACTCGGAACATGCGGCCTTCCCCCTGATGGTCAGCGCGTGGAACGGACGCCGTACTGGGCGCGATAGGCCTCCAGCGGCTGCCGGTAGCCTACAAGTTCCGGATTTCCGGACGCGAAATCAAGCAGGTCGGCCAACGTTGCCACCGCGATCACCGGGATGCCGGCTTCTTCAGCCACGGCCTGCGCGGCCGAGCGATGGTCGGTGTCCGATGCGATCTCCTGGCGGTCCAGGGCCACCACGATGCCGGCCGGAATGCCGCCCGCAGCGCGGATGATCGCCAGCGCCTCGCGGATGGCGGTGCCGGCGGTGATCACGTCGTCGACGATCAGCACGCGCTTGCCGGTCATGTCGGCGCCGATCAGCTGGCCGCCTTCACCATGGTCCTTCACTTCCTTGCGGTTGAACGACAGCGGCAGGTCGCGGCCACGCTGGGCCAGCTCGCAGGCCATTGCGGTGGCCAGTGGAATGCCCTTGTAGGCCGGGCCGAACACCACGTCGTACTTGATCCCGGTGGCGTCGATGGCGTCGGAATAGCACGCGCCCAGCTGCGACAGCAGGGAACCGGAGTCGAAACGGCCGGCGTTGAAGAAATAGGGGCTCAGCCGGCCGGACTTGAGGGTGAACTGGCCGAAGCGCAGGGCATCGGCGGTCAGGGCCAGCTGCAGGAAACGGTGACGGTGGTCGCTCATCAAAACTCGATTCATCTTCATTTGGAGCGCAAATCCTAATCCAGCTGGGCTTTCCGCGCTCGTCCAGCGCCTTCACGCGGGTATCCGGGGCGGCTCCCGCGGGCTGCTCAGCCCGGCAGGCAACCGGTATGCTTGCCCGGTTTCCCGCCGTAGGTTCTTCCGCATGCGCATCATCAGTTTCAATGCCAATGGCATCCGCTCGGCCGCCACCAAGGGCTTCCTCGACTGGTTCCGTGGCCAGGATGCCGACGTCCTCTGCATCCAGGAGACCAAGGCCCAGGAAGACCAGCTGACCGACCCGATGTTCCGCCCGGACGGCCACCATTGCTTCTACCGCGATGCCATCACCAAGAAGGGCTACAGCGGCGTGGCGATCTACAGCAAGCGCGAACCGGACCAGGTCATCACCTCGCTGGGCTGGGCGCCGTTCGACGACGAAGGCCGCTACATCGAGGCACGCTTCGGCAACCTCAGCGTGGTCTCCTTCTATATTCCGTCCGGTAGTTCGGGTGACCTGCGGCAGGGCTTCAAGTTCGAAGTGATGGAGTGGCTGCGGCCGATCCTCGAAGAGTGGGCGCGCAGCGGCCGCGACTACGTGCTGTGTGGCGACTGGAACATCGTCCGCTCGGCGCTGGACATCAAGAACTGGAAGTCCAACCAGAAGAACTCCGGCTGCCTGCCCGAGGAGCGCGACTGGCTCAATGCCCTGTGCGCCGACCACGGCCAGGCCACCGATGTGGCCAGCGGTCGCGGCTGGGCCGATGCCTACCGCCTGCTCAATCCGACCGGTGAGGACTACACCTGGTGGAGCAACCGTGGTGCCGCCCGTGCCAACAACGTGGGTTGGCGCATCGACTACCAGTTCATCACCCCGGGCCTGCGTGACCGCCTGCGCAGTTGCTCGATCTACCGCGACCAGCGCTTCTCCGACCACGCACCGTTCATCGTGGACTACGACCTGTGACCGAGGCCGCCAAGCCGGCCGGCTACAAGGGCTGGGCCGGCATCAAGCGTGCGTTCGGCACGCCCTCGGCGCTGACCATGGCCCTGCTGGGCTTCGGCAGCGGCCTGCCGTTCCTGCTGATCGCCTCGCAGACCCTGTCCACCCGCCTGCGCGATGTCGGTCTCGACCTGGGCAGCATCGGCCTGATCAGCCTGGCCAGCTTCTTCTACCTGCTCAAATTCGTCTGGGCGCCCCTGCTGGATCGCTACGCGTTTCCGTTGCTGGGTTTCCTCGGCCGCCGCCGCTCGTGGCTGCTGGTCTCGCAGATCCTGGTGCTGGTGGGCCTGGTTGCACTGGCGTTCGTGCGGCCGGAGCAGGGCGTGTGGCCGCTGGTGGCCTGGGTACTGGTGGCGTCGTTTGCAGGTGCCACCCAGGATTCGGTGGTCGACGCCTACCGCATCGAGATCGCGCCGCAGACCGCGCAGGCCGCGTTGGCCGCCACGTATACGCTGGGCTATCGCATCGGCCTGATCCTGGCCGGTGCAGGCGCCTTGTACCTGGCACAGTTCGAAGGCTGGATCATTGCCTATCTGGCCATGGCCGCACTGATGATCCTGCCGATCATCACCACCCTGTTCTGCCGCGAGCCCGAGCGTCCGGCCAACGCCGTCCAGCGCCGCATCGACATTGCCGAAGCGTTCGTGCAGCCCATCACCAGCTTCTTCAGCCGCAACGGCATGGCGCTGGCGCTGGCGCTGCTGGCGTTCGTCGGGTTCTTCAAGTTTCCCGACCAGGTCATCGGCGTGATGGCCGGTCCCTTCTATCTGGATTCGGGCTTCGACAAGGCCGACATTGCCACCGTATCGAAGCTGTTCGGTGTGTGGATGGGCATTGGCGGCGCATTCCTCGGCGGTATCGCCGTGGCCGCCTTCGGTTTCCGCCGGATGCTGCTTGTCGCGGCGCTGGGTGTGGCCCTGTCCAACCTGGCCTTCCTGCTGATGGCACACAATCCGGGGCAGTTGTGGGCGTTCTACGCTGCGCTCAGTGCCGACAACCTGTTCCAGGGCTTCGCCGGCACGGTGCTGGTGGCGTTCATGTCTTCGCTGACTGATCGCAACTTCACCGCGACCCAGTACGCCCTGCTGGTATCGCTGGCCAACCTGCCAGGCAAGTTCGTCGGCGGCGTCTCCGGCTACATCGTGGAAGCGACGTCCTACAGCACCTTCTTCATGCTCAGCGCCGTCACGGTGGTGCCGACCATGCTGCTGCTGGCCTGGCTGTGGCCACGCATCCTTGATCGTGGACCGTCACCCACCGCCTGATTGCCTGTCCGCGCTTACTGCGGGATGATCGCCCCGACGCGCCGAGGGGGCGGTGCCTTGCGAACGGGGAAGTGAGCATGGCCGACGTAGTGCTGCGGGACCTGGACCCGCTGCTGCTGGAACGCATCAAACGGGTCTCGGTTGCCCGCGGCTGGACCCATGAACAGACCTGCGCGGTCCTGCTGGAGCAGGGCCTGTTCAGCAGTGAACTGGAGGTCCGCTCCGGCTTCGGCGATCCCGAAGTCGACGCCCTGTCCGACGCGATCGCTGCACTGCAGGCGCTGCCTGCCGGCCAAGGCTTCGACTAGCCCCCGCGACTGCCCAGTAGATCCACGCCATGCGTGGATAGGCAGGCCCGGCAGATCCACGCCATGCGTGGATGGGGCCAACCCTCACGCCAAATGGATCGCCCCGAGAATCCGCGGCCCCTTCGCCCCGGTCACGCTCGGCAGGTTGCCCGGCAGCCCGTCCATCGTCCGCTGCGCCAGCCAGGCAAACCCCATCGCCTCCACATACTCCGGGTCCAGCCCGTACAGCGACGTGGACTCGACCACCACGCCCGGCAGCCGCGCCGCCAGCCGCCGCATCAACTGCGCGTTGCGCACGCCACCGCCGCACACCAGCACCCTACGCGTGTCCGGCTGCTGGGCCAGCAGCGCATCCACCACCGTCGCCGCGGTCAGCTCCAGCAGCGTCGCCTGCACATCGGCGGCGGCAAACTGGCCTTCCTCCATGTGCGCTTCGGCCCACGGCAGATGGAACTGCTCGCGCCCGGTGCTCTTGGGCGGTGGCAGCGCAAACCACGGGTCCGCGCGCCAGCCGGCCAGCAGGCTGTCATCCACCGCACCACTGGCCGCGTAGGCACCGTCAGCGTCGAAGCTGCGCCCGGTATGGCGCTGGCACCAGGCATCCATCAGCGCATTGGCGGGGCCGGTATCGAAGCCACGCACGACGCCTTCGCGCGGAATCAGGGTGAGGTTGGCGATCCCGCCCAGGTTCAGCACCGCACGGTCCTCATCGGCCGCACCCAGCATGCCCAGGTGGAAGGCCGGCATCAGCGGCGCCCCGTGGCCGCCGGCGGCAACGTCGCGGCGGCGGAAATCGCCCACGGTGGTGATGCCGGTCAGTTCGGCGATGCGGTTGCCGTCGCCCAGCTGCAGGGTGAAGGCCGGGTCGGCCAACGGTCGATGGCGCACGGTCTGCCCGTGCGAGCCGATGGCCCGCACCTGCGAACGGTCGACACCGGCCTCGTCCAGCAACTGGTTGGCGGCGGCGGCGAAGCTGATCGCAATCCGCGCGTCCAGCTCGCCCAGCTCTTCCAGCGACTGCAGCGGGCCGCCTTCGCCGAGCGCTACCAGCCGCGCGCGCAGCACCGGCTCCCAGCGGGCGGTCAGCCCATGCACGAAGCGGCAACCTCCGTCGGCCGGGAACTGCACCAGCGCGGCATCGATGCCGTCAGCGCTGGTGCCCGACATCAGGCCCAGGTAAAGGGGAAGGGACGGATCGGCAGTGGTGTTCATGGCGGGCATAAAAAAAGGACACGGCAAGCTTGTGCTGCCGTGTCCTCCTTCGTCAACGCAGGGCTCAGCCGCGCTTGCGGCCTGCCGGCGCCTTGTCCTTGGCGCTGGCCACCTCGGTGGTCGCGCTTTCGGCGGCCGGTGCGGGGCTGGCGTCGGCGTAGATCAGCTTCTCCATGCCCTGGATGCGGGCCATCGCCGGCGCGGTCTGCGCCCGGAAGGCCACCAGCTCGGCGCCCTTCAGCGGCTCCGGCGGCGGCATGGTCACCGTCAGCGGGTTGCGGTGCTCGCCATTGACCCGGAATTCGTAGTGCAGGTGCGGGCCGGTCGCCAGGCCGGTCGAGCCGACGTAGCCGATCACCGTGCCCTGGGCCACGCGCTGGCCGTTCTTGATCCCGGCAAAGCGCGACATGTGGCCGTACAGGGTGGTGTGGCCGCGGCCATGGTCGAGGATCACCACGTTGCCGTAACCGCGCTGCACGCCGACAAACTGCACCCGCGCGTCGCCGGCGGCCATGATCGGGGTACCGGTGCGCGCGGCGTAATCCACGCCCTTGTGCATGCGCATCTTGCCCAGCACCGGGTGCTTGCGCGCGCCGAAGGTCGAACTCAGCCGCGCGAACGGGATCGGCATGCGGATGAAGCTCTTCTTCAGCGAACGGCCGCTGATGTCGTAGTACTCGGACTTGCCGTTGCGGTCGAAGCGGAAGCCGGAATAGGTCTTGCCGCCAGTGGTGAAGGTCGCCGCCAGGATCTTGCTGGTATCGACCTTCTCGCCTTCGCGCCAGGTCTCGTCCATCACCACGCTGAAGCGGTCGCCCGGCTGCAGGTCCTTGGAGAAGTCGATGTCGTACTTGAAGATGTCGTCGGTCATCGTCGCGATCGCCGACGGTGACAGTCCGGCGCGGCGTGCCGCTGCATACAGCGAGCTGGTGATCTCGCCACTGGTGACCACCGTCCGCGTGGACGTCTCGCGCTTGGTCACCGTTTCCTTGATGTCATCGCCGCTCAGGCTCAACTCGACCCGGTTGTCGGCGTCGCGGTCGAAGCGGATGCTGCGCAGGTCACCGGACAGCGGCATGTCGAAGGCGATCTCGGCGCCCGGGCGCAGCTTGGTCAGCGATTCGCGCGCACCTGGATGGTCCAGCACCCGGTGCAGGGTGGTCGCGGAGATGCCGGCTTTGTCGAACAGGTCGCTCAGGGTCTGCCCACGCTGTACCCGCAGCACTTGCCAGCTGTCGCCGGGGATCTGCTGCTGGCGGGCCATTGCCAGCGGGGGCAACGGCAGGGCCAGGCTGGTATGGCTGTCGGCGTAGGGGGCATCGATGGTGTGCGAGAAGCCCGGCACGATCGTGGCCACCAGTGCGCCGATGGTCACAAACAGGCTGGCGTGCATCCAATGACGGCGCGTCCAGCGCTCATTGAACGCAGCGGGAAGGTGTTGCCTCAGCTTCCGGTGCAGGGCGTTGTCGTGCAGGACGTGGAGTCGTTCCTGGAAGCGCTGCTTGCGTGCGCGGCCTTGATCGGAATTGAGCATCAGATGTCGGTCTCTGGCTGACCCGGGAACGCGGGCCCAAACGCCGGTAACATAGACACCTAACAAATTCGCGTCAAACCCTTGTGCCTATTGGCTTTTGTGAAGCCGATCGGGTTAACTTCGCTTTAACACCCCACATAAGAAACGGCGTTGCCGGGAGTAGTCACGTGTCCTCGATTGAAGAAGCCCTTGCCCTGATCGGCCGCGGTGCCGACGAGATCCTCAAGCTCGAGGATCTGCGCGCGCGCCTGCAGGAAGGCCGCCCGCTGCGCATCAAGGCCGGCTTCGACCCCACCGCGCCGGACCTGCACCTGGGCCACACGGTGCTGCTGAACAAGATGCGTCAGTTCCAGGACCTCGGCCACCAGGTCATTTTCCTGATCGGCGACTTCACCGGCATGATCGGCGACCCCTCCGGCAAAAGCCTCACCCGCAAGCCGCTCAGCCGCGACGACGTGCTGGCCAACGCCCGCACCTATGAAGAGCAGGTGTTCAAGGTGCTGGACCGCAGCCGCACCGAGGTCCGCTTCAATTCGGAGTGGTTCGGCAAGATGAGCGCGGCCGACATGATCCGCTTGGCCGGCCAGCACACCGTGGCGCGCATGCTCGAGCGCGACGACTTCGCCAAGCGCTACGCCGCCCAGCAGTCCATCGCCATCCACGAATTCCTGTACCCGCTGGTGCAGGGCTACGACTCGGTGGCCCTGGAAGCGGACGTCGAGCTGGGCGGTACCGACCAGAAGTTCAACCTGCTGATGGGCCGTGGCCTGCAGGAGCACCACGGCCAGAAGCCGCAGGTGGTGCTGACCATGCCGTTGCTGGAAGGCCTGGATGGCGTCAACAAGATGTCCAAGTCGCTGGGCAACTACATCGGCATCAGCGAACCGGCCATCGACATCGTCACCAAGACCATGAAGGTGGATGACGCCCTGATGTGGCGTTGGATCGAGCTGCTGTCCTTCGATATCAGCCAGGCCGAAGCGGCCTCCCTGCGCGAGCAGATCGCCGCTGGCCTGAACCCGCGCGTGGTGAAGCTGCGCCTGGCGCGTGAACTGGCTACCCGCTTCCATGACGCCGCAGCGGCTGAACAGGCGATTGCCGGCTGGGAAGCGGCTGTCACGGGGCAGGGCGACATCACCCAGCTGCCGCTGCAGGACGTGGCGATCCCGGCCGAAGGCCTGCGTATTGCCGCACTGCTGACCGCTGCTGGCCTGACGCCGAGCAACTCCGAGGCCAACCGCAAGCTCAAGGAGCGTGCGGTGAAGGTGGACGGCGAAGTGGTGGAAGACGGCCAGCAGGTGCTGCAGCCCGGCTTCGAGGGCCTGCTGCAGGTCGGCAAGCGCACCTTCGCCCGCGTGCGCCTGGTCGCTGCCTGACAACAAGGAAGGGCCGGCGCAAGCCGGCCCTTCCTTGTGCTCTTGTAGAGCCGAGCCCACGCTCGGCTGCTTCTGCTCTCCGCGGAATAGTCCCTGCCAGGACCTTCTGGATGAACGGATGCAACATCCGATGAAAAAAGTTGCCACACCCCCTTCACAAAGGCCGCGAATAGGGACATACTTTCCCTCCCCCGTCGCAGGGGTCGCCAACAAGGGGCTTCAGCGACACAAGGGACGCCACCACCGCCGAACGAGATGATCGAACGAAAGGTGTTGACGGACTCGAAAAGTCCGGCATAATAGGCGGCTCGCTACGAAGGAAACTTCGCAGCACGCGGGAACGGCGCTGAGGCCACTTCCCAAGATCTTTGAAAGTATGCGCAGGTATCT
>RCUO01000620.1_pt1 | contig 16875 bp, 12 predicted proteins | sample 2166161 | NCBI WGS metagenome assembly RCUO01 (sample SAMN09932617, study PRJNA488358) | compost metagenome | feature: garden; material: soil; isolation source: compost soil in cyclohexanecarbonitrile-enriched culture | place: Germany: Experimental Botanical Garden Goettingen | collected 2016-01-27 | reverse complement strand
AGGTGCCAGCTTCTCCAGCACTTCTGCATCTGTAGAGTAGCCTGTCTTGGTCTTCTTCACCACAGGCAGCCCCAGCTTCACGAACAGTATTTCTCCGAGCTGCTTCGGTGAGTTGAGGTTAAATTCAGTGCCGCAGATCTCATAAATTTCCGTAACCAGCGACGCAATCTGTGCCTCGAACTCTTTGCCCAGCTCTTTAAGCTCCTCTTTGTTAACGGCAATGCCCTGCTTCTCCATGTCAGCCAGAATCCGTGACAGCGGCATCTCCAAATCCACGAACAATCCTGTCATTGCTGTCTCACGCAGCTCTTCCTGCTGCTTAGCCACAATACCGAGCACAGTTGCGCTCTTGCGGGCTACGTGGTTGCCCAGAATTTCAAGCTCCGGAATTTTGTATTTGGCGCCTTTGCCAAAAATATCTTCGTCCGGTGACAGGCGGGGCAGACCGTATTTGGAGGTGAGATCATTCAGGTTCTGATTCGATTCCGTCGGGTCAAGCAGATATGCGGCAAGCTGAACATCATTCGCAGCCCCGGCAAAAGCAATTCCCTGCCAATGTAATGCCAGATCTGCGCGGTGCAGATCATATCCGCTCTTCGGCGCCTTGCTGTCTCCCAGCCAGTCCCGCAGCGGCGCTGCCGCCGGGCTCTGCAGCAGTTCAAACGGAACATAATAATGCCGCTCCGGCGAAGATAGGCCGATACCGATTACCTCGGACCGGTGGGGATTCTCCCCGTTCGTCTCCACATGCAGAGCTGAAATCTCCGGGAGTGCGGCAATCAGCGCATCCAGATCAGCCTCACCGACGATTGTAATATCCAGCTCGGCAGCTTCAACTGCTGCTGATTCATCTGATGATCCGGAATGCGCACTCAGCGACAGACGCTCCAGAAGAGACTTGAACTCCAGCTTCGCCAGCGCAGGCCCTGCTGTATCCCGGTTAATCCCTGTAAAGGACATATCCTCCCAGGCATGCTCGAGCGGAACCTCGCGGTAGATGGTCGCCAGCTTTTTGCTCATAACCGCACTGTCCGCATGCTCCTCCAGCTTCTCCTTCATCTTACCCTTTAGCTCGCCTGTTCCGGCCAGAACGCTTTCTACGGAGCCGAACTGGTGCAGCAGCTTAAGCGCGGTTTTCTCACCCACTCCAGGCACCCCTGGAATATTATCACTCGCATCGCCCATAAGGCCCTTCAGGTCAATGATCTGCTCAGGCGTCAAATCGTATTTCTCGCGGATCTGCTGCGGCCCGTACAGCTCCACTTCAGTTACGCCTTTACGCACAAGCGCTATGGTTGTATGTTCCGAAGCCAGCTGCAGCATGTCCTTATCCCCGGATACGATCATCACTTCACGTCCGGCAGCATCTGCCTCACGGGAAATCGTTCCGATAATATCGTCAGCCTCATAGCCGTTGATCTCAAACTGCGGAACCCCAAGATCACGCAGCAAACCTTTTAGTAAAGGGAATTGTTCGGATAGCTCCGGCGGCGTTTTTTGCCGTCCGCCCTTATAATCCTCATAGCCTTCATGACGGAACGTAATCTTCCCTGCATCAAATGCCACGATCATATGGCTTGGTTTATGTTCTTCAATTAAACGCAGCAGCATGGTCGTAAAGCCGTATACGGCGTTCGTCTGCTGCCCGGCTGTATTCGTCAGCGGCGGCATCGCAAAAAATGCGCGGTAAATAATATTGTTTCCATCTATTAGTATCAACTTGTCCACTGTAGCACCTCGCCTTTTTCTTGCTTACTCTTTACATCTTACCATATGCCCTGCACCAAAATGAACCAAAGCGCACGATTTACGCTGCAGCTAAGCATATTCCCGCATGGAATGCAGGATTGCCAAACTTCACCGGCTTGAAACCGTAAACCCTGCGATAACAACAAAAAAACAGCAGCCCGCCTAAGGCGGGTGCTGTTGTGGCACTGCTTCATTTTACTGATTCAAATCCGGGCGCTTCCCGGTTACCAGATACACTACGCTCTCACCGATGTTGGTCGCATGATCGGCGATCCGTTCAATATAGCGGCCAACCAAGGTCAGCAGCATCGCCTGGTTCAGCGATTCCGGCTTCTCAACCATGTAAGCATACAGCTCATTAATGGTTGAACTGTACAGCCCGTCAACCTGATCGTCATCCTGGGCCATTTTGTAAGCCAGATCCGTATTCTCATCCAGGTAGGATTGAATGGCTTCCGTAATCATCACCGATACGATCTCAGCCATACGAGGAATATCCACCAGCGGCTTAATCAGTGTCTGCCCCTGAATGCGCATAGTTACCTTAGCCACGTCCAAAGCCAGGTCACCCATACGCTCAAGGTCACTGGAGATTTTGAAGGCAACAATGATACGGCGCAGATCCTTTGCAACAGGCTGCTGGGTAATGATCAGGCGGGAACCGATTTCCATAATCCGGTCTTCCATCGCATTGAGATGCAAATCCGCCTTTACAATTTCCTGTGCGCGTGCAATGTCAAGCGTCTGCAAGGCAACAATTGCACCTTCCAGTGCATCATTTACGTGTTCGCCCATTTGCTGCAGCAGGCTGCGCAGTTCTTCCAGATCTTTGTCGAATTCTTTTCTGCGAATCATAATAAAAGAGTTCCTCCTCAAAAACATATGGTCAGCCTGATATTTCAGGAGCGGGTCCCCGATAGGGTATTAGCCGAAACGTCCGGAGATATAGTCTTCAGTGCGGGAGTCCTTCGGGTTCGAGAACAGCATTTCTGTATCCGCAGCCTCCACAATAACGCCGTTCAGGAAAAATACAGTGCGGCCGGATACACGGGCAGCCTGATGCATGTTGTGCGTTACCATAACAATCGTATATTTGCTGCGGAGCTCCTGTACCAGTTCCTCAATCTTGAGGGTCGACACAGGGTCAAGGGCAGAGGTTGCCTCATCCATCAGCAGAATATCTGGCTGAACGGCAAGCGCTCTGGCAATACACAGGCGCTGCTGCTGTCCGCCGGACAGGCTGAGTGCAGACTTTTTCAGGAAATCCTTAACTTCCTCCCACAGGGCCGATTGGCGGAGACTCTGCTCCACAATCTCATCAAGCTCCTGCTTCGAGTGGGTTCCATGCAGACGCGGGCCGTAAGCCACATTGTCATAGATCGACTTCGGAAAAGGATTGGGCTGCTGAAACACCATACCGACCTGCTTGCGCAGGCTCTCCACTTCCACTTCGTCGCTGTAGATATTTTTGCCGCCGATGTTCACTTTACCTTCAATACGTGTTCCGGGAATCATGTCGTTCATACGGTTTAGGGTGCGCAGGAGGGTGGATTTACCACAGCCGGACGGTCCGATAAAGGCGGTTACCTGTTTCTCCGGAATCTGCAGATCCACGTTCTTCAATGCGTGAAATGACTCATAGTAGAGATCAAGCTTCTCTATGTCAATGATGGATTTCATGTGTTTTGGCAGTCTCCTTCTCATCATCTTCGTTCCCAATGATAAGCTTTGAGTGTAAATAGAGTTGAAGAGAAATGTTAACGCAGTGTAAAATCACAAACTGCGTTATCATTCATCTAAACTAATTGTAATTATATTTTATATTTAATATTAATTTTTTATGTACAACATTTACGCCAGACGATTAAAAAAACACCGGCATATTAAATGACCGGTGCTCTTTTTTTGTTAACAACCAGCTTGTAGCCCACTCCGCGGATCGAATCGATATGGACGGATTCCGGATCAAGCTCCAGCTTCTTGCGCAGGGAGCTGACATGTACATCCACTGTGCGCTGCCCGCCGATATAATCAAATCCCCAGACCGCATTCATCAGGTCATCACGGGTCAGCACAACCCCCGGCTTGCGTGCCAGATACAGCAGCACTTCAAATTCCTTGGGCCGCAGGTTAATGCTGTGTCCGCCCAGAGAGACCTCATACCGCTCCGGATAAATCTCCAGCTGTCCCAAAATAATGGTTGAAGCAGAGACTGGATTGTCCGGCTGAATTTCTTCAGCCACCCCGGATATGCGCCGGAGCACGGCACTGACTCTGGCAAGCAGCTCAGATACGCCAAACGGCTTGGTTATGTAATCATCGGCACCGGATTTCAGGCCGCGGACTACATCCTCTTCGGCGTTCTTGGCCGTCAGTACAATTACAGGCGTGCGGATGCCTTGTCCGCGAAGCTTGTCAAGGATATCTATCCCGTTCATACCGGGCAGCATCAGATCCAGTACGATCAGATCAAAAGGTTCTCTAGTCGCACGGTCGTATCCTGCCGTTCCATGATCCTCCACTGTTACTTCATAGCCTTCCTGCGTCAGATTATAGGACAGCAGCCGGGCAAGCGTCGGTTCGTCTTCAATGACCAGCAATCGTTGTGCCATAGTTTCCCCCGTATTCACGTGTTTTTAAATTTTACAAAAAATGCAGCAAACCCATCATATCACCGGAATGTTAACTTGGTGTAAAATAACAACAAATTTCGCAGATGATCCTGCAGATTAATAGTATTCCTCTGCGCTGCAATTGGCAAATCGGTTCACCGCTTATTATAGCGATAACCGGCACCCTGCAGTTATTTATCGTGCTCCTGCAGCAGCGGCAGCTCCAGAATAAACGAGCTTCCGATTCCCAGATCGCTCTCTACAGTTATCGTACCCCGGTGAAGCTCCACCAGATGCTTGACTATAGATAAGCCGAGCCCTGTACCGCCGGAGCTTCTGGAGCGGGCTTTATCCACCCGGTAGAACCGTTCAAAAATCCGCGGCAGATCCTTGCGGGGGATGCCCATCCCCGTATCACTGACTGTAAAGATAACCGTTTCCGTGCCGTCAGGCTTATGCCCGTCAGCTACTGTAACCTTGACATTGCCGCCGTCATGCGTGTAATTGATCGCGTTGGAGAGCAGGTTCATAAAGATTTGCCGCAGCTTATCCTCATCCCCTTCCATTAAAAGCTCATCCGGGATATTTGCGCTGAGGCTGATTTTTTTCTTCTCAGCTACTTTACTTAACGTTTCCAGAACGGAATCAAAGAACTCGCTTAAATATACCGGAGAGCAGTCGAGCTGCACCCGCTTGGATTCAATTTTGGACAGCTCCAGAATATCGCCGATCAGCCGGTTCAGCCGTTCATTCTCATCATAAATAATCTGCAGGAACGAGCGCGCCGTCTTCTCGTCGGTTACACCGCCGCCGAGCAGCGTCTCGGCAAAGCCTTTGACTGCAGCAACAGGCGTCTTCAGCTCATGCGACACATTGGCAACAAACTCGCTGCGCATCTTCTCCAGCCGGCGGATATCGGTAACCTCCTGCAGCAGGAACAGCATTCCCCGTTGAGAGCCGTCCTGCGCCATCGGCACTCCGTCCAGCCGGACAATCCGCTCTGCCGGGGTATAAATACTGCGCTCTTCATGAATAGGCTCACAACGCATTATACCTTCTTCAATAAGCCGGCTCAGCTCATAATGATGCTTCAGCTCTTTATAGGAATGCCCGGTCATTTCGCTGTTCTTCACATCCAGCATACGTTCTGCCGCCCGGTTAATCAGGGCAAATTCACCTTCAGCATTAACCATGACAATACCGCCGGTCATATTATCAAGCACGCTCTGCAGCAGATCCTCATTGTCGCGGATCGTTTTGAGCTGGGCCTGCAGGCTGTCCGCCATGGCATTGATCGCTTTGGCCAGCTGGCCGACCTCATCCTTGCGCTGCATCGGCACTCTCGCATCATAATCCAGATCCGTAATTCGCCGGGCAACCCTTGTTATCTGCTCAAGAGGCGAGGTCATGCTCGATGCCACTTTATAGCTGACAAAGGTTGCTGCCACGAATAGCAGAACCAGTCCTATAGCCATGATGAACCATGCCCTGCTCAGCCCCTCGGTTACTGCGTCCAGACCCATCGACAGCCGGATATAACCGTCAAAGCCGTCAGCTGAGGTTACAGCACCGGCGACATAAAGCATCTCGCGGTCCAGTGTATCGCTGTAGCGGATAGCCCGTCCGATCCCTTCCTTCTGCGCAAGCATTTCCTCTTCACGGTTAGAATGATTGTCCATTTCCAGCGGATTCCGTTCAGAATCACCGATAACCTTCCCTTCTTTCGTAATGAAGGTAATCCGCGAGTCGGTTAGCCCGGCAATATGCTTAGCCCGTTCCGTATAATAGGAGATCGCCTCCGGACTGTTCATATCAACAAACTGGAAAGTTCCGGAGAGCAGTTTTATTTCCCGGGACATGTTCTCCTCCAGCGCTGAAATGTGTGAATCCTTAAAGAGCTTGGCCATCGTGAGGCCTGCGCCGATCATCGAGATGCCAACCAGAGCCATAAGGATAAAGGTAAGACGAATGCGGAACGGTTTCATATCAGGCAATCCTCTTTCTTCTCTTTTGTCTTTGAGAACATCCTAACTCCATTTCTGCAAAAATACCAGTTCCCGGCACAATTATCAACGCAGTGTAAAATCCCTATCCGACTGCCGGCTGCTCCGGTAAAAATGTTACCTGTCGTATATAGCACCGCAAAATGCTAAACTATTAGATAGTACCTTTTACTCTTATTTTTTGTGAGGGATCCCGATGAAAGTAACCATTTCGGATGTGGCAAGAGCAGCAAATGTGGCAAAATCTACTGTCTCTAAGGTGTTGAACGACTCTCCCAAAATATCATCCGAGACGAAGCAGCGCGTCCGTGAGATTATGAAGCAGATGAATTATATACCGAGCAGCATCGCAACCGGTTTAGCCAGACAGAGCTCTCAGACGGTAGGCCTGCTAGTTGATATGTCAAAAGAAAGTGAGTTCCTCAACCAGTTCTTCTACAATATCATCGGCGGAATTGAGAGCGTTATGGGTCCTCTCGGATATGAGCTGACGCTCTGCAATATCCAGCATCATGACGCGGAGGATCATTTTCTGAACCGGCTGGTGCTGAACCAGCGGGTCGACGGAATTATTGCCAACAATTCGGTACTGACGGAGGAGCTGGCCAAGGAGCTGGACCGCCTCCGCTTTCCTTACGTATCTATCGGAGAAATGGAGCCTGCTGCGAGCTGGGTCGATTTCGACAATGAAGCCGGCGGCCGGATGCTGACCCGCCACCTGCTGGAGCAGGGCTACAGCAGACCCGCATTCATCGGCGGCCAGCGGAATGAACGGATTTTCACCCGGCGGCTGGGCGGTTATCTTCAGGCGCTTAAGCAGTCCGGTGTCATTGTCCGCCAGGACTGGATCATCAACGGCCAGGCGGATGAGCATGAAGGCTACCGCTCCGCCCTCAGGCTCCTGCAGCGCGAAGACCGGCCGGACTCGGTCGTATGCATGACCAACTATACCGCCTTCGGTGTCCTGAAGGCCGCGCGTGCGCTGGGGATAGAGGTTCCGGGCCAGCTGGGTATTGCGGCGTTTGATGAATATCCCTTGTCCCGCTATACGACCCCGCCGCTAACTTCACTGAACATCGATACCTTCAAGCTTGGAGTGACCTCCGGCCAGTGGCTGATGGACCATATCTGCGGGAACTGTACCGGCTCACGGAGACTGCTGCTGGAGCCTGAGCTCATTGTACGCGAGTCTACAGCAGGCCTTACGCGCTAACTTGTCACCTGATATAACTAAAGACAGGGGCTGTTCTGCTTGTTTAGCAGACAGCCCCTGTCTTTATATTTTTAATAGGGAAGACCCAAAAAACAGAACCGGATGACATCAACAATCCCATGCGCCAGCATGGCGGAAGTGATGTCCCTTTTCTTCTGAAGAACGGCAAACGGAAGACCGAAGAGCAAAGCCAGCATGATAATGTTGATGACTCCCGGAACGATCCCGTTATTGATAATGATGTCCGGAGTATGTATTAGCACATGCGGAATAATCATCATAAACCAGGCGGTGAATCTTTTCGCTCTGGTATCCATTCTGCCGTTCAGCAGTGACAGGCATAAGGCGTAGAACACTGCACGCATAGCCATCTCTTCATATATTGCCGGGCTGAGTGCAATTTTGAAATAAGCGAACTTAATACTGAAGCTGTCCAAGGCCTTCCCGCTCAGCAGCAGATTAATTATGCCTAGTACCGCACCGGCAGCAATACCGGTAAGCAGGCTTACAGCAACTGTTTTTTTGTTTGAATTGTGCAGGAAGACAAGCCGATTATCACTGAACCTGTTAAAAGTACTGAATACAGCAAGAGATGACATTAAAGTGATGACGCTCGTTTCAATCATAGTGAACAGGGAAAGGTTAATATACGCTGCCGCAACTGCTGCCGCCAGCAGGAGCGAGATCAGGATCTGCCGTTTTGCAGGCAGCTTGTGCTTAACTAATAAAAATACGCTTACAAGCAGCGAACATGCCCCAAGGACAATCCACATTCTAGATGTTGCATCGGTTTGATTACTGCCGGCATAAAAGTTCAGCACAAAAAGCAGCATAAATACGCCAAACATCATCCATACCATTTTCAAGTTACTCTTGATAGCCACAGCTATCCCCCTTCCAGATTACACATTTGTATACAGACAATTGTATAATCCTACCACCATAATCCTTGTGAATAAATGAACTAACTCACTCCTTAACTGCTGAAGGCCTTGCCGCTTTATTTATCAGACAGTCACAGCAGCAGATTACTCCTCCTGCTAAAAAAGCAGCGCCGCCCCAAACGGAGCAGCGCTGCTGTAACTACCGGTAAACTATTGATCCTTCCAGCGCTGCACGGTCAGGTTCACAGTCTGCGCTCCACCGGCCGGTGTCAGGGTCCGGTTGGCAATGTCTGCACCGCTTGTGCTGGTTTCAACCGAAGCCCAAGTACCGCGGGTGACCTTGTACTGTACTGCTGTTCCTGCGGGCAGGCTGAGTGTGATGGAGTAGACACCATCACTGCCTTTAGTCAGCTGATAAGCAGGATCGGCCGCTGCCCAGCTGTTGAAGGAGCCGCTGAGATACACCGGTCCGGATGACGGTGTAGTACTTGGAACACTCACCCTGAAGGTTACGCTGTCCGCTTGCGGCACGCCGGAAGTCAGGCTTCCATTTACAAGGCTCCAGCTGCCGGCAGTCAGATGATAGTTGCTGCCTCCGTTATTATCCCAGGTACCGCTGCCATTATTGAAGGCTGCAGTCAGACCGGCCGCCGTGCCCAGCTGAACTGTAGCTGTCTTATATCCAGCATAAGACGAAGCCTGCAGCTGCACTCCCGGTGAAGTGGTCCATACGCTTGAGCCGTCTACACTGTAATGCATATATGAATTCGTGAATGTTGTATTCTTGTAGTAAATGGTCACTGAATTGCCAACAGGAGTAGCGGTAGGAGTTGGTGTAGCCGTTGGCGCTACTGTTGGTGTTGCTGTTGGTGTTGCTGTTGGTGTTGCTGTTGGTGTAACTGTAGGCGTTGGTGTAACTGTAGGCGTTGGTGTAACTGTAGGCGTTGGTGTAGCGGTCGGCGCTATTGTCGGAGTCGGTGTAGCCGTTGGCGCTACCGTAGGTGTGGCAGTAGGCGCTACCGTTGGAGTCGGTGTAGCAGTCGGGCCTGCCGGGCCTCCTGACTGGATATTTCCGGCAGGTGTATACGTCCAGGTGCCTGTGCCGAACAGATAATTGCTGCCTCCATTGCTGTCCCACGTGCCGCTGCCGTTGTTGAAGCAGGCTTCTAGCTGGGTAGCTGAGCCGATATTAATCGTAATCTTGTTGTAGCCTGATACTTCTGCAGCCGGAATAGCTACACCTGGTGCAGTCGTCCAGGTTCCGCCGGCAGGCCGGTAGTGAATGTAAGGGGTAGTATAACCCTGCTTATAATAGATCGTTACACTGTTCCCGGCCGGAGTTGTCACCAGCGCAGCTGCACTGAAGGCGGACAGGTTACCTGCCGCGTCAAAAGCTTTTACCGTATAGGTGTAACTTGTCTGTCCCGCCAGTCCGCTGTCTGTATAGGAGGTGGTTGCAGAAGTGCCTACCTTGACTCCGTTGCGGTAAATTTCATAGCCGGTTACCCCCACATTGTCGGTGGACGCTGTCCAGCTGACCAGTGCACTGGAGGCATTTTGTACGGTGGCTGTAACGTTAGCAGGAGCTGTTGGAGCTGAGGTATCGGTTACAGGCTGTGTTTTGGAATAGATTTTGGCCGAGTTGGCATTGGCGGATACAGTGATCTGCTTCCCCGTAACACCGCCTGCCTGTACTGTTACTGTATCTGAGGTATTGAGCTGATTGATTAACACCGTTCCGGCAGTCAGCGTACTTTCGCTGCGAAGCGGAATGATGACCGTCTGCGTCCCGCCAGAGGCATTGCTGAATACAGAAATGACCTCCTGCCCGGCATTCGTGCCAGTATCAATCCGGCGTGAGAAGGCATACAGATTCTGGGCGGACCACATCTCACGCTGGGTGCCTGTACGCAGGGCCGGATTATTTTTGCGGATTTCATTCAGCTTGGCTACATGCTTGTACGTGCTCGTATTCTCATTAAAATAGTTCTCCAGAACATTGCCGTTTGCATCCCGCTTCACCATCGACCAGCGGTTCCAGGTATCGGCAATGCCGCCGGTCATAATCTGGCCGTTACCGTTGCCCTTATTCTGTTCTGTTCCCTGGAAGACTACCGGCGTCCCCCGGACGGTGAAAATAAAGGAGAGTGCATTCTGCAGCTTCTCTACACTGCCTCCAGCTTCCGTAAGGAACCGGTTACGGTCATGATTGTCGATAAAGGTAACCATGTGGTTCGCATTTCCGTTGTAATATGAATCCTGTGCTAAAGTACTCTTAACGTTGGACTCAAAAGACTGCCCGTAAGCAAAGCTGTTCAGCACCGAGAAGAATAACGGGAAGTCCAGCATTCCCCATTCCTTGTTCGCTCCAACCCAGCGGGAGACAAATTCCGCATTGCCGTCAAAATTCTCACCAAAGGTATTAACCCCCAGCAGATTCTGCAGCTCACCGATGTCGGCAGGCTTCATCAGCTTGGCGGCATCCACGCGTGCACCATCTGCTCCGGTATAGTCAAACCAGGCTTTGATGGAGCTGAAGATAGCCTGCTTCGCGGCAGGAACATCAAAGTCAATGTCATCCAGCCCGCCCAGATCGTGATTCTCCAGATAATCCTGGGCCCATTGATCATATCTGCCGTCGGCCAGCGACCAGTTAATATCCCCGTTGTGATGATACCAGGCCGGGTTGTTGAACGGTGCAGCCGGCTGCAGACCCGGGATATCGTAATAAGCCTGAGTCCCGAGCATATAGTCGCCGATATGATTCGGCACTACATCAATAATGACCTTGATGCCAAGCGCGTGTGCAGCATCCACCAGCTCCTTAAGCTTCTCCTTAGTGCCAAAGTACGGATTGGCAGCATTGGGGTCTTTTACATTGTAGCCGTGATAGGCAGTGTTCTTGCCCGTTCCGTTATTATCGCGGCTGGTCATCTGCGGCTCGGCCACAGGAGAAATCCAGATCGCGGTATAACCCATATTAGCGATATAGGGAAGCTTGTTGATGACCCCCTGCCAGTCCCCGCCCTTCATATAACGGAAATCCTCTTCGGAGGTTTCCCCGTAGCGGATTGCAGCCCCGGTTGCATTATTGGACGTATCCCCGTCAGAGAACCGGTCGACCATAATCTGATAAATCGTGTCATTCTCCGTAATAGTGCCAATGCTTGCCGCTTCAGCCTTAGACGGTGCCAGAACAAACAAATTCGTCATAACAGACAGAACAATAGACGTGATCAGAACCGGAATCAGCCATCGGTTGCGTTTCATTCCCTCATCTCCCTCTCCTCATTAAACCCATTGGAAATTCTGCTGCTTGTGAACTATCACCGCATCACTTGCATATCTGAGATGTTATCAAGGAAACCGGTTTCCCAAGTAAAAATTACCATGTCCATGTATGCGCTGTCAAGAAAAATTATGCCAAAAAGCCTCCTTTCCGGAATTTGAAAGGAGGCTTCTGCTTACACCGCTGTCATCATCAATTCTGAAGCAGTTATTTTATTTAAAAACCGGCTCCCGGAACTGGGCCAGCTTGGCCGCGGAGTCCTTCTCAACATCAGCGTGCAGGCTGTTGCCGTGTGAATCCATCGTTACAATGGCGGCAAAGCCCTCTACCTGAAGATGCCACATCGCTTCCGGAATACCGAATTCCATGAAATCAACCGCGTTAACCCTTTTGATGCATTCTGCGTAGTACTGTGCTGCTCCGCCGATCGCGTTCAGGTATACCCCGCCATGCTCCTGCAGCGCCTTCAGCGTCTTGGGACCCATCCCGCCCTTGCCGATTACTGCGCGGATGCCGAATTTCTTGATAATATCGCCCTGGTAAGGCTCCTCACGGATGCTGGTAGTCGGACCTGCCGCCTTAACATGCCACCCTTCATCGTCCTTTAGCATAACAGGCCCGCAGTGATAGATAACTGCTCCGTTCAGATCAACCGGCGTGTCATGGTCCATCAGGTATTTATGCAGCGCATCACGTCCTGTATGCATTTCTCCGGACAGAATGACAACATCACCGACCCGCAGGCTGCGGATATCCTCTTCACTGACCGGTGTAGTCAGCCGGACCTCTCGTGAACCCTCAGCAGCAGCGGTATCAGGTACAGCCGGTTCCACGGCACCAGCTGCCGCTGCCATAGCAGGAGCTGCCGGAATTACGGCATCCCCGGGAATAACGCCGGCTTCGGCCGCAGCCGGATGCGCGGTCACGGATACAGGAACCGGCCCGCCCGCGTCATCGACGGAAATACCGGTTCCGCGCTCATAGAGCCAATCCCTGATCTCTCCGGTTGCCGGCTCCACCAGAATACCCTGGCGGCGGAATGCCCAGCAGTTATAGGCAACCGAGACGAAAAAGCTGGCCGGAAGCCGGTTCATTACACCAACCTTGCAGCCGAGCAGCGTAACTTCGCCGCCGAAGCCCATCGTGCCGATTCCCAGCTTGTTCGCGTTCTCCATAATGTAATCTTCCAGCTTGCCCAGATCCTCCACAGGGTTCGTATCTTCAACCTTGCGGAACAGCTGCTTCTTCGCCAGCTCATATCCGGTTGTCCGGTCTCCGCCGATGCCGACACCGATGAAGCCGGCGCTGCAGCCTTGCCCCTGGGCCTGATACACGGCATGAAGGATGCATTTGCGGATGCCATCCAGATCACGGCCCGCCTTGCCCAGCCCCTCAAGCTCAGCCGGAAGGCTGTACTGGATGTTTTTATTCTCACAGCCGCCGCCTTTAAGGATAAGCCTTACGTCTATATTCTCTTCTTCCCACTGTTCAAAATGAATGACCGGTGTACCTGCGCCAAGGTTATCCCCGCTGTTCTCGCCGGTCAGCGAATCAACTGAATTCGGCCGCAGCTTCCCGTTCTTTGTAGCCCGGATGACCGCACTATGGATATCTTTTTTCATCTCAATCTGATTGACGCCTACAGGCGTATGAATAATAAAAGTCGGCATCCCCGTATCCTGGCAGATGGGCGATACCTGAAGCTCGGCCATGCCGATATTCTTGGCAATTGTCGTCAAGGCCAGGCCCGAACGGGTGGCACGGTCTTCCAGTGCACGTCCCTTGGCAACAGCCCTGCGCACATCACCCGGCAAATTTGTGGAGGTCTCAACAATCAGATTATACATGCTCTCTTCGAAATTCTGCATCTTCATTCCGGCTCCTCTCATCCATAGCAGGTTGTCTTACGTCTGATACAATTAGTATTATCATATCACACTCTGACAGGCATGAAAGGGTTTACTTCAAAATTGAACTACCCTATTCCGGGGCAATTCTACCGTGTTCAGTATAATTCGGCTTCAAGCATATCCCAGTCCTTAAAAACCGGCTGCAGGCTGCCCGCTTTAAGCATTTCGGAGATCTCCCGCACACTGCGCCCGTCCGAGATTTCAAACTGCGGCGTACCGCCCTGCTGCGTATGTCCTCCAACTTCCGTGGATACCCCGGCAGACATTTTGGTTACCCCCAGATGGATAAGGCGGTCTCTTAAAGCAGACGGTTCTCGCGTGGACAGAGTGATACCCGACCGGGGAAGAAACAGGCGGTAAGCCAGAATAATCTGCACCAGAGACCGGTCGGATACGGTATGCTCCGGATTGTATTCTCCCAAAAAAGGGCGAAAACGCGGAGCAGACAAGCCGATTTCACATTCCGGGTATTTGTCCTGCAGGTATCTCGCATGCATGGCCGTAAGGAATGCCTCCTGCCGCCAGTCATGCATCCCCAGCAGCGCCCCGATATTTACCGTCCTGAATCCTGCCCGGCAGCCCCGCTCAGGTGCATCCAGCCGGTTGCGGTAGATTCTCTTGGGTCCCTTAACATGCAGCTTGCGGTAGGTCTCCTCATGATAAACCTCCTGATACAAGGTTAACCCGTCTACACCGGCCTCCTTAAGCTCCTTATACTCGTCCTCAGACAAGGGGTTCACTTCAATGCTGACAGAAGAGAAAAATTCCTTGAGTATCATCACACATTCCTTGAGATAAGAGACCGGGCTTTCAATCCGCGATTCTCCTGTCAGGATTAGAATATGCCTGATTCCTGTAGCCGCTATTGCTTCTGCTTCCTTCCTTACTTCCGCAGCACTGAGTTTTTTTCTCTGAAAATCATAAATGGAGCTGAAGCTGCAGTACGTGCAGTGATTTATGCAGAAATCTGCAAGGTACATCGGTGTAAAGAGCTGCATGACATACCCAAAATGCGAACGGGTCAGGCTTCTGGCCTTCAAGGCCATCTCTTCCAGACAGTCTGCTGCTGCAGGAGACAGCAGAACCTGCAGATCATGCTCATCCAGCTGCTCTTTGCAGAGCGAACGCTTCACATCGTCCTTTGTATACTGCCCCCATAAGCCTGTATTCACCTGATGGCCAAGAGCGTGTACGTTCTCATAAAACCCCATGGTACTCCTCCTTTTCGCCGGTCCCTGTCCCTATCACTATCAGCCGAGAAAACCCGTTAATGGCGATGACGCCGATGCGGTCTCCTCTACGGGGCCCAGTCCCGCCAGGTAGGCCTTGCGGCCTGCAGCTACGGCATCGCGGAATGCCGAGGCCATGAGCAGCGGGTTACGCGCGGTGGCAATCGCCGTATTCAGCAGCACAGCAGCAGCGCCCAGCTCCATCGCTTCCGCCGCTTCAGACGGCCTGCCGATACCGGCATCTACAATGACAGGAAGATCGACCTCCGTTATCAGAATACGCAGCAGCTCCCGGGTTCTTAGCCCGCGGTTAGTACCTATAGGCGATCCAAGCGGCATAACTGCTGCGGCTCCCGCTTTTTTCATAAGGAGGGCAGCGGATAAATCCGGGCTCATATACGGAAGCACCACAAAGCCCTCAGCAGCCAGAATTTCCGTGGCACGGATCGTTTCCGCATTATCGGGCAGCAGATATTTCTGGTCATTGATGACTTCAATTTTCACCCAGTTGCCCAGGCCTGTTGCCTTAGCCAATCTGGCAATCCGGACAGCCTCTTCTGCAGTGCGTGCACCGGAGGTATTGGGAAGCAGAGTCATGCTGCTTGGGATATGGCTGATGATATTATCATTGCTGTCCGGGTCTACACGACGGAGGGCAACCGTTATAACCTGAGAGCCCGAAGCCTCCACTACCTCCGGAATAAGGCTATTGCGGCTGTATTTGCCGGTTCCGATAAACAGTCTGCTCGATAAAGACTGGCCTCCGATGACTAAAGAATCTGACATATGAATTCCCTCCTGCATTTATTTATTACTGTGAACAAGGAGCGGGCCTTAATCAGCCTCCCCCCACAAAATGTACGATCTCAATCCGGTCTCCTTCGCCCAGCAGGATAGTATCGTATTCCTCTTTGGCAACAATTTCACCGTTCAGCTCCACAATAACCATTCTCTTGTTCCAAGCAGGCAGTTTAAGCAAATCAGCTACTGTCCGGCAGCTCTCTTTGTACGTTTCGGCTTTGCCGTTGACTATCAGATTCATGCTTTCTCACCTCCTTCGGGGGCCGCCTCCATCACTGCGTTCCTGTAGGCCCGCGCAGCAGAGAGCGGGTCCGCCGCACCGCATATACCGGACATCACCGCTATTCCTGCCGCACCTGTCTGCAGCACATGCGGCGCATTATGCGGCGTAATTCCTCCCAATGCAATAACCGGAGTCCTGGCGGCAAGCACAGCCTCCTTCAGCTGAGTCAATCCGCGTTCCTTCAGGCCGGGCTTGCTGGTTGAAGGATACACATGTCCAAAAAGGCAATAGTCTGCCCCCTGGCTGGCTGCATCTATACTCTCCGAAGCGGAATGCACCGAGGAACCAAGCCGCAGGGAACAGCCCGCTGCCAGCCGCGCAGCAGCAGCAGGCAGGCTGTTCCCGGCCAGCTGGACACCCGCTGCTCCCACAGCCATTGCTACGTCAAGCCGGTCATTGATGATCAATTTGCAGGCCGGTACACCGGCATTCAGCAGAATTAATGCCAGATGATACAGCTCCTGCGCCGATAGCTTCTTTTCGCGTAAATGAATATAGTCTACCTGCGGATGAACAGCAGCTGCGAGTACAACGAACTCCTCTGCAGCAAGCTTTCCGTCCGAAAGCAGATGAATTTCTGCCAGCCTGTCCACCTCCCTTTTCGTGTCTCGTCTGCACAAAAAGACGCAAAAAAACCGCCTCCAGGCGGGAGGCGGTTAAACAGTATACAGAAAATAACAGCCGGATTTCCGGACCGTTGGCGCTGCAATACAATGCTCATCCACTTCCCTACGCTGGTATAAACCAGATCAGGTTCAAAGGGTCCGAACCAAATGTTCGTCTCAGCCTTGCGGCACCCCTAGTGACAGTTCATATGCTGTTACTGACGTCATATATAATAACACTATTTTGCATAAAAAATCCAGATCATCCGTTAATAATCTCGCCGCCGTTTACATGAA
>RCUO01000619.1_pt1 | contig 16880 bp, 14 predicted proteins | sample 2166161 | NCBI WGS metagenome assembly RCUO01 (sample SAMN09932617, study PRJNA488358) | compost metagenome | feature: garden; material: soil; isolation source: compost soil in cyclohexanecarbonitrile-enriched culture | place: Germany: Experimental Botanical Garden Goettingen | collected 2016-01-27 | reverse complement strand
CCTTGTACCGTTCATAGGCATTAAGCTGATTGATATGGTGGTCAGCATCTGGATCTAATTTACATGCACTCGGGTGACAGAGAGGATGAGAAAAGTGGGCAGTGAACATATAAATGTACAAGAAGAGGATTATGAGCATGGAGATGGGCATGTATCAAAAGCTTCCTTTATTTTCAGTGTAATCCGGCTAAGCGCCATCTTTATTATTATCTGCGGGATTGCGTATCCGCTGGCTTCCACAGCTATTGCGCAGACGTTTATGCCGTCCCAGGCAAACGGGAGCCTGCTGAAGAACAGTGCAGGCCAGGTGGTAGGCTCTGAGCTGATCGGACAGAGCTTTACAAATCCGGCATTGTTCCATGGCCGTGTGTCCAGCATTGAATATAACGCCGCAGGTTCCGGCTCGAATAACTACGGACCGTCCAATCCGGATATGCTGCAGCGTACGAGCGACTCTATTAATCAATGGAAGGCGGATAACCCGGAGGTGCCTATTGCTGAGCTTCCGGCAGATCTGATCACCAATTCAGGCTCGGGTCTGGACCCGCATATCTCTCCGGCGGCAGCAGCCGTGCAGATTCCCCGGATCAGTAACCTGACGGGCATCCCGGCGGAGCAGCTTGAGGCACTGGTCGCAGAGTATACGGAGGATCGCGATCTTGGATTGTTCGGTGAGAAGCGTGTTAATGTGCTGAAGCTGAATATGGCTGTACTGGAAAAGTGAAAATATGGCGCCGTACAAACGCAAAACACCGGAGGAAATCCTGGACTCGATCTCGCGCCTGCACGCCGGAAGGCTTAAGATCATAATCGGCTCTGTCAGCGGCTCGGGTAAAACGTATCAGATGCTGCATGAAGGAAAGCTTCTGAAGCAGCAGGGGATCGATGTAGTCATCAGTGCAGTCTCGACCATGCAGCGGGCGGATACGATAGAGCAGTCGCTTGACCTGGAACGGGTGCCCAGCATCCGCTGGCAGAAGGACGGGAAGGAGCAGAAGGACCTGCCCTTGGAGGCATTGATCGAACGGAACCCTGAGGTGGTGCTGGTAGACGGATTGGCTCACCGTAACCGCAGCGGGGCACGTTTTCCGACCAGGCTGGAGGATATCCGTTATTTAATGGAGCAGGGGATCAGCATCATTACAACGATCAATGTGTATGAGCTGGCTGGAGTCGCCATGATTATCTATGAGAAAACAGGACTGCGGGCTGAGGAGACCGTACCACTCCACACGCTGGAGCTGGCGGATGAGGTCAGATTGATTGACGTGTCGCCGGAAACGATTCTGAACCGGATCAGTGAAGGGATACTGGGCGACCAGCTGCATCCTGCCCTGTCACACCGCGGCAATCTTGGAGTGCTCCGGGAAATATCCCTTAGACTGGTTGCAGAAGGAGTCAACGATTCCCTTGAAAAATACCGGGCGGAGCAAGGGCTTATCGGCCCTTCCGGTGCGACCGAGCGGATTCTGGTATCGGCACAGTATCATTGGAACGGCTCGCTCTATGTCCGCAGAGGCCAGCAGATTGCCAAGCGGCTGAACGGTGATCTGCAGGTGGTAACCTTTATTGTGTCCAATCAGAAGCTGACGAAGGATCAGCAGGTGTTCAGACGCTCGATTCAAAAGCTGGTGAAGAAAGTGGATGCCAGGTTTGAGGAGATCCTGCTGCCGCATCGGCGCAAGCTGCCCTCCATGTTAGTTCGTTATGCGACCCAAAATAAGGTGACAAGGATCATCATGGGCCACTCCAATAAAAACCGCTGGCAGGAATTCTGGCAGGGCTCTATCGGAAATAGAGTGCTGAGAAGAACAAGGAATATCGATGTATTTCTAATGGCTGACCGTGCCGAGCAGGAGGGAGAACGCATTCTTCCCGTTAAAGCTAAGCCCAAAGGAGCAGAAGAATCTTTTCACCGGCTGAGCAGTACAGAAATTAAGCAAAGAATTGAAACCATCCGCCGGGGCACGTTCAAGGTATACATTGGAGCTGCACCGGGTGTGGGAAAGACCTATAAAATGCTGCAAGAGGGCAATATTTTGCTTAAAAAAGGGATAGATGTTGTAATCGGCCTTCTGGAGACACATGGCAGGAAGGAAACGATCCGGCAGGTGGGTGAGCTGTCTGTTCTTCCCCGGGCCAGGATCAGTTATCAGAGTACTGGGCTGGAGGAAATGGACACCGATGCTATTATCGAACGTCATCCTGAGGTTGTATTAGTGGATGAGCTGGCCCATACGAACGTGCCGGGAAGCCGGACAAAGAAGCGGTATGAGGATGTGCTCCGGTTACTGGACAGCGGTATTTCTGTCATTACGACTGTAAATGTCCAGCATCTTGAAAGCCTGAACGACTCGGTGGAGCAGCTGACAGGCGTCCGGGTGAGGGAGACTGTTCCCGATGCTGTTCTGCAGATGGCGGATGAAGTTGAGCTCATTGACGTAACGCCCACAATGCTGCAGGAACGGATGCGGGCAGGGAAGATATATGCGCTGGACAAGGTGAATCAGGCACTGGCCTCTTTTTTCAAAATAGGCAATCTGATCGCCTTAAGAGAGCTGGCACTCCGTGAGCTTGCCGATGATGTGGATGAAAGGCTGGAGGCATGGGACCGTGACGGTTCCTTGCGGGGGTCGTGGGGCAGGCGTGAGGTGATCTTTGTCTGTGTGGACCTCGGCCCCCGTTCAGAGAGGCTGATCCGCCGGGGCTTCCGTATTGCCTACCGCCTGAAGGCGGAATGGTTCGTGCATTATGTGCATTGCGGTGCGCAGAAGACGCAGCAGGAGCAGAAGCGGCTGGATGCGCTGCGCCATCTGACTGAACGGCTCGGCGGCAGGATGGAGGCTGCTGAAACGAACGGCCGGCGCAGAGTCCATCGCGGTTTGCTCACAAGAATGAATGAGGTTCAGACCACACAGCTTATCGTCGGATACTCGCGCAAGCCGCTCTGGTACAGGCTTTTTAAAGAAAGCGCCGTACACTATCTGCTACGGAACGCCCGTCATATGGATATGCTGATAGTCGCTGATTTTGACCCGGACATGGTGGATGTGGATAAAGTGCAATAAGGGTTCCCGTGAGGGAGCCCTATTGCTGCTGCCGGACCAGGGGTTACTTATCGTGTATAGTAGACCGGTTCCACTGTATACAAGGTCTGCTCAATAGCGGGGCAGAGATCATCATGCAGCTTGTAGTATTTAACGCGAAAGTATAAGCTTTTTAGAAAATTCTTGATATTAACTCTTTGCCTGAAGGCAGGCAGGAACTCGGGGCTTTTCTCCACATCAGCGAAGCTGCGAATCCATTGCTCCACAGCTGCCCGGCTGAGCAGGTTACGGTTCAGCACACTAACAATAGGCCGTACTAACCGTTCATCCTCCCCATCGGCGTATATCCGGTCTGTTATAGTTATCTTTTCGTGGACGAGGCTAAGGATTGTTGAAAGATCGCTCCCATCCAGCCCGGAGCATTGAGCCAGCTCGTCTAATGCATCTGCTCCATGCGCGATGGCATGAGCCCAGCCCTTTGACTCGTCATATCCGCGGTAATCCCGTTCCTTGCGCAGGCTGTTACATACACTCTCTTTGATCTGATGAATTTGCTCTTGTAAGAGAAACGGGGATTCCTTGTGCCGGGTAAAGACCAGCGGGAACACTAGCATAGAGAAAGAACGGGTGAAGACAGAGTCTGTGCCGGCCTCCCCCAGCTTAAACAGCAGATGCTCTTCATCTAAAAGAATAGGGAGGAGCTGCCCTAGTTCTCCTACAGTCAGGACGTTTCCGGGAATCCAGTGTGACAAGGTTTCATAGATCAGCTCATCCCGCAGCTCTGCATCCACCGTGCCGATGTGATGTATCATTTCCTGAACCAGTCCGTAAGCATCGGGAGGTGCCTGGTAGCCGTTCTCTTTTATCGAAATTAATCGTTGCTTTAATTGCATAGTACACACTCCTGCTAAAGTTTATTCTGCTATGGCAGATATCTTCTTCCTCTACTATAAGATACTGGGATAAGCTGATACAATATGTACTGGAGGTGTGAAATGGAAATCGCTTTAGAGCTTGTTGAAAGTATGTTAATTAAGTTTAGGGCAGAGAGGAAATGGACGCTCCAGGCAATCGAACAGCTGAATGAAGAAGACATTGTTTGTAGGCCATCACCTGAAAGTAACAGCATTGCCAATCTGGTTGCTCACATCAGCGGTGCGGTGCACTCACGTATTGAAACTATTCTGCTAGATATTTCAGATACGAGGGACCGGGATAAGGAATTTGAAAAAGGGCTGCAGATGACTAAAGAGCAAGCGCTTGTCAAAACAAGAGACGCCTTTGATATTCTTATACAGTATCTTGAGCTTCTAAAAGCTACTCCTGAGCTGCTGATGTCACAGCCCTTCCTTCATCGACCGCCTCTTACATACAGTCAGGTGGATAACGAGACGACAGCCTTGAATCTTATGATGGCGATGTTCCGGGAGATTCATTTTCACACAGGGCAGATTATTTATGCCGCCAAAATTAGAAAAGGCCAGCTGGTGTGGGATTACACATGAAACTTAGAGGGACCCTGACTGAGCAGGCTTTTAGAAAAGAATTGCAGGCCTCAAAGAACAGTCTATTCAATGACAAATCCATGCTGAGATTTTTGAATGTTTTAAGAGAGACCTTCCCAGATATGCAAACAGCTTATATCTTATACTGGACCGCTACGATTACTCGATAGCTCCGATAGTTGATGTTTATCCAATAGAGAAACTACATAGTAGGCTCAGCAAAATTAATCAGATAAAGGTAGCCGTAGCCTTGGATTTAGCAAAGCTGGACCTTGAATGATATCTGAAGGAGTGACACCCACACGATAAGGCCGGAGCTACTGCTTAATAAAAGTGCTATAAGGGTAATGTTGGAAATACATAACTTTTGATTTTCGGGAGGAAGCAGCATGAGCCAGGAAGAAGTTGAAGCAAGCGGCTGGGATGCCATTGATGTTCAGATGAACAGATTGTATGGAGAGCAGGAGCCCAAGCATTACGGTACCCTCATCCCATATGGCCTGGGAGGCAAGGACCCACTTCGGGGGATTAGTGCGTATAAGACGGAGAAGCCTTATCCCCATTGGCATTTTGTAACGTATGGTTTCTCGGAGCTGTATGCCAAAGAGTCCAGTGATCCGGAATACAGCGGCTACGGCTTTGAGCTGACGTTCCGGCTGGTACGCACTGCGGATGAGGAGGAGCCGCCGGCCTGGGCGCTGAATCTCCTGCAAAATATGGCGAGGTATGTATTTTCAAGCGGCAATATCTTTGCATCCGGCCACTATCTGGACGCGAACGGCCCAATCTGTCTGGAGGCAGACACTAAGCTGACGGCGCTAGCCTTTACGGATGATCCGGAGCTTCCGGCCATTGATACGCCCAACGGACGCGTGGAGTTTCTGCAAATGGTGGGAATTACAGCGGATGAGCTTGAGGCTATGACTACGTGGAATACGAACGCTTTTCTGCATGCGGCTGAGGAAGAGCTTCCCTGCTATATTACTGATCTCTTGCGTGATTCGCTGCTGCTGGTTCCCGCTATAAGGGATCTGCTGCGGCAAGGGATTGAGCGAGACGGGTCCAGCACAGGCTTTTTCTATGTGGACCAGCTGGAATGGGAGCCCGGCAAGAGCCGTCTATTCGGTAAAGCGCCAGCTATCCTCACTATGGGCGCAAAGCAGGCCGAGATGGTAGCCAGACTCCTGAGCGCCCGCCTGTCGAAGGGCAAGGAGCTGGCCTTAATTAGCCAGAAGCTGCGGGTCATACTTGAGCCTGCGCCGGAGACCGTCTTCGAGCAAGGGGAACAGTCTGTACGGATTGGTCTAAGCGAGGCTGCTGTCCGGGAGCTGTCAGCGATACTTCTGCCTGTAGAGGGTGAGTATAAGCTATCCTCTGACAAAGGGCTGATTGTAAGAGTAAATAAAACGTACATTAAGGATCAGGATGGTCAGGTTGTGGAAACGATCGGCTGAGAACTAGTCTGAAAGAACAGATTGGGCAGAATACTGCAGGTGCTCAACAGCTAGAAGGTGTTTTAAGTGTACTTTGTACAACTCAAACACCTGTTTTTTTGTATAAATAGCATTTAAATGTATTTTGTACACTTATTTTTAAGAAAAAGCGCTGAATGCCGCCGTTTGCCTCATTATAGTTGCACGAAATACACTTAAACGGTGAAAATTCAATTTTACACTAGTTTTAATTGCACAAACTGCAGCTAAACTGGCTGGCACGATCAAACATTAACGAATTCTGCCAAGGCACCAGGAGGAGTAACCTTGAACACCATTCTTTATCTTATCCGTCATGCTGAATCTCCATATATAGCGGGGAAGGAGCTAGAAAGAGGCCTTTCGCCTAAAGGGCAGCAGGATGCGGAAAGAGTAAAGCTAATTCTGCATAATGAAAAATGTGATCATTTTTACTCCAGCCCGTACGCACGGGCAATCTCGACGATTAGGCCGCTGGCGGAGGAACGAAAACAGACTATACGGCTTATCGATGACCTTAGGGAGAGGACAATCGGGGATATATCCGGTACCGGCTTTTATGAAGCTAAACGCGCAGTCTATCAGGACTTCACATTTTCTTTTCCGGGGGGAGAGTCTTCTGCAGCGGCACAGAAACGTGCTGTCCGGGTAGTAGAGCAGCTGCTCAACCAACATGCCGGAGACAGCATCGTAATCGGAACGCACGGAGATATAATGACGCTTCTCCTGAATGATTTCGATCCGTTTTATGGTTTTGACTTCTGGCAGTCTGCATCTATGCCGGATATTTATAAGGCGGAGTTCACCATTCTGCAGTTAAATAGGATAACGAGAGAGTGGAGTGAACAGAGTTATTAGTATTACTCTAACCAGCTACTGCCCCACAATCCGCAAATGCCTGATCCAAGCCTGATTAGAACCTGCAGCGGTCTAATCAGGCTTATTTCGTATTTTCCCCGTCTACTCCCCGCCGTAATCCCTCCCGAAACCGGCTTGGCGACTCTCCGGTCCAGTGCTTAAACTGCTTGGAGAAATACAGGGGATCGGTGAAGCCGCAGGAGTTACCCACCTGTTCGATGCTTAGGTTTGTCCTTAATAGCTCCTTGGCCCGTTCCATGCGCACCTGATTGATATATTGCTTGGGGGAGAGGCTGGTCAGCTGCTTGAATACTTTGGTGAAATGGGTCCGGTGATAGCCGAGGGAGGCTGCTAATTGTTCAATTGAGACCGGCAGCATGTACTGGGTCTGGAACCAGCGGATTGCCTGCTCCACTACACGTTCAGAGTCGGTTAAGGCTTCAGCTGAGGAGTAACGCAGCTTATGGGCATTCAGGCGGGCAAATTCAGCCAGAAGGACGCGGAACCAGCCGTCTGTAGCTAAAGTAGTTACTGCTTCACCCGACTGCTGTCCCAGCACCCGCTCGATGGTTTCAAACAGGTCACCCAGATGTTCAGGATCAGCCCCTCTGACGATGGGATCGGTGATGGTCATCCCTGTTTTTTGCAGCATATCTAAAGCCTGCGGGCCTTGAACGGCAACCCAGCGGTAGCTCCAGGGCTCGGCATGATCTGCCTGGTAGCTGAATAATACACCGGGAAAAATAACAAAGGTATCGCCCTGGCCAAGCCGGTAGCTTTTCCCTTGCCAGACAAAGGTGCCGTACCCGCTTTCTACTGTATGAATCAGGATGTAATGATGGACGGCTGGGCCGATTTTATGACCTGGCTCGGGCCTGGCAGCACCGGCAAAGGTTATATTCAGATCCGCATTCAATAAGTAGGGATTAATCTGTATCCTGTACTCATAATGTTCCGGGTTTTCCATTATAGCGCTCCTGGTTATTGAAAAGTATGAAAATATATGATACTACAAATCTCCATGTAGAGGTGGCAATGTTCCATGCCTATTTTGCCGCTGTGATTTTATAGTAAGGGATATACAAATCATTATCAACTCAAAGGGTAATGAACAAAAGGAGCGTATCATCGATGAGTAAAATTGTATTTTTAGGAGCTGGAAGCACTGTTTTCGCTAAAAATGTCCTGGGTGACTGTCTGCTCACGCCGGCACTGCAGGATTTTGAGATTGCCCTGTTCGATATTAATCCCGAGCGGCTGCGCGACTCGGAAATTATGCTTAACAACATCCGCAAGACTTCTGGAAGCAGATGCAACATAAAGGCATATTCAGACCGGAAAGAAGCACTGCGCGGAGCCAAGTATGCCATCAATGCCATTCAGGTCGGCGGGTACGATCCGTGTACCCTTACCGACTTTGAAATTCCCAAGAAATACGGCCTCCGTCAGACTATTGCAGACACAATTGGGATCGGCGGGATTTTCCGGAATCTGCGGACGATTCCTGTGCTGGACGAGTTCGCAGCGGATATCCGCGAGGTCTGCCCGGATGTGCTGTTCCTGAATTACACTAACCCCATGGCGGTACTGACCAACTATATGAGCCGGTATGCCGGAGTGCAGACGGTCGGGTTATGCCATAGCGTGCAGGTGTGTGTGCCGGAGCTTTTCAAATCACTGGGGATGGATGATCAGGGAGTCAAATCGCGGATTGCCGGCATTAACCACATGGCCTGGCTGCTGGAGGTTTCGCTTGACGGGATCGATCTGTATCCTGAGATCAAGAGAAGAGCCCAAGAGAAACAGAAGGCAGGCAAGCACTCCGACATGGTCCGGTTCGAGCTGATGAATAAATTCGGCTACTATGTTACAGAATCTTCTGAGCACAGCGCGGAGTATCATCCTTATTTTATCAAGAGAAATTACCCGGAGCTGATTGACCAGTTGAACATTCCGCTGGATGAATATCCGCGCCGCTGCCGCGAGCAGATCAGTAACTGGACGAAGATGAGAGATGAGCTTGTAGGAGATGTTAACCTGGAGCATCAGCGGTCGCATGAATACGCATCCTATATCCTTGAAGCCATTGAGACGGATGTCCCTTACACGATCGGCGGGAATGTGCTGAATACCGGGTTAATCACGAATCTTCCGGATGAGGCCTGCGTCGAGGTTCCATGTCTTGTTAACCGGAATGGGATTAGCCCTACCTATGTCGGTGACCTTCCGCCGCAGCTGGCTGCACTGAACAGAACGAATATCAACACTCAGCTATTAACAATAGAGGCCGCCAGAACCGGCAAAAAAGAGCATATCTACCATGCGGCGATGCTTGATCCGCACACGGCTGCCGAGCTGTCCTTGGATGATATTGTGGCGCTATGCGATGATCTAATTGAGGCCCACGGCAGCTGGCTGCCTAAATTCAACTAAGGGGATTGTGACATGAGTATGGAAGACAAGCTCCATGATGTAAGCCTGTACCTGCCCGGAGATGAAGAGCTGATGAAAGCACAGACGCTTTGCCTCGAACAGCTGTATGATTTCAACCGCACCCGGCCAAGTGAATATGCTAAAAGAATGGCGATGCTGAAGGGAATGTTTGCGGAGATCGGCGAGAACTGCTACATCGAACCTCCGTTTCATGCGAACTGGGGCGGGAGACATGTCCATTTTGGCAAAAATATATATGCGAACTTCAATCTGACGATGGTGGATGATACTCATATATACGTCGGGGATTACACGATGTTCGGCCCGAACGTGACTGTAGCCACAGCCGGACATCCCATCCTTCCTGAACTGCGTGAACAGGCATATCAATATAATGCATCCGTTACGATCGGGACAAACTGCTGGATTGGTGCCGGCGTCATTATTCTCCCGGGTATTACAATCGGCGATAATACGGTGATTGGTGCGGGCAGTATCGTAACCAAGGATATTCCGTCCAACGTTGTGGCAGTCGGTAATCCTTGTAAGGTGCTGCGTGAGATTAATGAACAGGATGAGCAGTTTTATTTTCAGGGGCGGCGGATTGTTAGGGAGGATTTGGTGTAGGAACAGGATCGTGTGAAGCCGGGGACCGTGCGGAGGCGCGGTCTTTTTGCTATTAAGCTCAATTGACATCTCCCCCACCGTATCCCTATAATTTAAAGCATATTATGAAAGCTGTTTCACATTCCGATAGCTAACCTATTTATGTAAGATGGAACCCCTTTATCTAAGCGGGTTTCATTTTGTTTTTTGTCGCACTTTTGTTCCAAAAAGGAGAAGCCATGGAAACAACGTTCTGCAAAATCGTAGTGGTGGACGATGAGATGCTGGTGCGGCAGGGGATTATTCACCTGCTGGACTGGGAGGGGGAAGGCTTTCATATCGTCGGGGAGGCATCCAACGGCCGTGAGGCGTTTGAGCTGATTGAGTCGCAGCGGCCGCATATTATCCTGACAGATATTGTGATGCCGGTGATGGACGGGGAGGAGCTGATCCGGCTAGTCAAGGGCATGTACCCGGAGATTGAAGTCATTGTGCTGAGCAGCTTCAGCGAGTTCGAATATGTGCGCTCGACATTCCAGAGCGGGGTGGCCGATTATATTCTGAAGCCGAGACTGGACGCGGCATCGCTGCTTGCAGTGCTCAAGAAAACCGCGCAGCGGATTCCCGTGCTGCAGCAGGTGGATTGGAGGAATGACAAGCGGCAGTCTGCCGACTATATTCTGGACAAGCTGATATCCGGCTATCCGGTGGAGTATGAGGCTGTGGTGCTTCAGGGCATCTTTCCGTATGCGGACTTTGCGCTGGTCATTGCCGAGACCGGAGAGGAGCCGGCATCCGTAGGCCGTAAGGAAGAATGGCTGGAGAATAGTATCCGTTCGCTGCTGCAGAGCGGCGGAATGCCGCTGGTCTTCCGGAGGCTGTCCACAGTAGAGGGGCATGTGCGGCTGCTGTTTAATCTGAATGTGGATGGGCGGGAAGCGCTGATTCGTATGGCAGAGCAGGTTTTTGCTGCCGGTATCAGAGCCCATATGTTTCAGAGTCTGGCGGTAAGCCGCAGCCTTACGGACCTTGAGGAGCTGCATACGGTCTACTCGCAGGAGCTGATGAAGCTGCTGGACCACCGGTTCTTCCTGCCGGAGCGTTCGCTCCTGGTTGATAGCGGCGGAGAGGTGCAGCAGGGGGCGGCATTTGACCAGGAGGCCTTTGCAGCAGAGCTTAACCGGCAGGAATTCGACCAGGCGTTTGCCCGGCTGAGTGCCTATGTATCCTCAATGTCCGGCCGCCGCGATACGGGAGTGTCCGAGTTCAAGTCCTTCCTGTGCCACAGCATTTTTCAGGTCATCGGGATGCTGCTGCATTTTCATTATGAAGCCAAGGCGCTGGATGAGAGCAAGTATGAGTATTTCCGCTCCATTCACGAAGCCCGGCATATCGGTGAGACAGAGGCGCGGCTGATACAGTTCCTGCAGGATGCAACAGAATGCTTCATGAAGAACCGCGGCGGAACACCGGCCATGCAGAAGATCCTGCTGTACATCGACGAGAATTATTCACGCCAGATTACCTTGACCGAGGTGGCTAAGGAGTTTCATTTTAATCCGTCTTATTTATCTAATTACTTTGCACTGCATAACAAAGAGGGCTTCAATGAATATTTGAACCGGGCACGGATCGAAAAGGCCTGTCTGCTGCTAAAGGAGAGTCCGGACCTGTCCATTTCCGAAATCAGCAGCCTTGTCGGCTACTCTGACCACAGCTATTTCACCAGAGTATTCCGCAAGCTGATGGCGGTATCGCCAAGCCAGTACCGGAAGGGATAATGCAGCAGCAGGAAGGAGTCCGCAATGGGACTAATGGAGAAATGGCTCAGCAAGCTCAAGAACCAGAGCCTGTTCAGCAAAATATTCGTCGTTATGGTCATCAGCATTGTGCTCGTAACCGTACTGATTACCACAGTGACGGCACAAATGTCGCAGACGCTGTTTGTACAGACCTTCAGTATCACCAATTCCAAAATCATTAACCAGATTAAAAGCGCACTCGATAACTCTCACTACACTACAGTCAATACTGCAATCAACGTTGGGCAAAGCGGGGTCATCCGCAGCTTTATGACGGAGCAGGACGGAAGCTCACTGGCCAATTTCCGGCGGTATTACAGTATGCGCGACCAGATGGACCGGATTCAGTCCGGAATCGGGGCTGCCAATATAGGCCTGTCTATTCTTGGAGGGAACGGCAGAAGCTATACCAGTGATGTCACCTATTGGTCCGGATCTGCCGGTGAACTGAAGGCCAATCCGGTTTCAGCGGCGGTTCAGGAGCAGGGGGGCCGGCTTGTATACAGCTATATGGATGCAAGTCCGCTGAATTCACAGAACCGGATGCTGGTTGCGGCCAAGGCGCTGACTGCACCGGGACTTGCAGAGCCTTACGGGACGCTGTACATGTTCACGCGTGAGAGTGATTTTCGCAAAAATTATGCCAGCTTTACCAGCCAGGGGAATGATGTCATGTTCCTTGATACGTCGTCCCGGATTGTGTCGAGCAACCGTACGGAGCAGATCGGAAGCTATTCGCCTGATCTTCTGAACAGTGCCAAGCAGATTGCCGAGGCGGGCCTTGCCAGCCAGGAGCTGACGATTGACGGGCGCGAAGTTATCGTGCTGGCTGATTATCTGCCGTCCTACAACTTTTATATTGTGAACCTGATTGATAAAAATGAGACCATCGGTACGCTGTTCGATAGAAAAACGCTTTTTCTGATCGGTACAGCCATCGCTGCAGTAGCGGTACTCGTCATCTACTTCCTCACCAAGCGGCTGACACTGTCCCTGCGTACGCTGGTCAAAAAAATGTCCAATGTGACCAAAAAGAATTTTCATAACTATATGTCCGTCACCGGCAGCTATGAAACAAGGCAGCTGAGCACGGCCTTCAACTATATGCTTAAAGAGCTGAATGACTATGTCGCCCAGCTGGTGGAGACGCAAAAGGAGCAGCGGAATGCTGAGCTGGCTGCACTGCAGCAGCAGATCAATCCGCATTTTCTGTACAATACACTGGCTTCAGTGAATATTCTGGTGCAGCGGGGCAGCAAGGAGCAGGCGACCGAGACAATCCATGCCCTGATCTCGCTGCTGCAGAATACGATCAGCAATGTGAAAGAGACGATTACCGTAGAGGACGAGCTGATTAACCTGAAGCATTACGTCTTTATTAATCAGGTGCGCAACGGCAGCCGGGTCAAGGTAGAGACGTTTGTCTCACCGGACTGTATGAGCGCTAAAGTGCCAAAGCTGATTCTGCAGCCGTTTATTGAGAATGCCTTCTTCCACGCCTTCAATATCAAAACCTCGGGTTATATCTATGTTACCATCATGAAGGACCGGGATATGCTGCACTGTGAGGTTGTCGATACAGGCGACGGGATGGATCTGGACAACAAAGAGGCGATCCCCGCGTCCACGAGCAGCCGCCAGCTGTTCAGCGGTATCGGCATCCGTAATGTCCATGACCGTCTGCTGCTGCTGTACGGTGAGCCGTATGGCGTTACCATCACCAGTACTCCGGTCCAGGGGACGAAGGTCTCTATCAGAATTCCTTGCTGAAAAGCGCATTGAACCGCTGCCTTTGCAGCATACTATAACAGCTACGCCGCAAGCCGGCGCCGCATAACGGCGTCGGCTTCTTGCATCTGTGCGGCCTGTTTTACCTAAAAAAAGTGCGAAAGGAGAAAAATAATGCTAATCCGTGGACCGTGGAAGCGGATACAGAACACAATATTATCACTATTTTAACTAAAATCATTTCTAACGAAATGATCATCCGGGATGATATTCTTGATAAAGAAAGCACTTTCAAATACATGTTAGGGGGATTTACATCATGAAGAAAAAAGCTACCGCGCTTCTGCTCGCCGGATTTACACTTCTGACAGCATGCTCGAGTAACGCAAATACGAATAACCAAGCCAATACAGGATCCGAAGGAAATGCAGCCGGCGGAAACCAAAAAATCACCGTTTGGGCCTGGGACAAAAACTTCAATATCGCTGCAATGAACCTGGCTAAGGACGCTTATGTGGCAAAAAATGCAGATGCTCAAATCGATGTTGTTGAATATGCACAGGATGACATCATCCAGAAGCTGAACACAGGGCTTAACTCGGGATCTGCTTCCGGTCTGCCAAACATCGTTCTGATTGAAGATTACCGTGCACAAAGCTTCTTGCAAACGTATCCAGATGCTTTTCAGGAGCTGGGCGATGCCATTAACACTGCTGATTTCGCTGAATACAAGCTCGGGCCAACCAGCTTTGACGGCAAACAGTACGGTGTACCATTCGACTCCGGTGTAGTAGGCCTGTACGTACGTACCGATTATCTGCAGGAAGCAGGCTACACGGTTGATGATCTTCAGGACATCGACTGGCAGCAATATATTGAGATCGGTAAAGCAATTAAAGAGAAAACAGGTAAAGATATGCTGACTCAGGACCCTAACGATCTGGGGCTGATCCGCATGATGATCCAATCCGCAGGCTCCTGGTATCTGAAGGAGGACGGTACTACACCTGACCTGAAAGACAATGCGGTTCTGAAGGAAGCCTTCGAAAGCTACAAAGAGCTGATGACTGCTAATATCGTTAAAGTCAACTCCGACTGGAGCTCCTTCCTGGCAGGCTTCAACAGCGGTGATGTTGCTTCGGTTCCTACAGGTAACTGGATCACACCTTCTGTAAAAGCAACAGCTGACCAGTCCGGCAAATGGGCAGTAGTACCTTTCCCGAAACTCAAGAATGCAGCTAACTCTGTACACGCATCTAACCTCGGGGGCAGCTCATGGTATGTGCTGAACAATGACGGTAAAGAAGCAGCAATTGAATTCCTGGGTGCAACTCTTGGCTCCGACGTTGACCTGTACCAGAAGCTTGTAACAGATGTAGGCGTTGTAGGTACTTACAAACCTGCTGCTGAAGGCGAAGCTTACGGTGCAGCTGATGAATTCTTCGGCGGACAAAAGGTTATCGCTGACTTTGCAAAATGGACAGCTGAAATCCCGAACGTAAACTACGGCCTGCACACTTATGCACTTGAGGATATTCTCAAGGTTGAAATGCAGAACTTCCTGAACGGTACGGATCTGGACAAAGCGCTTGCCGATGCACAATCCCAGGCTGAATCCCAAATCCAGTAATATCCGGTACCTGTAAATATCTGAATGATCCGCTGTCCTCCCTACCTGCCGTCTAGAGCCAGGACGGAGGACAGCGGCTTCTCCATTTTAACGATTTATGCCTGTTATAGAGAAAGGAATGAGAGCTGTGAACCATACCATGCGCAACCGCGCGAAGCTTACCGGCTGGCTGTTTATTGCAGGAGCCGTCCTCATGATCTGTCTGTTTTATTTTTATCCGATGATTCAGGCCTTGCTGCTTTCGTTCAAAACGGGTGCAGGGGCTAATCTTCATTTTGATGGTTTATCCAACTACAAACGCCTGCTCAGCGACAAAACCTTTTTTACTGCGGTAAAGAATACCTTCTTGTTCCTGATTGTACAGGTACCGGTGATGATCGTGTTTGCGATGATGATTTCGGTACTGCTGAATGACAGCAAGCTCCGCTTCAAAGGCTTTTTCCGTACAGCGATCTTCCTGCCTTGCGTTACCTCGCTGGTAGCATACTCTGTCGTCTTCAAATATCTGTTTGGCAATGACGGCCTGATTAACCTGGCTTTAATGAATATGCACATCCTGTCTGAACCGATCCAGTGGATCTCCGATCCCTTCTGGGCGAAGGTTACCATTATTATCGCCATTACCTGGCGCTGGACGGGATACAATATGATTTTCTTCCTCTCCTCGCTGCAAAACATCGACAATTCCATTTATGAAGCTGCACGGATTGACGGTGCTTCGGGCCCGAGACAATTTTTCTCGATTACCGTACCGCTGCTCAAGCCGATCATTCTCTTTACGTCGATTACCTCGACTATAGGTACCCTGCAGCTGTTCGATGAAATTATGAATATAACCAAGGGAGGTCCCGGCAACGCGACGCTCTCCATTTCCCAATATATTTATAATCTTTCGTTCAAGTACACGCCTGACTTCGGATATGCCGCTACCGTGTCGTATTCTATCGTAGCCATGATTGTTGTACTGGCCTTCCTTCAAATTAAACTGGCAGGTGATGATAAATAATGAGAAGCTTACGCCGTGCCCCAATTTATATTTTTCTGTCGATTGTAGCTTTCGTTTCGATTTTCCCGTTTCTGTGGATGATTATCAGCGCCACTAACCTTTCGGTTGACGTCACGCAGGGCAGAATGCTGCCCGGTACAGCTCTGTTCGACAATATCAGAAAGCTGACAGAATCGATCAACCTGGTGCCTGCGCTCTGGAATACGCTCAAAATCGCCCTGACAACAACCGTTCTTGCCCTGCTGGTTGCTTCCCTGGCCGGATACGGATTTGAAATTTACCGCAGCAAAGCGAAGGATATGGTCTTCAATCTGTTATTATTATCCATGATGATCCCTTTTGCCGCGCTGATGGTTCCGCTGTATCAGATGTTCTCCAAGCTGTCGGCTGCTGCTCCGCTAATCGGGGTTAATACAGTCGCTGCTGTGGTTCTTCCGACCTTTACGACGGCGTTCCTGATCTTCTTCTTCCGGCAGAGCTCAAAGATGTTCCCGCGGGAGCTGCTTGAGGCCGGACGGATTGACGGATTGTCGGAGCTGGGCCTGTTCTTCAAAATCTACATGCCGACGATGAAGACGACCTATTCCGCCGCTGCAATCATCACGTTCATGTCCAGCTGGAACAACTACCTCTGGCCGCTGATCGTGCTGCAGACTCCGGAAAAACGGACGATTCCGCTGCTGATCTCGAACCTGGGCTCCAGCTACTCCCCGGATTTCGGGGTCATTATGGCCGCAGTCGTTATCTCTACGCTCCCGACAGCAATTGTCTTCTTCCTGATGCAGAAGCAGTT
>RCUO01000618.1_pt1 | contig 16888 bp, 16 predicted proteins | sample 2166161 | NCBI WGS metagenome assembly RCUO01 (sample SAMN09932617, study PRJNA488358) | compost metagenome | feature: garden; material: soil; isolation source: compost soil in cyclohexanecarbonitrile-enriched culture | place: Germany: Experimental Botanical Garden Goettingen | collected 2016-01-27 | reverse complement strand
GGGCATAACGTAGGCAGTCAACCCGATATAGGGATTGGTGAAATTCACGAGATTAATCTTCTGGTTAATGGAATTCATAATCTGAGATTTGCGGTAAATCTGTTTTTCCTGCAGAAAAGAGGACATTTCCTCCACAATCTGCCCGTCGAGCGCAAACTGCTTGGAGGCAAAATCCAGATTGTCGATGGCATTCTCCAGGCTCAGTGCTTCCTGACGCAGGCTTGCGCTGATGCCGCTGCCTATTTTGCCGGACAAAATGGAATAGATAGAGGTATAGGATACAATTCCGACAATCAGCAGCGGCAGCAGCGTACCGACCAGCAGGTAGATGACCAGTGTTCTCCTAAGGGATTTCACGGCCGGTGTGGGACTCCCCTTCTTCATTCTGCGCATTCTGCTAGCCCACTTCGCTTTCTGTAAGCGTTTTATCTGATAGCTTCAGAATACCAGATTTGCCCCGGGTTGAATAGAATAAGGCAGAACAGCTGCTGCGCCGCCCTGCCTCCTCCCTATCTACTTCACACTTTTGCGGGCTTCGAACAGCTCCTCCGCTTTTTTGATGGAGAATTCCATCACTTCGGCATAACCCAGCCCATTCACCTTATCGTGCATTTCCTTGTTCAGCTTATCGAATTCGGCCTGATTTTTGGCAAAAACCATCTTCCAGGACATCTGCTGGATCACGGTGCCGATCTGCTTGTTTTTCTGCTCCAGCGTTTTATCCATCGTCAGCGGCTCTTTACCGGTGAAGCCTTGAGGGGCAACGGCGAGCAGATTATTTTTCTCAAAATACTCCTTAGGCGTCAGCACGCCCATCTTCGCTCTCCAGTCACTGTCCAGCTTGGACGGATTGCGCTCCAGTGTCGTCTGCCACAGATTGTGGTCATACGGCTCATTCGTTTCGGGATTAAGCATCGCCGGCACCACAAACGAGAAGTTCATCTGGTTCGAGCCGTAGTAATAGTCCCCGCCGCCGTATTCCGCCGGAACCTGGGTGTTCTGCTGATCCGTGTATGCCTGCCAGCCAAAATCAGTAACGACCGGCTTGCCGTTTGCGTCTATATCCCAGGTCAGCCCCTTAGGTCCGTTAGGTATAGCTGTTCCGCTGCCTGCCGATAGCATTGCGCCTTCCGGTGTATACATCCAGTTCAGGAACTCCATAATCCGCGCCGGTTCCTTGGCCTTGGCTCCAATCGCGATAATACCATTGCCGCCGTACACGTTGAAGCCGGTCGAGTACATCAGCTCATCCTTGAACGGCACCATGGCGAAGCCTTTGCCTTCAGCTGTTCTTTCTGCGGTGTTATAGTTGGCGGCGCCGAGCCACGGGAACCAGGAGAACAGCAGGCGGCCGTCTTTATATTTTGCCACAACATCATCAAACTTCTGGGTCAGGGAGTCCGGATCAAGCAGCCCCATCTGGTTAGCGTCGTAGTACAGCTTCAGCGACTTCATATACCAGCTGTCCTCGGACAGGAAGTCGTAATACTTTTCTTCATCGGCTTTGACGAATATCGCTGTCTCCGGAATTTCATCGTAGCCCATCATGTTGGCGAACTGCTTCGCCAAGGTCATTTTGTAGTTGCCGTCCCAGTCAGCCCAGAGCGAGAAGGCATAGTTTTTCTTACCCTGCTCATTTTTCGGCTCCAGCTCCTGCATCTTTTTTAGCACCGGCAGGTAATCCTCGATGGAGTTAATCGCAGGTGCGCCGATTTGCTGATACAAATCCCAGCGCAGATCCGGTCCCCAGGTCATGTCCTTGCCCTCGGAAGGTCCGGACGGGTTCGAGGCCACATTGTTCCCGATGCCGAATACCGAATTGCCGCCGCCAAAAGCGACCTTAGCCTTTTCTACAGCCTTCGGAAACTGCTTGGCAATATCAGCGCCGTATTTGTCCAGCAGCCCGTCCTGGGTCCAGTCGAGCAGCAGCTTGCCTTTGATCGCATTCGGATAATGGTTTTTGTCATCCCCGAAAACAATAATGTCGCCCAGGTTACCGGAGGCCATCATTGCTGAAATCTTCGTATCTCCGCCGGTCAGGTTGGACGCAACAATATCCAGCTCGATGTTAAACTTATCCTTGATCACCTTGGCAAACCAGCCGGTCTGCGGCCCTGCATAGTTGGCGGTTGTCGAGAACACGGTCAGCTTCAGCGGCTTGGAATGATCCAGCGCACCGTCATCCGGCGCAGCCGTTGCCTCCGTACCGGCAGTAGCCTCTGCCGCAGGCTTTTCTGTACTCTCAGCCGGACCTGCGTTGCCGCCGTTATTGTTACCCCCGCCGCAGGCTGCCAGCACGAACACCATAATCGCGCTCAGCAGCAGCAGCGGCAATCTTTTCAACTTCATACCTTTACCCCCTAATAAAGTTTAATAGACCTATACATGCATGAAGCCGGCTGCGGCCTCCTCAGCCTTTGACCGCGCCGATCATAATGCCTTTGACAAAAAAGCGCTGGAAGAACGGGTACACAATCAGAATCGGCAGCACGACAATCATCGTCACCGTCATCCGCACAGAGGTCGGCGTCTGCATATTCTGCACGCTTGCCGCCATATCCGGTGAATTACGGATGAGCGCTGCCAGCGAGCTTGATTCGTTCAGATAGCGCCAGAGCAGAAACTGCAGCGTGAAATACTTGGTTTCCGTCATCAGGAACGCCGTATCGATGAAGGAGTTCCACTGGCTAACCGCCGAAAAAATCGTAATCGTCGCCAGAATCGGCGTCGTCAGCGGAACGATAATACTCCAGAACACCCGCAGATAACCTGCCCCGTCAATGCTGGCTGACTCCTCCAGTGAGGGTGGAATCGCCTCAACAAAGGTTTTGACCAGAATGATGTTGAACGGGGTAATAATCGTCGGCAAAATATAAGCCAGATAGTTGTTGGTCAGATGCAGATTGTGCATGGTGATGTACCACGGAATCAGCCCGGCGCTGAAATACATGGTGACAACAATGCTCCGGTACCAGATTTGACGGCCCCACATTTCCTTCTTGGTGAACAGGTAGCCGAGGAAGGCCGATGCACCGACTGTCAACAGCGTACCCGCCACCGTCCGGTAGACTGACACAAGCGCCGCGTGGCTCAGCCCGCTGATCCGCAGTACTTTGGAGTAGTTGTCAAAATGAATATCCCGCGGATAAAACTTGATGTAGCCCGCCGCGCTGAGATCATTGGAGCTGATGGTGTTGATGAACAGGTAGTAGAACGGATACATGCAGCTGAGCGTGAACACTCCGAACAGCACGTAGATGATTCCCTGGAACAGGGCATCGCCTGGCTTCAGCTTTTTACGCAAATGGAATCACCCCTTAAATAATCGATTCGTCCCGTACAACCTTGGACAAGGTGTTGGCTGCGAACAGCAGCGCCACGCTGACGACCGACTTGAGCATGCTGACGGCTGTCGCGAACGGAAAATTGTTGGCAAACGCAATATTGTAGACGTATAAATCCAGCACCTCAATCGTGTCCTTGTTCATCGCGTTCTGGAAAGCGAAGTATTGCTCCATCCCGTTGTTCACGAAGTTTCCGATCGAGAGCAGCAGCAGCACGAAGAACGTGGGGATGAGTCCCGGTACGGTGATATGCCAGATTTTGCGGAACCGGCTGGCCCCGTCCACCTCTGCCGCTTCATACAATTCCTGGTCAATGCCGGCAATCGCCGCCAGATACAGGATCGCTCCCCAGCCGAGCGACTTCCACCAGTACCAGGCAATCATCGTCAGCCAGATATGGGAGCTGGAAGCCAGAAAGTTGAAGCCTTCATCTACCAGTCCAAGCTGAACCAGTACATGGGTCACGACGCCGTTGTCTACAGAAAACAGGGAGAACGCCAGCGCATAAACCAGAATCCAGCTGATAAAGTTGGGGATTGTCGTCAGCGTCTGCACCATTTTGCGGTACCAGCCTGCCTTGATCTCTGTCAGCAGAATGGCGAAGACTACCGGAAACACTGAGGTGACCAGCCCGAGTGAGCTCATCGCCACCGTATTTTTCAGCACACGCAGCACTTCCGCGGTCTGGGTCGGATTCTCCACCATCGTCCGGAACCATTTCAGCCCGACATAGGGCGTATCCGACAAAGGAATACCCGGTATGAAATCATAGAAGGCGTAGATCCACCCGCTGACCGGCAGATAATAGAAAATAAAAGTAATCACAAGAAAAGGTAACGCCATCAGGAACAGCTTATACTTGTTCTGCAGGTTCCCGCGGGTCCGGCGGGCCGGCTCGGCGCTGTGCAGCAGCTTGCCAGAAGGTACTCCCATGCCTCTATCTCCTAATATCCAGATTTTTGTTTACGCTTTCATCGTAGCAGAAGCACCGGCATTGCCGGGATAGAGGCCGGCCATCGGTTAAGCGAGAGCCGTCCGGAAATTGCGGACCATTTTCGCAAGGAAGTGAACCATTTTCACAGTGGGTAGGAGTGTGCTGAGTGAGCGTAGTGGATGAGAACGGTGGTGGGTGCTGCTGTGCGTGATGATGCTGCTGTGCGGACGGGACTGGTGGGGCGGCGGAACGGGACGGGGTTGTGCGATTGGAGCAGATGGTGCGGACCAAGGCAAATTGTCAAGGTTTCCGGTACGTACAATAACCCCGCCAAAGTATTCCCCGGCCGGATGCCGGTTCAGGTGCTTTACGGAGCTGCTCTTTTTATATTCAAAAAAGCCTCCCGTGATGGGAAGCCTGTTGTGTACGTTCATAATAGGTCCGCCGGTTACGCAATAAGCGCCGCACTGTTAAACTCCAGTTGCTTCCGCTGGAAGTATGGTGATTCAACAATTAGTTGGATATTCGCCACTTAATTCTATCCATTCTCAGCTTTTCTAATCATTAGTTGGAAAATCGCCACTTATTTCTGGCCATAAAGCCCATTTTGAATGAAACTCGTATATTTAGGTGGCTTTTTTCCCACTAACACCTTCGCTCCAGGCAGTTTTCCAGAATTAGATGGCGAATTTCCATTTAACTCGATCAGCGATCTTTGCTTGACCAGCAGTCAGCTATCCGCAGTCAGCTATCCGCAGTCGCCAGCAGCATCTATACCGCCATTAGAAAATCAACTTAGGTGTACTTTCAGACTGCAGTTATACCTCGCACGTACAACAATTTACTGTTTTTAGTTGCACCATATACACTTTTTCCGACTCTGCCGGCTTAAACGGAGTCTCATCTTTCACTCCGGAAAATATTAGCCACAGTCCCCTGCACGCCAGGCTTGAACCGGAACAGCCCGCCTGTCAGCGGCCAGCGCTCCAGCTCTTCTTCGCTCATCCCGTTGCGTGCTGTCGTGATATACAGCTCATCCAGCGCTTCACCGCCGAAGGTGCACGAAGTTACATTCAGCGCCGGCACCTCAATCCTGCCGATTTGTTCCCCGGTATGGGGATTCCAGCGCGACACGCAGCTGCCGCCCCACTGGGCGACCCAGAGCATGCCTTCACGGTCGATCGTCATCCCGTCAGGGACATCTCTGCCCTCCGGCAGATGGATAATCGCCCGGCGGTTGCTCACCTTTCCGGTCTCCAATTCATAATCCAGAGCATCTACGGCTCTGGTTACAGAATCAATATAGTACATACGGCCAAGCTGGTCATCCCAGGCCAGACCGTTCGAGATGCCGACCCCGTTCAGCACCTGCCGGACCTGCCCGCCATTATCCATCACATACAGGCTGCCCGACGAACGGTCGGAGCCCATACTCATCGAGCCGAACCACAGTCTGCCGCTGCTGTCGCACTTGGCATCGTTCAGCCTGTTGTTTGGAAGCCCGGATTCAATCTCTGCAAGCTGCTCAAGCTGGTCGGGATTGCTGCCGTCATACCTGTAGATGCCTTTCTGAAGCGCCAGAATCCAGCCGCCTGCAGCATCAGGGACAGCTGCTCCGATTCTCTGCGCGAACGTAACCGTCTGCTCCTTGCCTGCCGCCGGATCATAGCTGCGCAGCTGGCAGCCTTCTATATCCACCCAGTACAGCTTGCTGTCTGTGTCATTCCAGTGCGGTCCTTCGCCCAGCACCGCCTGTGCGTCTATAACCAGTTCTGCCTTATCAGTCATCTGACCATTCCTCCCAAATATACGAATAATGATAGGATAGTACACTGCTGTCTATTTTACCTTCGATTGCATAGAGACTCCAACTTACGCCAGCCGGCTTCTGTTACCTGACTGCCATTAATATGGAAGGAGACAAATCTTCACTTTCGATTACAATTGCAGTTAAGCCATGGGATGTAATCGTTTCGTGCCACTCCCCCTTCTGCCAGAATACAGCTTCTCCCGCCTGAACCCTTATGTATTCGTTATGCTCACCTCTTACCTTGCCCTCACCTGCAATGATAAGGAGGATTTGAGGGGTTACCGCCTGGTGGTATCCAATAACACCGTCAGCCTCCAGGTAGGTACACCCGATATGGGCAGTTCCATTAAGCTTGATAATCCGGGACATGACAAAATCAGAATTAAATTGAGAGATTTTTTTACCGCACTCTTTATCAAATCTGTACAGCTCCATAACGTGCCTCCTTTTTACCTGTCAAATCTATGTTGAAACCTGCCAATTCAGATTTTCTCACTGTACATCAACCTTATATTACACACATAGCAAGCAGAAAGGAGCAGACAGCTCCAATAAGAGATTGTCTGCTCCTTCCAAATAAATCCGCTCTATATCATCCTGCCGTTAAGCCGGATCTTACTCTTCTGTCTTACCCTCATCCGCATCCAGAGCGGCTGACGGTTCTTCAGCAGCTTCGCCTTCAGCAGGCTCCTCATTGGCAATCGGCGGCGAAATCCGCACAATCAGCGTATCCTCAGGGGTCAAGATTTCCCAGCCGTCATGCTTGGGCAGATCGGATACCAGCAGCTGGTCGCCGATTTCCAGATTGCTGATATCCACGTCAAAGGTTGGAGTCAGCTTATCCGGGAGCGTTCTGATATCGAGCTCATACAGCTCAATCTGCTGGATACCGCCCATCTTCACTCCAGATGGATCGCCTGTGAACTGGAACGCTACTTTCGTATCCAGCTCCGCCTTCATATCAATCTGCTGCAGATCCACATGCAGAATATTGCGTGAGAGCGGCTGGCGCTGAATTTCAGCGATTACCGCGTTTTTAGCGCTTGAACCCGGAAGCTCAACCTTGAGAATGGCCCGCGGATTTTTGCTGACAATTTCATTAAGCGCCTTTGCATCCGCCGAAAAGGATTGTGTATCTGAACCTGCACCGTAGACGACAACCGGTACAAAGCCTTTTTTCCGCGTTGCAGAAGCCGAGCCGGATCTTTCAGTCAAACGAACTGTAGTATTCATGATAATTCCTCCTAGAAGTTTTGTTAGCTTCAGCTTCCGTGAGTCTCTTCGGACAAAACTCGCTTCGAAAGCATACGCTATGTTTGGTGAGCTGCAGCATGAATGTACATGCAGTCAGCTTAGCTGCGTCCAATAGTACTTCTGTAGCTGCTGCTGGACTTGCGTATGGAAACAAGACCCGTTAGAAATACAGGTCTAATTAGTTTTTTAATTACCCTGCCAGACACTAAGGGAAACATCCTTATACTGCCTTTTCTCGCTTTTTGCTGCTGGGAATAGTAAAATAAAGCCATATTACAGTGACTGGAGTGAAGAATATGGGACAAATTGTTCAGGGTGAAGGCCGTTTTTATATTGCTGGTGACGGAAAGGATCTTGCCGAGATTACATACAGGCTGGAAGAGGCTACGGGGAACTGGATCGTTGATCACACCTTCGTCTCGGAAGAGCTGCGCGGGCAGGGTACAGGCGAGAAGCTGGTGCGGGCAGTAGTTGATAAGGCCCGTGAAGCACGTGTGAAGATTATTCCGGAATGCCCTTACGCCGCCAAGCAATTCGAACGGCACAAGGAATATTCCGACGTGCTCAGCGGAGACGGAAGCGCATCATAAAGCGTACCCGTTTCCTTGGGAGCATGAAGAGCATGAAGCGTGTTAACGCTCAACATTAGGAGGAAACGGATTGAATACTCAGGATACATTAAAAGAAATTGAAGAGCTCCAGCTGCGCTGCGAGCAATATGAGGGAATCTCCCTGAAACTGAACTGGGACATGCTGGAGCATACCATGGAAGCCGGAGGGACAGAATGGCTCGTGACCTATGAGGAGGATCAGCTCGTCGGCTTCATTGGCCTGTACGGCTTCGGCGGCAGCATAGAAGTGTGCGGTATGGTGCGGCCGGGTTTCCGGCGCAGAGGCATATTTACATCACTCTGGGAGCGGGCACAGAATAAAATCAGACAGCGCAATATCTCTACATTGCTTCTGAATGCTCCGGCAGCCTCGGCATCTGGCGCCGGGTTCCTGAAGAGCCTGCCGCTGGTGTTCGGACATGCCGAATACCAGATGAAATGGGACCCTTCGGCATCCCTGCAGGGTCCGGGAGAAGCAAGCTCCGCTGCCGGGACAGTTACTCTGCGTCCTGCACGCGAAGATGAATCCGCCATCCTCATTAAGCTGGACAGCTCCGGGTTTAATATGACCGAGGAGGAAGCGGCTGAAATGTTTGAAGAGCAGAACCTTGAAGCGCTTCAGGAGCATATTATCATCGAGCTTAACGGGCAGCCTGCCGGCAAAATGCGGCTCTGGACGGATAACAATGAGACCTGGATCTACGGTCTAACCGTGGACAAGGACCTGCGGGGCCTCGGGATTGGACGAAGCGCCCTGCAGCAGACCATTGAGCGGGAGAGCCGCAACTACAACGGAGTGAATCTTGAAGTGGCCCTGGACAATCCGAACGCGCTGAAGCTGTATGAAAGCTGCGGCTTCGTGATTGTGAACCGGCAGGACTATTACCGCTACACAGGCTCGTTGTAGGACACCATAAAAGCCACCGCCGCCCGGCAGGTTACCGGGCGGCGGTGGCTTTTACATTGTTGTCCCGCAAAATAGTGCAGGCTACATCAGACCGAACCCGCCATAGGCGGTCTCACTTTTCTCATTTCTGCGGCTATCTACACTGACGTTCCGGTCAGCGGTATGATCCTGATTCAGAAACACCGACAGCAGGCGTACATAATCCAGCGATTCGTCAAGCGGAATCCCTGCGCCGTCAAAGATATGTCTCCGTCCGTCCATTAAGGAATAGATTTCAATGGTATCTGCCGGCTCACCGTATGCTTTATGGCAGAACACATTAGCCATATGGAGGAAGCCGGTGATTACATCCTCATGCCCGGACACCATAAATTTCTGTATGTTCAGGCAGCGTCCGCTGCGCTCCGAATTCCAGGCCAGCTGAAAGATCATCGCCAGCTCGACCGACAGCTCAGGAACCTGGGTATGCCACTGTTCATAGAGCATAACAGGGATCTCACCTGTATGATTGACTGGTGCAAGCCGCATGAGCTCATCGCCAACCGCCGTCTTAACATCCCAGTAATGCATCAGCGACGGAAACGCATCGCTTTTGGGCGGCCAGCGCCGTTCCAGCAGAAATTGAATCGGCGTCTCCCGGCGCACCGCAGGCTGCAAGCTGTAAAAATCATTCAGCGTGTGGCCGATTGCGTACTGAACCTGCTGCCTCCAGCGCGGAAGACCGGTGGCCGCAGCCCCGCCGGCAAGCGATTCTGCGCCGCCCAGCATAATATGCTCCATCCGAAAATCATTTAGCCTGGCATACCGAACCTCCGGCATTTCCGCTTTTTCCGTTTCCCGGCTTCCAACCGCGCCGCCCATTCTTAAGAAACCGCCGCGCAGGTCTCGAGAAATTGGCGTCCGAAGGTACGGCAGGTTTCTTTTTCCGCCGCATTCGGGCCGTACTCAATCTTCAGGCTCTCCTGGACGATCTCTGCCCCGCGCTCCTTCAGCTTCTCTTCAATCAGGTCCACCGCGCCGCAGTATATCGAATAGCCGGTATCCCCGCTGCCAAATGCAGCTGCCTTATATCCGGCCAGATTGAGCTCCTCCATCTCCTCGTAAAAGTCCAGGAATTCGTCCGGAAGCTCACCGTCGCCCCATGTATAGGCGCCCAGCAGCACCGCTTCATAATGATTTATCTCATCCGCATTGCAGTCGGTTACCGATTTCAGAACAGCTTCTCCGCCGGCCTGGCGTATTCCTTCCGCAATCAGTTCAGCAATCTCTTCCGTATTGCCGGTTAAGCTGGCATATGCCACTAGCACCTTAGCCATGATCTGTCCTCCCTAGTTAAGCATGAAGTATATAATGGCTCCATATTGTACCGCAAAGCCAAATTTAATTATCCCTATTTTATTTGATAATGATTCTCATTGTCAACATATAAAAAAAGCAGACAACAGCCCGGTATCAGGCTCCAGTCCGCTTTTCTGCTTCATCCTATGAGATTACAATGTGCTGTATCCTTTAATATGCGCCTTCAAGCAGTGTAATGCCATTGCCGTCCGGATCGCGGAAATTCATCTCACGGCCTCCGTATTCCATTGTAACCGGCGGCTCACAGTCCAGCCCTCTCTCTTTAAGCTCCGCATAAGTCTCATCCAGGCTGCTGCAAGAGTACACCAGATTAACAACACCAGTCGTATGCTTGCCCCATTTGTGCTCGTCCCAGATAATGATTCCCGGCAGCTTGCCCTCAAATCCGATCTTTGCCCCGTCACCGTTACCGAAACCTTCAAACGGAACAGGGATTCCTAGAACCTCTGAGTAAAAAGCTACAAGAGCAGCGGTATCCTTGGTATACAGATTAATGCCTTCAAATGCCGATATCATAATGGTTCACTCTCTCTTCCTGTTCTAATGTCAGCCTTGTCCGGCTAATAAATTTATTCTACCCTCAGGCTCAGCCCCTGTATTGCAAAAAAACGACATTTATCGCCTTGCATATGCCAGCGCCTCCCTCGGGGTCTGGCCGGCAAAACGCTTAAAGCTGTTGTTAAAATGGGACTGGTGGCTGTAGCCGTAAGCATATACCAGATCCTGAACATCTCTGATCTGCGAAGATGGACGATACAGATTCCGCCAGACATTCTGAAATCTGACCAGATCAGCAACCTGCTTCGGGGATACGCCGGTAGTTTCGCGGAACAGCCGTTCAAGCTGCCGGCTGCTGAGCCCGGAGCTGCTCCCAAGGCTGCTTACCGCAATGACCCCTTTAGCCCGCAGAATATCATGCACGGCATTCATCAGCCCGCTGTGGCTGGCGCGTGCCCGTTCCAATCGGCGCAGCAGAACCCGCTCAGCCACAGCAATACGTTCAGCCATCGACCCGGCAGACGCCAGCTGCTCTTCGAGCTCTCTGCGGAAAAAGCTGAAATACCGCTCCACCCCGCCGTGATAATTAAGTACGGCATTAAGCGGCTCATCCGCGAACAAATGCACCGCCCAAAAATGAAAGCGGATGGCAAAGCGCAGACTGGACGCAGAAGGTTCAGCTCCCTCCACTTCAAAGGGCGTATCATTGATTCCGCAAAAAACGCCGCCGGAAGCTCCGGTATCCGAGTCCCATTCCAATATGATATCCATGCAGGTGTCGGGAATGATGATCTCCCGCGCCGGCTGTTGTCCGGACAGCTTGTCCGGCATGACTGACCGTTCTCCGGGAGCTGCTCCGCACTCTCCCATGCTGCCCCAGTAGCAGCGGATGTACGGCTGCAGCGCCTTACAGGGCATTAGCTCTCCTGCACTGTCCGGCCGTGCTGTAATCGGATAATACAGCTCTGCGAGATTGTACATCTGCTCTCCTCCTCCGTTGTCCCGAATGAACTGTTTCTCTGATCATACACAATGATCGGCTGCCGTGCCAGATCAGGAGAAGCGTCGATCCAATTCCCGGTGTACTATTATGCACAGTCCGGGTGATGGGCAAGCTGGGAATAGTCGCAGCTTTGCAACCTTTTTGTTTGTAGCTGCCCGGTTAAATGTTGTACAATGAAGTCTAAATGAATTTTTGAAGGATGGATTAATGATGTATATTGCAGGCGATTGGAAAGACTACGAAGTTCTGGATACCGGAGGCGGAGAGAAGCTGGAGCGCTGGGGAGATATTATCCTGCGCCGCCCTGATCCGCAGATTATCTGGCCGCTGACCCAAGAGACAGCGAAGTGGCGTGATGTGCACGGACATTATCACCGCAGCTCCTCCGGCGGCGGACAATGGGAAATGAAAAAGACAATTCCGGATGACTGGAAAATCAGCTATGGCAAGCTGAAATTTAATCTGCGTCCGACTAACTTCAAGCATACGGGACTTTTCCCTGAGCAGGCGGCTAACTGGAGCTGGATGATGGACAAGATTGCCGGCGCGAACCGCCCGGTCTCTGTACTTAATCTGTTCGCTTATACGGGCGGAGCTACTGTTGCTGCTGCCAGTGCAGGTGCGTCGGTTGTTCATGTTGACGCAGCCAAGGGCATGGTACAGTGGGCAAAAGAAAATATCCAGCTGTCTGGTTTGGGCGAGCGCCCGGTCCGCTTCATCACTGACGACGTTTTCAAATTCGTCCAGCGTGAACAGCGCCGCGGCAGCAAATACGATGCCATTATTATGGACCCTCCGTCCTATGGACGCGGTCCAGGAGGCGAAATGTGGAAGCTGGAATCCAGCCTCTACCCTTTCCTCGAGAGCTGCATGGAGATTATGAGCGACAGACCGCTCTTTATGCTGATCAATTCTTACACTACCGGCATCTCACCGACCGTGCTGCGGAACATGCTCAATATGACCATGGGCAAGCGTTACGGCGGCAAGCTGACCTCCGGCGAAATCGGCCTGCCGATTACCGCGTCGGGTATGAATCTGCCTTGCGGAATTTTGGGCCGCTGGGAGGCGTAAGCCATGAGTATGCAGCATAGCAATTCAGAGGGTGAGCAGTCCGGCACACAGTCCCGTTTCGAAATTCTATTCGAGGACAATCACCTGCTCGGCATTGTGAAGCCTGTGAACATTCCTGTACAGGAGGATGCTACCGGTGATCCCGATCTGCTCAGCCTGCTCAAGGAGGACGTGAAGGAGCGGTATAATAAACCGGGCAATGTGTTCATGGGCCTGGTTCACCGGCTGGATCGTCCGGTCGGCGGGGCCATGATCTTCGCCAAGACCTCCAAGGCTGCTTCCCGGCTGTCTGAGAGCGTCCGCACCCATGCTTTCCGCAAGGTGTATCTGACTGTCGTCCACGGCAAGCCACCCGCTCCCCATGGACGGCTGATTAATACACTGCTGAAGGATGCCAAGAGCAATACCGTCTCGATCGTCCGTAAAGGCACGCCGGGCGGCAAGGAAGCCATCCTTGATTATACAGTGCTTGGAACAGCTGAAGGCTACAGCCTGCTGAAGATTGACCTGCTGACCGGACGCTCCCACCAGATCCGCGTACAGCTTAGCGGTATCGGCTGTCCGCTGTCCGGAGACCAGAAATACGGCGCCGCCGTGAACCGGCCCGGCCAGCAGATTGCCCTCTGGTCAGCGGTTGTGGGCTTCCCGCATCCGGTCACCAAAGAAGAAATCGAACTGATCTCGCTGCCGCCGCAGGCTCATCCCTGGAGTCTGTGGCCGCAGCAGGTACAGAAACAGGCCATCCGCTGACGGATGGCCTGTTTTTTTATGGAAATAGCACTCTACTAAGAAGTACTGCTTTAAAGTAGCTTTTAATCTAGGAGATCAGGGTGTGGAACCTTCCGGAGCCGGGGCAACTGCCATCTTCCCCATCAGGTAGAGCAGGAGCTGCTGGTTGTGCGATGAAATCGGGTCAAGCGCCTCGGCAAAAAAGTCGCTGCGGACCTTGAGTCCGCGCGCTGTTTCGGCACGGCCCGTCTCGGTAATGCTTACCCAGACAATCCGCCGGTCTGCAGCATCGCGCTCACGCATAATCAGCCTGTTCTTCTCCATCCGGTCTAACAGCATCGTTACCGCCGCCGGACTTGTCGCCAGATGAGGCGCAAGATCAGAAGGCTTCATCGCATCGCGCTCCTGCAGCAGTTCCAATACGGTGAGCTGGGCGTCTGTAAGTGTAGGGGCAAGGTTACTGTCCATATGTAATTTATAGTCCTTCAATATTTTGTGCCAGATTTTACTGAATTCAGAGGAGTGCACACTTATTCCTTCCTTCCCTGCGGATCTCTATCCGGTATACCTACAAATTCGAGAAATAAATTCCATATCCTGCTAAACAAAAAAATAAATCTGTGTCCGTCAGCTAGGCCATCCGTCTTGGCTCATCCCATAATATAAAAACAGCGCATGCACCGGCTCCAGGGGGAGCTGTACATACGCTGTTACTATATATTTACTGCTATTGGATCTATTGTATTGCCGGGAAAATCGTTGCAATCTCGTCCTTCTTCTCCACCGCAACAAGCAGCTTGCCTATAGAACGGCGCTCGCCAAGCGGTGCAGACTCGGATGAGAAGGTGTGGACTTGTCCGTCACGGGTTATTGCAGTCAGCACCAGCGGCTCCTTGCAATGGAACGCACCCGCGATCCGGCTGCCGTTCGGTTTCACACGCTTCCCTTCCTTGAATTCAAAGGTTGGCATTCCCTTGCCGCCCCGGCTCTGCGACGGATAATCCACAAGCAGGCTTCGCTTGGCATAACCGATATCGGTTACAGTAAGAATCTCGCCTTCATCCTCAGTGACCCAGAAGCAGGATACAACTTCGTCGCCTTCGCGCAGCTGGATTCCTCTAACCCCGCTGGCCACACGGCCCATCGGGTTCACTTCATTCTCCTTAAAGCGGATGCTCATCCCTTCACGGGTTACAAGCACCAGGTCCTTGTCAGAGCTGCTTAACGACACGTTAATGATCTCATCACCTTCTGCAACCTTGCAGGCAGCTACAGCTCCGGAACGGCTGGTAGAGTACTCCTTGAGCTCCGTTCGCTTCACCTGGCCCTTACGTGTGACAAATACAAGGCTGGTACCGGGATCATCCAGATTACCAACCGGCAGCATACTTACGACCCCGTCACCTTTGGCGAGGCCGATTACGTTAACAATCGCCGTGCCCGGGTCCTTCCACTTGAATTCCGGTATCTGATGAACCGGAAGCAGGAAGTACTGGCCTTTTCGGGTAAAGACAAGCAGGCTGTCCCTCGTATTCAGGTCATGCAGCCTCACAATGTGATCGCCGTCCTTAACCCCGGAAGCATTGCGTTCACCGCCTGAACGTGTGAAGGACGGCATGCCGGTCCGCTTGATGTAACCGTCAGCTGACAGTGCAACCAGCACATCCTCGGCGTTGACCAGCACTTCGAGGCTGACCTTCAGCTCCTCCACCTCTCCCTGAATCAATGAGCGGCGGTCGATACCGTATTTGTCGCGGATCTCCAGCAGTTCCTTGCGGATGACGGAAATCAGCTTTTTGTCGCTGTTCAGAATACCCTGAAGAGTATTGATCCGGGCCATCATCTCATCGAGCTCTTTCTGCAGGGAGTTAATCTCCAGATTGGTCAACCGGTAGAGCTGCAAGGTGAGGATCGAATCGGCCTGGCGTTCGCTGAAGCCGAACATCCAGACGAGATTATTCTGGGCATCCTGGCGGTTCTTGGAAGCCTTGATCGCTGCAATAACCTCATCCAGAATGTTAAGCGCCTTAACCAGCCCTTCCAGGACATGCGCACGGTCTTCCGCCCGCTCCAGGTCGAATTGGGTGCGGCGGGTAACCACCTCACGCTGGTGGGCAATATAAGCCTCCAGAATCGCTTTTAGTCCAAGCTGCTGCGGGGCTTTGTTAACGATGGCGACCATGTTGAAGTTATAGGTAACCTGCAGGTCGGTTTTCTTAAGCAGGTAGGCCAACACGCCCTGGGCATCTGCATCCTTTTTAAGCTCCACTACGATGCGCAGGCCTTCCCGCCCGCTCTCGTCACGGACTTCGGCAATCCCGTCGATTTTCTTTTCCAGACGGATATTCTCCATAGAGGTGACAAGCCGTGATTTGACAATCTGGAACGGCACCTCAGTAATCACAATCTGCTGCTTGCCGCCGCGCAAATTCTCAATTTCGGTCTTCGAGCGCAGATAGATCCGCCCTTTGCCGGTACGGTAGGCGTCCATGATGCCGTCGCCGCCCATGATAGTACCCCCCGTAGGGAAATCCGGGCCTTTGATAAAGGTCATGATGTCTTCCAGCGTAATCTCCGGCTTCTGCATCACGGCGATGCAGGCGTCGATAACCTCCCGCAGGTTGTGCGGCGGAATTTCTGTCGCGAAGCCGGCGGAAATCCCGCTTGTCCCGTTAACCAGCAGGTTGGGAAACCGCGAGGGTACGACCACCGGCTCCTTCGCGGAATTGTCAAAGTTGTCCTTAAACAGCACGGTGCGCTTCTCAATGTCGCGCATCATTTCCATCGCAATCGGTGACAGCCGCGCTTCGGTATAACGCATTGCAGCCGCCGGGTCATCGTCCATCGAGCCCCAGTTACCGTGTCCGTCTACGAGCACATGCCCCATCTTCCACGGCTGGGCCATACGGACCATACCGTCATAGATGGAGGAATCGCCATGGGGATGATAGTTACCCATAACGTCACCTACTGTTTTGGCCGATTTGCGGTACGGCTTATCCGGGGTATTGCCCGAGTCGTACATCGCATACAGAATCCGGCGCTGTACAGGCTTCAGCCCGTCCCGCACATCGGGAATCGCCCGGTCCTGAATGATATATTTGGAATACCGGCCAAAGCGGTCACCGACGACCTCTTCCAGAAAAGCCGGCGAAAATTGTTCTGATAAACTGCTCACTTGGCTCACCTTCTGTTCCTCAATCTATCTGATTCAAAAGTGTGTGGTGATCTGAACGTCACTCCGGAGAAGATTTGGACTTCCGGCCGCTGTTGTCTGCAGATTTCTCTAATTAATACCGCTGTTCGCGGTGGAAATCCGCAGACAAAGGCGGACGCTTCCGCTCCTACAGTTCCAAAATTCCCTT
>RCUO01000616.1_pt1 | contig 16924 bp, 13 predicted proteins | sample 2166161 | NCBI WGS metagenome assembly RCUO01 (sample SAMN09932617, study PRJNA488358) | compost metagenome | feature: garden; material: soil; isolation source: compost soil in cyclohexanecarbonitrile-enriched culture | place: Germany: Experimental Botanical Garden Goettingen | collected 2016-01-27 | reverse complement strand
TCTATACCTCGGCATTCATCGCTGAAGCGATCCGGGCGGGCATCGCGGCTGTGCCAAAGGGTCAGACCGAAGCGGCGCGTTCTTCAGGATTGACGTATATGCAGACGATGATCCATGTTGTGCTTCCGCAGGCGATCAAGCTGGTAATTCCACCGCTCGGCAACCAGTTCATCAATCTGATCAAGAACTCGTCGGTGTTGACGCTGGTAACGGGGATGGATCTTATGTATTTTGCGGATATCATCAACAGCGACACTTTCCGTACCTTCGATACCTACGTATTTGTGGCGCTGTTCTATCTCGTGATGACCCTGCCGATGAGCTACGGAATGCGGGTGTGGGAGCGCAGACTTCAGCGCAGTGTACGCTAAGAATTCCTTACAAAGGGAAGGGAATGCGTTTAAGGCATTTGTGAGCATTTTGAGGGAAGGCCGAGAATAACAGATTACTAGATGGTAGCAGTACCGAACTTATCTCAGGGAAGGAGGATTACGCATGGATTTTGCCGGCGCTTATTCAGCCGATAATCTTAAATTTCTGCTCGACGGCCTGTACGTTACGCTGATCGTCGCCTTTGCGGCGATTGCGCTGAGCTTTGTGCTCGGCTGCTTGCTGGGCGTTGTTCGCTATACCAAGCTTCCGGTGCTGTCGCCGATCAGCTTCGTGTTCGTGGAGCTCATCCGGAACCTGCCGCTGCTGCTCCTCATTTTCTTCATGCGGTTCGCACTGCCGGAGGTCGGTATCAAAATGGGACCGATGGCGGCGGCCATCGTCGCGCTTACGATCTTCGAGGGAGCGATGATTGCGGAAATCGTTCGCGGGGGACTTAATTCGGTGGACAAAGGGCAGATCGAGGCGGCACGCTCATCTGGCCTCACGAACATGCAGACGCTCTGGCATATCGTACTTCCGCAGGGGCTGCGCCGGATGGTTCCACCGCTCGTTAGCCAGTTCATTTCGCTCCTGAAGGATACGTCGCTGGCGGTTGTCATTTCGCTGGCGGAGCTGATGCACAACGCGAACATTATTATCGGTCATGGATTCGATTATACGTTTCCAATCCTTTTACTCGTTGGAGTCATCTATTTTACCGTGAACTATCTGCTGTCTCTGCTGTCCAGACGTCTGGAGGCCCGAAACGCTTGATGGAATCGCCTCGGTTTGTGTAGGATTCGGTAGGTTTTCAAGGCGGATTGTGGTACTATAATGGCTAACACTTTTACTCGGGAGCATGAGCCTATGGGCCAGCCGTTCTATAGACATCGCTATATTCAGATTCTGATGGTCGCCGTCGTAACCGCAATTGCCGGGGAGTTCAAGATCAATCCCTTCGACGGCGACGTCTTCCGGATCGCTCTGGGCAGCAGTGTATTTCTGCTGTTTTTGCTGTTGTTCCGGCATCTCTCCTATCCGCTTACCGGCCTGATCACCGGGATATTCGTCCTGCTGTTCCGGACGGCTATCGACCTCGCGTCGACGGACCTCAGCCTGCATGAGATTACGGCCCGCCATTTCTCGGCTACCGTATATTACATCGTATTCGCGCTCCTGATGAGGCTCATCAAGAAGCGGATGGACCGGTTCCACCCGCTGGTGCTCGGCGCCGTGGCGGCGGTGATCGACCTGCTGTCGAACGAGATGGAGCTGCTCACCCGGCTGCTGGTGCTGGGCACAGACAGCTTCCGGCTGAACGAATGGAACTATCTCATGGCTATCGCCATGCTGCGGACGTATTTCACGACAGGACTCTACAGCAGCATTTCCGTCAGCCAGCTGCGGGCGGTGCAGAAGGAGCAGAATCGGCGGATTGAGCAGATGCTCGGCTTCGGTTCGGGCCTGTACGGCGAGGTCTTCTACCTGCGCAAATCAATCGGCACCTTGGAGCAGGCTACACTGGACAGCTACGCGCTCTACCGCAGCCTGAAGGATGGCGGGGACGATGGACACAGCATCCAGCTGCTTCAGATGACGCAGCAGATTCACGAGGTGAAGAAGGACTCGCAGCGGATTCTGGCCGGGCTCACGAAGCTGGTGGACCGCGAGGTCACGGGAGATATGCCATTGTCGGGACTTCTCCGGTTCACGATCAAGAGCAATCAGAAATACGCCGACATGCTGGGCAAGACCATTACCTTCAGCCAGACGCTAACCACGGATTACACCACTGCAAGCTATATTCCTCTGCTGACGCTTCTGAACAATCTTACCGCCAACGCCGTCGAAGCCATTCCGGCGAAAGGCAACGTCTACTTGAACATCTATGAGAAGGATGAATATACGGTGTTTACCGTAACGGACAGCGGTGGGGGCGTGAGAGAGCACGACATCGAGCTGCTGTTCGAGCCAGGCTTCACAACGAAATTCGATGACGAGGGCGCTGCCGCGACCGGCATCGGGCTGTCCCATGTCCGGGACATTGTCAGGATGTTCGATGGAGATATTACAGTAAGCAATGCTCCATACGCAGGCGGGGCCATGTTTAGAATAGCGATACTTACGGAAAAGCTGCGAAAGGAGGAGTAGCAATGGCGCTTTCTTTTTGCATTGTGGACGACGACCGGAGCGCGAGACGAATGCTGCAGCATATTATCGAGGATAGCGGGCTCGGCGAAGTGGCGGGAACGGCGGAGGGCGGACAGGAGGGTGTCCGGCTCATATTGGAAGAGTCGCCCGACATTGTGCTGATGGATCTTCTGATGCCGGACCAGGACGGAATCGAGACCATCCGGTCGCTGCAGGCGCAGGGATGTACGTCGAAGTTCGTCATGATCTCGCAGATTGAGAATCAGGATATGGTAGGCCGAGCCTATGAGAGCGGAATCGAGTTCTTCATCCGCAAGCCGATCAACCGGATCGAGGTGCAGACCGTACTGCGCAAGGTGAATGAGCGCTACGCGATGAGCCTGTACCTGGACGAGATCAAATCCAGCCTGAAGAAGCTGGAGGGGCTCCGGTTCGGAGGCGTTCCGGCCGCTCCACCGAGACGCACGGTGAAGGAGATCGTACAGCCGATCCTGATGAACATGGGGATGATCGGCGAGAGCGGAAGCCGCGACATTATCGCGATCATGGAGATCCTGTCGGAGCGTGAGGATACGGGGAATCTGCCTCCGCTCAAGGAGCTGTACGAAGCGGTGGCGGCGGGCTACAAGGCCGGACCGGGTGAAATCGCGAAGGAGATCAAGGCGATCGAGCAGCGGCTGCGCCGGGCGCTGGCGACAGGGCTTACCCATCTCGCTTCCATCGGGCTGACGGATTACAGCCATCCCAAGTTCGAGTACTACGCTCCACTCTATTTCGATTTCGAAGATGTGCGGGTGAAGATGAAGGAGATCGAGCAGGGCCGGGAATCCGGCAAAGCCAAGGTCAATATCCGCAAATTTCTGCAGGTGATGCAGCTCGAACTTCAGGAGGGCAGGCTATGATACGCACGCTTGCGGTCAACCGCCGGGGCGAGGTTCTGACGGGGTGGCCGCTTCAAGATCTCCGGATCGAGGATTATGCCTGGATATGGGCCGATTTCTCGGAGCCGGCTCCCGAGGAGACGGCTCTTCTGGAGACGTATTTTCATTTCCATCCGCTGGCGATCGAGGACTGTCTGCATGTACTGCAGCGTCCGAAGCTGGATCACTACGAGGATATCCAGTTCTTCGTGCTGCATGCTTTAAATGAAGAGACGCTGCAGGCGGAGGAAGTGGACCTGTTCGTCGGCAAATCGGTCTTCGTGTCCTTTCATTTGAATCATCAGCCCGGGCTGGATGAAGCCTGGGATCGTCTTGTGCGCGAGATTCAGCATCGGAAGGGCTGGTCGGGCGGCCCGATCCTTGCCGCCTATACGGTGATGGACAAACTCGTCGACAACTATTTTCCCAGCTTGTACAAAATCGAGGATGAGCTGGCCGATCTGGACAGCCGGGGTGGCAGCGAATCGGTGGAGGAGCTGATGGCCCAGGTGTTCGATGTAAGGGGGCGGCTGCTCAAGCTGCGCCGGACCATCGTGCCGATGCGCGATTTGATGTACCGGGTGCTTAGCTCGGAGCATATCCAGAGCAACAAAGAGGAGCGGATGTATTTCGGCGACATCTACGACCATCTGCTCAAGCTGACCGATATGATCGAGGCGGACCGGGAGATGACGGCGGATCTCCGCGACAGCTACATTTCGCTCAGCTCCAACCGGATGAACGCCATCATGAAGACGCTGACAGTCATCACCACCATCTTCATGCCGCTTACGCTGATTGCGGGCATTTACGGCATGAACTTCCGGGTCATGCCGGAGCTGCAATCCCCGTACGGCTATTTCATCGTTCTCCTGGTCATGCTGGCGCTCGGCGTCGGCATGGTGCTGTGGTTCCGGCGGCGGGGCTGGTTTAAATAAATCCGCCCCGCCATCCTGCTCCGCTCCATTATCTATTCGAGCCGGAGCTGAGAGCTGGGCGCCGCTTATTTGCGGCGCCGTCTGCCTGAGGAGGAACCGGAACGACGCCGTCCCGAGGCGCCCGAACTGCGGCGCTTTGGGGCGGTTCTTTTTTTGCGCCGGCGAGGGGTGTACGATTTCGAATCTTCCTCTGCCGCGAGCAGTCCCGCCGCAGCCTTTCCTTTGCCGAAGCTTCCCATTACGACCTTGAACATCGGGGCCATCTGCTGAAATCCCTGCATCACCTTCTGGACTTTGCCCATGGAGCTTACAATGCCATCGATCCCGCCGAAGCGGTCGAGCAGACCCTTGATCTGATCCATGTTGCCCAGGTTGCCGAGGCTCCCAAGTCCGCCCAGGAGTCCGCCTGATTTGGCTGCCGCACCAACCGCTGCTTCAGCCGCCGGAGCGGCCAGCGCGGTCTCGGCTGCCGCCGCTTCCACTCCGGCCCCAAGTCCGCCTACTCCGGGGCCGGGCACCTGTACATACGGGCTGATGCCGGGATAGGGGGAACCGCCGAAGGGTTCGGCTAAAGCGCGGCTGTTCCGGTGTGAGTGATTATAGTAATGCTGAGGCATGCTATCACTTTCCTTCGCCTTTGGTTTTGCTATACTGTATGTCATGGGCGAACATAAGGTATGGACGGATGCCCGGGTCTTTCGGGATAGGAGCGGAAAAGGGCGAATGCCCAGCAGACCTTTCATAATGTGATAAATCCTTGTCACGCTTTATTTTGTGCACCCAAATGTAGTAACATGGGAGGAGTGCCTGCCCTGTGAAATGAGGAGAAGCCAGGGGCGGCTAACGATGATTTTGTACGCGGTGAGTGGACATGTGTCCGTCATTTTCGTTCTTTACTGCGTGAATCCGTTAACGCTTGAAAAAACCTCCACGGTGCAATATAGTAGAGGCAGATTAGTCACATAGGGGATGATGATGGAATGCAGCTGAAGAAGCTCAACGATAAAAGCGTCGACCAATTATTCGAGGCCATTCTAACGTTAAAAGATATGGAAGAATGCTACATATTTTTTGATGATCTGTGCACGGTGAACGAGATCCAGTCGCTGTCCCAGCGGCTTGAGGTTGCCCGCATGCTGGGCAAGGGCTGCACGTACAATCAGATTGAAGCGGAGACTGGAGCCAGCACGGCGACGATTTCCCGTGTCAAACGCTGCCTGAACTATGGCAATGACGGCTACAAAATGACGCTAGAGCGTCTGGGACGCTAATATCATGCACCCGGGTGTGCTCATTATCAGTCACGGCTCGCGAGATACGTCCTGGGTGGCGATCGTCGACGAGGCGGTTAACGACTTATCGCTGCGGGAAGAGCTTCCCGTGGCGGTTTCTTTTTTGGAGCTGGTCGAGGGCCGTTCCATCCAGGACGGTGTCGATGAGCTGGAGAGCCAGGGCGTTACCGATATTCTGACCGTTCCACTGTTCGTATCGTCTGGCAGCACCCATGTCGATGAGATAGCGTATGCGCTCGGGGCGAAGGATGAGCCGGAGAAAGAGACTGATCTTGCGAGGTTCACCGTAAATGCCCGCGTGCATTATGGCGATCCCGTCGACGATGATCCGGATATTGCAGTCATGGTCTGGGACAAGATCAGGGAGTTGTCATCCGATCCAGCCCGGGAAATGATTCTGCTCGTCGGCCACGGCAGTGTGCATGACGGCTTCCGGCAGCGCTGGGAACGCGGCATGGCTTCTCTGGCAGAGCGCGTTCGCGGGATCAGCGGGACCGCGGCCGCCGATTTTGCGCTGCTTAATCCCGACAATCTGGCGCTCAAAGTGCGCCGTTATCGGGAGAAAGGGTATGAGGTGCTGGTAGCGCCGATTTTTTTGAGCGAAGGATATTTCACCAAGAACGTCATCCCCGGGAAGCTGAAGGGACTGACTTACCAATATACCGGCCAGACGCTGCTCCCCCACCCGCTTCTGCCTCACTGGATCTCCGCGCATGCGGAGAAGCTGCTGAAGACGGTGCGGGAATCCGCCGTGGAGTAGAGAATTTGCAGTAAAGAAAGCGCCTCATCCCGCCCGGATACCGGCCTGAAAGGGCTAAGTTGATAAGGGGGAGACCGCTGTGCTGTTTGCCTACCTGCCCTCATATATTGATTGTGCATACAGGAATTGGGTATAATCAGTTAGGCATTCATGCTGCTATTCGCGGCACAATCGGAAGATGTAATGTAATGGCTGTTCAATAATGAAACGGGTGGCGTTCCGGAAATGAAAAGAGCAAGATTAATCTATAACCCTACTTCCGGGCGGGAAGAAGTGAGAAAGAGGCTGGCCGATATTCTGGTGCGGCTGGATCAGGGCGGAATCGAGGCATCCTGTCATGCGACTACGGGCGAGGGCGATGCGACAGCGGCTGCGGCCGATGCCGTGGAGCGCGGCTACGACTTGATCATCGCAGCCGGCGGAGACGGGACGCTGAACGAGGTCGTCAACGGTATGGCAGAGAAGCCGGACCTTCCTCCGCTTGGCGTGCTTCCCCTCGGAACGACCAATGATTTTGCAAGAGCGATGGGCATACCGAAGAATTGGGAGGATTCCTGCGACCTGATCATCAGACATCAGTCCCGTCCGATCGATCTCGGGAAGGCCAATGACCGTTATTTCATCAATATTGCCGGCGGCGGGAAGCTGACTGAGCTGACATACGAGGTTCCCAGCAGGCTGAAGACGATGATCGGGCAGCTTGCGTATTATTTGAAGGGAATCGAGAAGATGGCCAGTCTGTCGCCGACAGAGCTAATCATCCGCGCGAACGGACAGGACGTTCTTCACGACGAGTTCATGCTGTTCCTGATCGCCAATACAAATTCGGTCGGAGGCTTCGAGAGGCTCGCGCCCGACGCGCGGATTGACGATGGCTTGTTCGACGTCATCGCGCTGAAGAAATGCAATCTGGCGGAATTTATCCGCCTCGTCAGCCTCGCCCTGCGCGGCGAGCATCTGCAGGATAAGAGAGTCGTCTACTTCCGCACGGATGAAATGGAGGTCACTTCCCCGGGTTATGTCCAGTTGAACCTGGACGGCGAGCTGGGCGGAACGCTTCCGGGCCATTTCCGCATTCTGCCGGGGCATTTGCAGGTTTTTGCGCAGAATATGTAAAGCAAGGTTTGGGAAATCATTGAAGACACTCAGAACGATAGAAGAGAACCGAAGATGTGCGCGGATTACGAATAATAGCGATGCGCACAAGGGCGTTAACATAGAGGAAAGAAGTGAAGCGGACAACATGAAGAAGCACCGCAGCGGCCGGGACTCCGGCCGCCGTGCCGTTTCGGCGGAGATCGCCGGACTGCCGGTGAGCAAGAATGACGAAGTCGTGCTGGACATTATCGGACTGACACATGAAGGCGAAGGGGTAGGCCGCGCGGAAGGCTATACCCTTTTTGTGCAGGGGGCGCTTCCTGGTGAGAAGGTCCGCGCCAAGGTGCTGAAGACGAAGAAGCAGTACGGCTACGCCAAGCTGCTGGAGCTTGTTCAGCCGAGCGCTGACCGCATCGCGCCGCCCTGCCCGATCTATGACCAGTGCGGCGGCTGCCAGCTGCAGCACATGGACTATGCAGCCCAGCTGCGCTGGAAGCGGCAGCTGGTGATCGATAACCTGGAGCGGATCGGGAAGCTGAAGGTGGCGAAGGAAGAAGCCGGGCAGGGAAGCTCTGACGATTCAGTGCTTACCGCTTCGGATGGTGGCATCCTCGTGCGGCCGACGCTCGGCATGGACGAGCCTTGGCGCTACCGCAACAAGGCTCAGGTGCCGATCGGTGTCACCGAAGGCGGCCTTGTCGGCGGCTTCTACGCGCGCGGCAGCCACCGCATCATCGACATGGAGACCTGCCTCATCCAGCATGAGCATAACGACGTCGTGGTGTCGGTCGTCAAGCGGCTCGGCCGGGAGCTCGGCATCTCCGCATATAATGAAGAGACTGGCCGCGGCCTGCTGCGGCATGTCATCGTCAAGAAGGCGTTCCGCACCGGCGAAATGATGCTCGTTCTCGTCACGAACGGCCAGGACATCCCTCACCGGGATGCCTGGATCGGCAGCATCCGGGAGGAGCTTCCGGATGTCGTAAGCATCTGCCAGAACGTTAATACCGAGCGCACGAACGTTATCTTCGGCGATAATACCCGCATTCTCTGGGGCCGTGACGTGATCTATGACTATATCGGCGACGTGCAGTTCGCCATCTCCGCGCGTTCGTTCTATCAAGTGAACCCGGCGCAGACCGAAGTACTGTACGGCAAGACGGTTGAATACGCCGGGCTAACCGGCCGGGAAACCGTCATCGACGCTTACTGCGGCATCGGCACGATTTCGCTGTTCCTGGCGCAGCATGCCGACCAGGTATACGGCGTCGAGATCGTCCGCGAAGCCATCGAGGACGCCCGCGCCAATGCCGAGCTGAACGGGATGAAGAACGTTGAGTTTGAGGTAGGCGCATCGGAGGACGTGATCCCGCGCTGGAAAGAGCAGGGCGTCACCCCCGACGTCATCGTCGTCGACCCGCCCCGCAAGGGCTGCGACCCGCGCCTGCTGGAGACGATTCTCCAGATGCAGCCAGAGCGCGTGGTGTATGTGTCGTGCAACCCTTCGACGCTGGCACGGGATTTGCGGGTGCTGGAGGACGGTGGGTACACCACCGTTGAGGTGACTCCGGTGGATATGTTTCCGTGGACGGTGCATGTGGAGTGCTGTGTGTTGCTTATCAGAAAATAGCTTATTGGAGTCATATTTACCTATACTGGTGGAGTTCAGGCGTAGTTTGCGTTTGAACTCTTTTTTTAGACGAATTTATATTTTTCAAATACACAACGTGATTAGGGTTGACTTGCGGAGTATGGGGCAGCATGGTAAGGTGTTTACGCAAAAATGCGATAACCAGTAGTCCGATATTTAAGAAAGCATTTCAGCGCTCTTCTTTTCTAGGAGGGGATGGGTTTCCAAGGATATATTCGACAGTGGCTTCCACATATCGCCAAATTGGGACCTAGGTAGTATAATGAGGGTATTATCTATAGGGAGAAAACGGTCTATGAATTATACTTCAAAAAAAGTTTCATTGAAGCAACTTCGGCTCGATCCGCTTAATCCTCGATTTGTTAACTTACCAGAACAAGATGAAGACAGTATTAAGGATTATCTGGTCGATTATGAAGATGTTCTAACGATAGCTAGAGGGATAAATGAAGATGAAGGATTAATGCCGGGTGAACGAGTTATAGTGTATAGAGAAGGTAATTCCTATATCGTTCTAGAGGGTAATAGGCGTATTTGTGCATGTAAGCTGCTTTCGGGCATACTGACCACAAAAAAGAAAGTAGTAGCTGCCACTGCCACGACTCTGGAAAACACTAAGACCATAAATGTTGATGTTGTTGATAGTCGTGAGGTAGTACAACGGGCTTTATTCAGAAGGCATATCAGTGGCATTAGGGGCTGGGCTACTCAAGCAAAGTTATTCTTCTTCGCAAGTCGTTTTAAGAAAGGTGAAACTGTTGATTTTATTAGGCGGGATACTGACACTACTGCCGCTACAGTTAAGGGGTATATACAAAAGCATAATCTGCTCGAGTATACGTTAGGCCTTCCAAATTGGACTGAGAATGAAAAGAACAACATTGATCGTGTTGCACTTGATGTAGATAGATTCTTAAGGGTTTTTAATTCGGTTTCAGAGAAGTATAATATGAGTGCGAAAGAATTACTTCGGCTCTCGTACGATGGTAAAACGCTCGAACCTTCTTCGGCATTAAGAAAGGAGCTGTTTGAAGAGGGTTTATATATTCTGGCTAAAGCAGCCTTCCTTACAGACAATTTATCCACACGTAAGCATGTTGAGCATGTAGCGGATTTTGTAAAGTATTACGAAAGAGTTGTAGTGGAAGAACAAAGTTCTCAGGTTAAAGCTGGTCAAGAAGCCGAAGCAGAGGCAGCTGCGGCAACTGAGACAGAGAAGAATGGATCAGGTGCTAATGGTGAAGCCGGAGGAAAGCAAACTAACGACGGTAATGGTGAGGCGACAGAAAAAAGTGAAAGTGATAAGGAAAAAGATGATAATACGGGTTCTGGAGATGAGACTAATACAGTTAAAGGGGCAGAAGGTGGAAAAGGCTCTGGAAAAGGTTCAGGTACAACTAAATCGGACGATAACGAAACACCACCACATCCAGTATTCTTTTCTGCATTATCATGGAAAGCAGTACAACCCACAAATCCAGATGAACAAGGGGTTGCGCACTTAGCGGCAGAAATTCGCAAATTATCTGAGTTTATTCCAAATAGAAGAGAAGCGTTCTATGAAAGATTCCCCTTCGCTGCGACTATTATCTTACGATCTTTGTTTGAGCAGAGTTTGAAATTTTATTTGAAGAAAATGGATAAATGGGATGAGTTAATCGCTTATCTAGATGCTCAAGGTGGAAAGAAGGTCAAGTGCCATAACTGCGGAGTGGAGCGTAAATTCGAAAAAAAATCTGCAAAGGTTATGGATCCTTCAATAGGACAGCTCCTTTCTTTTCTGAGAAGTAATAATAATATTGTTAGTATTTTTCCTGAGAAGAAGCTTCAAACGGCTTTTAATACGGCAGCTGGACATATTCCGTATATGGATACAGTTGTACATACTTCTGAGATGATGAAGCCTACAAAAATAAAATTAGATTCTATAGCAAATGATGGACTGTATTCTATAGTTAGCTATATGCTTAACACTACGACCCACTGGCCAAAGGGGTAGTTTGCTGATATTATGTAATGGGTGGTGTGCTATGAGTACGATAAGTAGTCCTTTACGATACCCCGGAGGTAAATCGGAACTTGGGAAGTATATTGAGGATGTCCTTACAGCAAATGAATTAGTAGATTGTCATTTCATCGAGCCATTTGCTGGTGGTGCATCTGCAACATTGTATTTACTGCAACGTGACGTTATTTCTAGGTCAACAATAGCAGAGTATGACCCCTTAGTTTATGCTTTTTGGTATTGTGTTTTTAACTATTCAGATGAGTTGTGTTCAAAGATTGCTGACACACCAGTTACCCTAGAAACTTGGAATGCGCTAAAGCCTTACAGAGACATTGAGTTGCCTGTGTCGACATTACTTGTCAATATGGGTTTTGCAGGGTTATTTTTTAATAGAACTAATTTTTCAGGTATATTGAATGCAGGGCCAATAGGAGGCCAAAAGCAGGAGAGTAAGTATAAAATAGACTGTAGATTTAATAAAGATAGGATCATTAATTCTATTCAGGTACTTAGTCTATATCGAGATCGTGTTGATGTACGCTGGGTTAACTCACTGAACTATCTTAATGAGTTGCATAGAAATCGGCCGAGAGAGCCAGTGTTTTTATATATTGATCCGCCTTATTATGACAAAGGACGCTCGTTGTACAGAAAGTTTTTCTCTAATGAAGACCATGAGATGTTGGCTGAAAGGTTAATCGCATCTCCGTTTCCGTGGTTATTGAGTTATGATAACTGCCCTTACATATCCAACCTCTATAGCAATAACGATAACATATTAAGAAGACAAACACTGTATTTTGACTATTCAGCTGGAGGATCAAAGCAGGAGAAGGAGTTTTTAATTTCCAATTTGGAGATTCCGCCTATTGAAGGCGTCAAGAAAAATCCGTTTGCCGTATCTTAGGTAATTGGTCAGACATCTGTTGGCTTGGCCCCGCTGTTGTAGCTTCTTCACTGGCTGGGGTTCTTTTTTTTGGATTGCCAACTTGTTTGTTGGTTTTTGTGTTTGATATCGATCACCTGCGCTTATTATAATTGGGCTTGTGAAGCCGACCATAGCGGGAGAGCGCATCGCTAGCTGTGAACTGAGGTCAGGGGTTCGATCCCCCAATCGGTAGAGATGCCGTTCAGGCTGTCGAGAAAGTCTCGACAGCCTTCTTTATGCTTATCGAATTTAAGGTGAAACCGTGTTAATGTTGTGTAATATTAGGTAACTACTTATGAACGGATGGTCTGTTATTAGTGCTGAGATCTAACCGGGAACAACAAAGCTACGAATTCGTTTCGTTCCGCAAGATCATTTGCTGCGCAAAGTGGCAAGCATATCGATCTTTCATTCATTGATGCAGGGTTCGTCTCCGGTACTGCACCGATAACGGCCGTCCATTGATCCGGTCGTTTTGTTTAAGATGATTTTTCTTGGTTATTTTTACGGCATCCGCTCGGAACGCTAACTAGAACGCGAGATTCAAACCAATTCGACTTACCACTGCATTTTGGGCTTGAGCCTAACCGATAAGGTTCCGGACCACTCGACAATTTGCTGGAACCGGCGGACTCGGTCTAAGGATACGAATATCTTTCAGGGGATTTTTGACGAAATCATTCTTACGGCTATTTCACACCACATGGTGGGTGGACGCGTGCTGATTACCGAATCAACTTATGTGAAAGCCAACGCAAACAAGCATCAATATACGAAGTAAGAGGTCCTACAGAACACTAAGGACTATATTGACGAACTCAATGAAGCCGTCGCGGAGGACCGTAAAGCACACGAAAGAAAGCCCTGAAAGAACGAGAGGAAGTGAGCGAAACCAAGGAGATTAATGTGAGCACCACCGACTGGGAAAGCGGCTAGATGATTCGCGACGGCAAGCCAGAGGGATTCTATTTTCTTGACAACCGGACAGTGGATCCTTAAATTCAATCTGATTACCGATGTCCACGTCACGCCGGGAAATGTCCATGCCGTGATTCGGTTCCTTATCTATCCAAGCATGAACCTTGATTCTATGCTGGAAAATGCGACTATAACAGATGTCGCGGCAACGTGGTCGCCTCCCTTGGAAGGTGCATACGGAATTGGTTTGCCTACTTAAATGAACAAAAGCCTTGGAAATAAACGGTTTGGAGCATATTTGCAAAAACCGTCAATCACTCGCCACATGAGAAGATAAAAAGATAATTTAAGTTCTTTTTTGAAAAATACAGCATATTCAATAAGGATTGATACCGTGTAATCGGAGGGTTCTTATGATAACTGATATTCACGCTCATGCGGCGGGTGATTATAGCACAGTAGATTCCATAAAAAATATGGCTGCAAAATATGATTTAGAGAAAATCGTTTTATGTACAAGCCCGAAGAACATCCAAAATCTTCAGACACCGCCGAGCATGCCATTTAAACAGAAACCCGACAGCATTTATTTGATGAATCGGATGAACAGGCTGGCTTATAAACATTTTCTCAAAGATAACGGTGACGGCAATCAATATGTCTTCGAATTAAGAAAACAGTTGCCCGAGCTGGTTGTCCAGTTTCTCTGGGTAAACCCGCTTGATGTTGGACACATGGATAATATGGAAAACAGTATCCGTACATATCAGGCTAGAGGTATCAAACTACATCAGGCGTGGAATCCCTTTAAGATTGACGGTATTGAATTTAAAAATCTGGTCGATATTGCCACTTCGAATCAATTGCCGATTTTCATTCATGTATATTCCAAAAAGGAAGTTCTGAAGCTGCTGCGCTTTATAAGGGAAAACCCAAACGCCGTATTTATTATCGGGCATTTGACCGGTACAGACCTCTTCAGTGAAAGCGGCGTAAACCTAGAAAATATCTACTTTGATACTTCAAGCTCCAAGAGGATTCAGGGCGATGATATTAAGCGGGCAATCGACACTTTCGGGTATGAACATATCGTTTTCGGTACGGATACGCCTTATGCAAGCATTGACGAGCAGATTGACAGAATTGAACGGTTGAATATGTCTGATAACATAAAGGAACATATTTATAGTCTAAATGCTAGAAACATTTTAGCTTTGGACAAATAGAAGGTCGATGCAAGCCGCCGCCAAGTGTCTTATAAAGATTTGGAATAAACAAAGAAAAGTTGATGATATAAATATGTTTTGCAACTAATCACGCTTCAGAGACTATCTCTGAGGCGTTTTTTATTGAGGGTGGGCAACGATTGAACTCAAGTTCGCACACACCCGTTTCATCATCGATCACCGCGAACAGCTTGCCACCCTGGTGCTTGCCATAAGCCATAGGTCTTGATTTTTCACTGCTTTCCTTTCGGAAACCAATTGTACTGTAAGACCAGATAGGCCGAATAGCTTACTCGTCTTCACACAGCAAATGCTCCTTTTTTCCTTGATCTAACTCGGACTCCTCAAGCAGTTCAACTTATTTAAAGGGGAAATATTGAAAAATGTCGAATTAATATCTTTAAAAGAAGGGGGATAATCATGCTTTTTGTCAGAAAAAATCGAAATCAGGCAGTTCGCAGCCAAGGTGTACGCTTGTTACGGTATGCCGTGGTCTTTGCCCTGCTCACCGGAATTGTAAGCTCAGGTTTATTCAGTGCAAACGGCACTATTGTTGCAGCAGATGCAGCCAGTGAGGGCGCAGGGTATACTTCAGACCAACTGGAAGCTCTAAACTTCCTCAACGAGGTGCGCAGCCACGCCGGTGTTCCGTCCGTTCAATTGAGCGCGACCATTACCAAGGCGGCAATCGCGCATGCTGAATTTTATAATGCCAATAAGTCGGATCTTCCAGGTCTCAGTGCTCACTCTGAAATTTCAGGAAGGCCCGGCTATACGGGGAAGTCGGCATTCGAACGGATGACGGCGGCTGGCTGGGTGTCAGGTGCACGGGGGTACAGCTACGGAGAGGTTATGTATTTTGGTCAGACGAGCGGTAAAGCAGCTATTCAAGCTTGGCTCGATACAGCGTATCACCGTTCTGTTATTCTAGATCCCGGCTTCACTGAGATTGGAATTGCAATAGTTGGGGGAACGGCAGTCCTGGATGCCGGAGGTCCTGGGGAGAGCCAGCAGGCCAAAGTGGGGATCACTGTGTACCCCTACGATCAGCAGACCAATGTTCCTGTAGGGTTCTATGGAGGCGAAATTCCGGACCCCCTTAGCCAGTTTGCTGTCGAACGGACAGGTTATATTATCTCGACCCATACCGATAAGGACATAACCTCGCATACAGCGAAAATAACTGATGAGATGGGAACGGAGATTCCTTTTTATGAAGAAGTAAAGGGCGATGATCTATATATTTTTCCTAAGCCTATATTAAAGGGTAATCACAGGTACACTGTATCTCTGGAATATCAGGTGGAAAGTTCTGCGGACACCCTGAAGAAGGTATGGTCTTTCACAACCGGCAAAGGGCATGCTCTAACTGGGCTGACGCCAGCTTACACGGAAATTGTGCTGAATGAAGGCGGGCAATTCCAGCTGCAGGTAGAAGGCGGCTTTGATGATGGAACCACAGAAATGCTGCCGGGCAGTGAGGTTAAGTATACGGTTAAGCAGAATAATGGTCTAAAGGTCTCATCCGCTGGAGCGATATCGGGGGTCAAATCAGGGGATTATCTCCTTACTGTATCTTCAGGGTCTGTATCTTCACAAGTAAAAGTAAAGGTGTATCCTAAATTAAAAACAAAAGTCTATCCTGCGACGAACCCGGGCAAGCTGACAGACATTACGGGGAACAAGGCGCTGCCAGCCATCGAATGGGCACTGCGGGCAGGCGTCATGACCGAAGCCAGCAAGGGACTTTTCAAGCCTGAGGCGGTGGTAAGCGAGGCTGAATTCTGGACCATGCTTCTAAGAGCGTATAATGTCAATATTGAAGCTTATCAGCCTGCTAAAACAAAGCATTGGGCAGACGCCGCCTATCTGATTGCCAAGGACCGCAACTTCCCGCTTAATGGTTTATCCAACGTGAGTGCAAGAGATAGCCGGATCACGCGGTTGAAGATCGCTGAGATTATTGCTGCAGCAGACGGGCTGAATGTCAAGAATAATGATGCTGTGAAGCTCGTCCTTGGCAAGGATTATGTAAGATGTGAAACGGAGCTTTCAATATCAGGTTATCATGGTGGAAAATGGATTACCCGTGCCGAGGCTGCACAGATTCTTCAGTATTTGCGGCCTAAGCTTACTGAATTGCGGGGACGGCCGGTTAGTGCAACACCAAGCTCAAGTATACCGGCACTTCCTCCCAAACAAGTGTATGTTGAGCCGTTAACGCTCGAAGACCGGACATTCTTTGCGAAATTCGGTGAAGATCATACACTCACGATTAAAGGGAAATTCACACAATTTGCCGGCCAGACGCTCAAAGTGCAGGTGCAAACAGGCATCAAGCCTCTTAAAGTGATAGACAATGTGAGTGTGACCTTAGACAGCGAAGGGAAGTTCCAGATCGACTGCGGGCCTTACGAACAGGAGGCGCTGAATCTGTATCTGGTAACGCCTAAAGGCAGGTTTTATTTGAATATCCAATATAAGACGATGAATTACACGAAGTATTCCAGTTCATACAACGGATAAGTTTCGGCAGCGTATCAGCATCTGTACTCCCCTGGACCGGGAGCAAGGAGGCTTATGTCTATGAAGAAAAACAGCTTCATGAACCGGCAAATGCCTGTAACGATCCGTTACGGGCATTTTGCATTGCACCCTCGGC
>RCUO01000613.1_pt1 | contig 16941 bp, 16 predicted proteins | sample 2166161 | NCBI WGS metagenome assembly RCUO01 (sample SAMN09932617, study PRJNA488358) | compost metagenome | feature: garden; material: soil; isolation source: compost soil in cyclohexanecarbonitrile-enriched culture | place: Germany: Experimental Botanical Garden Goettingen | collected 2016-01-27 | reverse complement strand
CCGCCCGCCCATCCCGTCTCACCCAACACGCAACAGCACAGAGCCGACGACCCGCTGTTGCTGTTGCTGTCGAAGCAGTCGCGGCCGCAGGCCGCGCGGAAAACCTACAGATGCCGCAATTCCTGCTTCAGCGTCGCCACGCAGCGCCGGCTCACTTCCAGCGGCTGCTTGCCATGCCGCAGCACGGCCTGCACCTGGCCTCCGCTGCCACGACGCAGTTCCACCAGTTCATGGCGCGCCACCAGGCAGTTGCGATGGATGCGCACGAAGCGGCTGGCGAACTCTTCCTCCAGCGACTTCAACGATTCCTCGATCAGGTCCTCGCCACGGGCGTGATGCACCACCACGTACTTTTCTTCGGCCTGCAGATAGTGGATGTCGTCCAGCGGAATCAAACGCAGGCTGCCGCGCAGGCGCGCACACAGCATGCTGCGGGCTTGGCCGCCGGTGTGCTGGGGTTGGCCGTCGCGGCCGGCCAGGAAGGTGCGCGCGCGTGCGATCGCCGCCGCCAGCCGCTCGGCGCGCACCGGCTTCATCAGGTAATCGATAGCCGCCGCCTCGAACGCCGACAGCGCGTGCGCATCGTAGGCGGTGCAGAACACCACGGCCGGCCTCGGCTCGAAACTGGCCAGATGGCGGGCCGCTTCCAGCCCGTCCAGGCCGGGCATGGCGATGTCCAGCAGCACCAGGTCCGGCTGCAGTTCGGCGCACGCGTGCAGGGCCTGCTCGCCGTTGCCGGCCTCGGCCACTACGTCCACTCCTTCCTGCGCGGCCAGCAGGCTGCGCAGGCGCTCGCGCGCCAGCGGTTCGTCATCGGCGATGACTACCCTCACGATCGTCCCCTCACTGGATCGGCACTGTCACCTGGCAGGCATAGTAGCCCTCGCTCCAGCCAGCCGTCATCCGCGCGGCGCGGCCAAAGCGCCAGGTCAGGCGATGGCCGATGCTGTGCTGGGCATGGCCCGCTCCCTGCGCCAGGGCCAGCCCGGGCACCTGCGGATCGGGCGCAGGATTGCGTACGCGGATCTGCAGCTCGCTGCCCACACAGGCCAGATGCAGCTCGATGGTGCCGCCTTCGGGCAGGCGCGAGATGCCGTGCAGCACCGCATTTTCCACCAGCGGCTGCAGCACCAGCCGCGGCATCGGCAGATCCCAGGGCAGGGGTTCATCGCGCTGCCAGTGCACCCGCAGGCGGTCGCCCAGACGCAGCGATTCAATCGACAGATAGCGCTCGGCCAGCTCGCACTCATCGCGCAGCGTCGAATCGCCCTCGCCCGCGCCCAGTGCGGCGCGGAACAGATCGGACAGGTCGAGCACGGCACGTTCGGCCACCGCCGGGTCGCGATGCAGCAGGCTGGCGATCAGGTTCATGCTGTTGAACAGGAAATGCGGGCGGATGCGCGCCTGCAGGGCGTCGGCCTGCGCGCGGGCATTGGCCTGCACCTGCGCCGCCCAACGGTCGCTGACATAGAAGTAGCGCAGCGCCAACGCGGTGATCAGCGCCGTGGTGGCCGCGCTGCCCAAGGTGAAGCGCCAGAAGCCGATGCCGCGCGCGAAGTTGTCGCCCAGCACGGCATACAGGGCATGGATGATGCCCGCGCACAGGATGGCGATCAGCGCGGCCAGGGCAACGGCGGCGACGGCGCCCAGCATTTCCGGCAGCTTCGACAGCGCCTGCCGCAGCAGGCACAGGCTGGCGGTGACCGCCAGCGCCAGCCACAGCGCGAAACCGCTGGCCGAGGCCAGTTCACCCATCGTCCAATGGCGGCTGCCATCGGGTGCCAGCGCCAGCACCACCACCACCAGTTCGGCCAGGCCGAGCATCGCTGCCAGCCGCGGCAGGCGGCACAGTTCCGGCATCCACGGGGTGGCAGCGCTCGCGGCCATGGCTCAGGCGACGCCCAGGCGTGCCTGCAGCCAGTCGCCCAGCGCGTCGATTTCCTCGGCGCAGACCTGGTGGGCCATCGGGTAGCTGTGCCACTGCACGTCCAGCCCAAGCGTGCGCAGCTTCTCTGCGCTGTGCGCGGCCACTGCCTGCGGGATCACCGGATCGCTGCTGCCGTGGGCCATGAACACCGGCACGTCCACCGCGCCATCGACGCGCGACGCGCTTTCGGCATCCGGCAGGTAGGTCGACAGTGCGATCAGGCCGGCCAGCGGTGCAGTGCGTGCCAGCGCGGCACTGAGGATCACCGCCCCGCCCTGCGAGAAGCCGGCCAGGAAGATGTGATCGGCGGCGACGCCGCGTTCGATCTCGCGGGCAATCAGGGCATCCAGCTGCGCCACCGACTCCTGCACGCCGGTCATGTTGGCGCGCGAGCGGAAGTCCATGCCGACGATGTCGTACCAGCCGCGCATCGGCACGCCGTTGTTGATCGTGATCGGCCGCACCGGTGCGTGCGGGAACACGAAGCGCAGCGCCGGCCAGTGCGGACGCACCAGTTCGGGCACGATCGGCGCGAAATCATGGCCGTCGGCACCGAGGCCATGCAGCCAGATCACCGACCACTGCGGCGAGGCGCCGGTTTCCTGTTCCACCGTTTGCAGCATGTTGCGGCTCCTGTACGTTCGAGCCGCATTATGCCGCTGGCACGGTGCGATCAGTACAGCGGCGGTTGCTCGGCCGCTTCCCGGCGCAGCTGTGCGGCGCGCACCAGCACCGGCGGCGGGATGTTCTCTTCGGGGATGTCGAGCAGGCCGAGGCGGTGCAGAAAGGCACCCGGCCCGCGCAGCGAGGTCAGTGCCACCACCGGCACCGCCAGCACCATGCCGATCACCACCGGCGCCATCCAGGCCGCCAGCGACGGCGACACCGCCCACGCCAGCACGCCCATGAAGGCGCCAAACACGCCCAGGCCGCCGTAGCCGCGCACCAGCGCCATCCACGAGATGCCACCGTCATCGCGCTGCTGTGCATCCCAGCCCGAGTCACGCCCGGACAGCACTTCGGCCACGCCGCGCGACTGCACGTACATCACCACCGGCGCCATCAGCGCGGCCAGCACGGTTTCCACCAGCATCGACAGGAATGCGCGGATCGCGCCACCGCAGCCACGGCGTTCAACCGGGTCAAGCAGCATTGCCAGGTACCCCAGCACCTTGGGCATCAGCAGCACCGCCATGGTGGCGGCGAACAGGCGCACCACCTGTTCTTCATCCTGCGCACGCCAGTACACGCTGGGCGACAGGTGCAGCAGCGCATTGAAATCGATGCCTTCCTGGAATAACGGGATGGCGATGCCGATCAGCATCAGCATCGCCCACATCGGTGCGGTGAAGTAATGGCCGATGCCGATCAGCATGTGCACGCGGCTGATCCAGTGCAGGCCACGGCTGCCCACCACCTTGCCGTGCTGCAGGTTGCCCTGGCACCAGCGGCGATCGCGCACCAGCAGGTCGGTCAGCGTCGGCGGGCCTTCCTCGTAGCTGCCGCCCAGGTAGGGCACCATGTGCGCAGCCCAGCCACCACGGCGCATCAGCGCTGCTTCCACGAAATCATGGCTCAGCACGTGGCCGCCGAACGGCTTGCGCCCCGGCAGTTCCGGCAGGCCGGCGTGGTCGGCGAAGGCACGGGTGCGGATGATCGCGTTGTGCCCCCAGTAATTGCTTTCGGCACCGTGCCACCAGGCCACGCCACGGGCGATCACCGGGCCGTACACGCGCCCGCCGAACTGCTGCATGCGCGAGAACAGGGTGCGTCCGCCGATCACCGATGGCAGGGTCTGGATCAGGCCGACGTCGGCGTTGTGCTCCATGCCGGCCACCAGGCGCACGATGCTGTCACCGGTCATCAGGCTGTCGGCGTCCAGGATCAGCATCTGCGGGTAGGCACCGCCGAAGCGGCGTACCCAGTCGGCGATGTTGCCGGCCTTGCGCGCGCCGTTGTCACCACGGCGGCGATAGAACAGCCGCGCCTGGCCATCGGGCACCAGCTCGCGCAGCTCGGCGAACACCTGCTCTTCGGCACGCGCGATGTCCTCGCGGCGGGTATCACTCAGCACGAAGAAATCGAAACGCTGCAGCTGGCCGGTGGCCGCCACCGATTCGTAGATCGCGCGCAGGCCTGCTAACAGCCGGCGCGGGTCTTCGTTGTAGGTGGGCATCAACAGCGCGGTGCGGCTGTGCACGGTCGGCAACGGCTTGTCCGGATCGATGCCCAGGCGGTAGCCGCGGTCGAACACGGCCGTCAGGAAGCCGGCCACGGCACTGGCGAAGGACAGCGCGATCCACGCGAACAGGCCGACGAACAGCACCAGCAGGCAGGCCTCCAGCACGCTGATGCCGTTGCCGGACAGTACCCGCCACATCATCCGGGTAGCCACGGCGGTCATCGCCACCGTGCCGCCGAGGATATACAGGCGACGCAGGCCGATCATGCGCGGCGAGGTGCGATGGCGCCGGACCTTCAGCGCGCCTTCGCGCAGCGTCTGTTCGGGCATCACCAGCGGTGCTTCGGCCGGCAGCAGGGCCCAGCCCGCGTCAGGACCGGCCGTGACCGGTTCCGCGTCGATGGTTTCACTCCCCATGGCCGCCTACTCCCTGCAGGCCGCAGGACCGGCCGTCCCGGCCAGGCTGCATGCACCAAGGTTCCTGGCACGCATTCCCGGCGTCCGCACTTGTCCTGTCTGCCACGGCGTCATGCCGCGCAGTCGATGTCTGTCACTACCGGAACCCACACGATCTCCAACGGGGCGGAATCGAAAATGCGGCTCAGTCTATGGCCCCGAATGTAAGCCGGGTGCGAAGGTCTACGCCGGGAAATCTCCCCATTCAGCAATCAGCAGGCGAACCGCGGCACGCGGCCGGGGAATGTCGATTCAACCCGGAAAGTATTGGATCGTAACAAACGAGAACGGTTATCATTCCGTTAACCAGGCAGGTCACCGCGCTTCGCGCACCGGACCCACCCAGCTGCGCCGGACCTACCGCGCGCCCGACGACCCAGGGAAGGGGTGGCTGCCTGCTGTCTGCGTGCGCCTGCTGCTTCCACCGGGTCTCTCCTCTCCCTTGGAAGCCGTCATGTCCCCTCTCCGTTCCGCGCGCCTGTCGCGCACCCGCTTGGCCAGTGCTCTGGCCGCCGCCTGCCTGCTGACCCTGCCCGCCCTCGCCGCCGCTGAAGCCAGCGCCGATGCCTCGACCAAGGACCTGGATACCGTGGTGGTCACCGCCTCGGGCAACCAGCAGTGGATCAAGGATGCCCCGGCCAGCATCAGTGTGATCAGCCGCGAAGACATCGAGCGCCAGCCGGTGCACGACCTGGCCACCCTGCTCAGCCGCATTCCGGGCGTGACCGGTGGGCTCAGCGCCGCCGGTGAGCAGTCCAAGATCAAGCTGCGCGGCATGCCGTCCAACTACACGCTGGTACTGGTGGACGGCAAGCGCATGGGCAGCTCGGCCTCGACCAACTATCGCCCCGACCTGGGCCGCCAGGACCTGAACTGGATTTCTCCCGACCAGATCGAGCGCATCGAAGTGGTGCGCGGCCCGATGTCCTCGCTATATGGCTCGGACGCGATGGGCGGGGTGATCAACATCATCACCAAGCGCATCGGTGACAGCTGGAACGGCAGCGCCACCCACAGCTACACCCGGCCGCAGGATGGCGACCGTGGCGACACCCAGCAGATCGGCGCGACCTTCTCCGGCCCGCTGGGCGAGCGCTTCGGCCTGCGCATCGGTGCCAACAGCATGCGCCGCGACTCGGACCGCTCCAACGGCGGCGTATATGGCAATGCCTACGCCGGCGAGAAGGACCGCAATGTCGACGCGCTGCTGCAGTGGAAACTGAGCGAGGCACAGGAAGTGTCGCTGGAGGCGGGCCACGGCGTGCAGCAGGCCTTCATCGCCCAGGCGCTGGAAAAGCAGGACGAGGGCGCATGGGGTGCCAGTGAGCTCAAGCGCAGTTCGCTGGCGTTGAACCACGACGGCAAGTGGGATTTCGGTACCTCCAAGCTCAGCGCGTACTGGACCGAGTACAAGAACGACATCGGCGCCACCGGTCGCTCCGAGGCAACCGATACGATCATCGAAGGCAGCCTGAGCACGCCCTTCACCCTGGGCGTGGACCACCAGTTCGCGGTGGGCGGCCAATGGAAGCGCCAGGAGCTGACCAACACCGACACCATCGGCCAGGCACCGATCGACTACGCCGGCAAACCGGTGGTCGGCTCCACCCTGGAAGTGGACACCTGGGCGTTGTTCGTCGAAGACGAGCTGAAGCTGCACCGCACCCTGGCCCTGACCCTGGGCGCGCGCCTGGACCACCATGAACAGTTCGGCAGCCATGTCAGTCCGCGTGCCTACCTGGTCTGGCACCCGAGCGAGCAGTGGACGATCCGTGGCGGCGTGTCAAAGGGCTTCCGCGCGCCGAGCCTGACCGAGAATTCGCCCAGCGCGGCGACCCAGTCCGGCGGCCGCGGCTGCACCTCGCTGTACCCGCTGGGCTATACCCGCGGCGGCTGCTACATGGCCGGCAACCCGGACCTGGACCCGGAGACCAGCACCAACCGCGAGATCGGCGTCAGCTTCGACAACGATCTGGTCGACGCCGGCCTGACCTACTTCCATACCGACTTCAGGAACAAGATCGAATACGAAGCGCTGGGCTTCTTCAACGGTTACTGGTGGACGCGCATGAGCAACGTGCAGCGCGCGCGCACCAGCGGCATGGAAGGCAACCTCAACCTCCGCTTCGGCGATCACTGGCGCTGGCGTACTTCGGCGACCTGGATGAAGGAAGCCAAGAACCTGACCACCGGCCGCAACCTGATCGACACCCCGGAGTTCTCGGGCTATTCGTCGTTGGACTGGACGCCGAACACGGTGTTCTCCAGCAGCCTGTCGGCGCAGTACACCGGCAAGCAGACCGGCGTGGTCAATACCTTCCTGAAGGCCTACACGCTGTATGACCTGACCGCTGCCTGGAACGTCAACGAGGTGCTGACCCTGCGTGGCGGCGTGAGCAACCTGGCCGACAAGAAGCTGTACGCCGACGGCGCCACCGACTACTTCGTCGCCGGCCGCAGCTACTTCCTCAGCATGACCGCGCGCTTCTGATGCGCACTGCGATCGCGCTGGCAACAGGCCAGCGCGATCGTGGCGGCTTTTTCAGGTTCAGTCGTTTTGCAGCACAGCCGGTGCAGCGTCGCGGCTGGCCGCGATGCGTGCACGGTCCATCGCCACCGCCAGTTGCTGGCGGGCGAGCAGTTGTTGTGCCTGCACCACTTCGGGTGTCGGCAGGAGCACCGGTCCGGGTGCGTTTTCCGGTGTAGCTGGTGTGGTCATGCAACCTCCATGGACATACCACTGTTACCCATAAAACACTGGGGTGGCAGCGGAACTGCGCACCCTATCCTAAAAACAAGGCGGATGGGTGACGGTGCGGCACCGGGACGCAAGCCCTTTGCCGTAGGAACGTCACATTTTTGACGTTCCAAGCTGGTTTGCTGAATGTGACTCACTTATCATGAAAACGTTTTCCTACAGGGAAGTCCCTACTCGCATGAATACCGTCGACCTCAACCGCTTCAGCCCGAAGTGGCAGTTCCGCTTCAACTTCTTCCAGCAGCACGGCGCCCCCAAGGAGCCCGGCTTCAAGCAGGCCTGGAAGGCGCTGTCCTTCGGCGACCGCCTGAAGATCAACCTCAACTTCTTCGCCTTCTTCTTCGGTGCGATCTATCTGTTCATCCTGGGCATGTGGCGCAAGGCGCTGGTGGTGATCGGCATCAACATCGTGCTGATCGCGGTCAGCCTGGTGCTGCCGGACATCGTGGCCCGTGCACTGTTCATCGCAATGAACTTCCTGGTGGCGTCGAGCACCAACTACAGCTATTACCTGGAACAGGTGAAGGGCAACACCAGCTGGAACCCCTTCGAAGGCATGTTCTAAGCCCAAGCGCACGACAGCGCAGCAATACACCGACGCCCGGCCTTGGCCGGGCGTCTTCGTTCACGGCCGGGGTCAGGCGGCACGCAGCGATGCGAGCGGCCGGGTTTCGGCCTGCAGGCGGAAGCGTGACACCGCCACCGCCAGCTGCTCGGCCTGTTCTTCCATCGCCCGTGCCGCCGCCGTGGCTTCTTCCACCAGCGCAGCATTCTGCTGGGTGGTCTCGTCCATCTGCACCACGGTCTGGTTGACCTGTTCGATACCGGCCGACTGTTCGCGCGAGGCGGCCGAGATCTCGGCCATGATCTCGTTGACGCGGCCGACCTGGCCGACGATCTCCTGCATCGTGCGGCCAGCGCCATGCACCAGCTGCGCACCGGCACCGACATGGCCGACCGAGGCGTCGATCAGCTCCTTGATCTCCTTTGCCGCGCCCGCCGAGCGCTGCGCCAGCGCGCGCACTTCGCTGGCAACCACCGCGAACCCGCGGCCCTGTTCGCCCGCACGCGCCGCTTCCACCGCTGCGTTCAATGCCAGGATGTTGGTCTGGAAAGCGATGCCATCGATCACCGAGATGATCTCGGCGATGCGCTGCGAAGAGGTCTCGATCTGCTCCATGGTCTGCACCACCTGGCTGACCACCTGCCCGCCTTCGCTGGCAACGCCTGCGGCCGAGGCCGCCAGCTTGTTGGCCTGCAGGGCGTGATCGGCGTTCTGGCGCACAGTGGAGGTGAGCTCTTCCATGGACGCGGCGGTTTCTTCCAGGTTGGCCGCCTGCTGCTCGGTGCGGCGTGACAGGTCGCTGTTGCCCGACGCGATCTCACCTGCGGCCAGCCGGATGCTGGATGCAGACTGCTGGATCTGGCCGACGATCTGGGTCAACTGCTGCACGGTGCTGTTGGCATCATCGCGCATCACCGCGAACACCCCGTGGAAGTCACCCTCCATCCGTGTACTCAGGTCACCGGCGGCGATGGCGCGCAGCAGCGTCGACAGCGCGGCCAGGTTGTGGTCGCTGACCTGCATCATGGTGTTCAGGGTTTCCACCATGCGGCGGAAGTCATGCTCGAAGCGTTGCGCATCGCCGCGCACCGCGAAATCGCCCGCTGCTGCGGCGGCGGCCAACTGCTGGATCTGCTCGTTGATCGCCGCCAGGTTGGTCTTGGTGGTTGCCATGGCCGCGGTGAATACCGCCTTTTCGCCCGGCAGTGCGTCCATGTCCACGCTCAGGTCGCCCACCGCGTAGCGCTGCATCACTTCGACCAGGCGTTGGGTGACCGCGTTGCTTTCGGCCACCAGCTGGTTGCTGTCGGCCACCATGCGGCCGTACTCGCCCGGGAACACCGAGGCATCCATGCGGTAGCTGATTTCACCGGCATCATGTCGGCGCGCCATCTCCGCCTGTGCGGCCATTACCGCCTGCAGCTGGCCACGCATGTCCTGCATCGCGTCCAGCAACCGGCCCACTTCATCGTTGCCCAGTGCCGGCATGGCAGTGTCCAGCTTGCCCGCAGCCACGTCGCCCGCGATGCGCACTGCCTGTGCCAGCGGTCGCACGGCCAAGCGCTGCAGCAGCAGGTAGACGCCGCCGCTGAGGACCAGCGCGGCCACAACACCCACCAGCAGGATGATCCACAGCAGCTCGCGGGCCTGCGCGATGATCACCGCATGCGGCACCACCACGCCCAGCGCGAATCGCTGCGGCGCGTCACCCACCTGCAACGGCACGTACAGGCGCACGTTGCCGGCAGCATCGGGCTCGAACGCTTCATACGTCTTGTCGGCGGCGATCTGCGCCAGCATGCCGAGGGTGGCGGCATCGGTACGCGGCTTGCCGATCTCGGCAGCGTCGGCCGAGGCCAGCACCACGCCCTTCGGCGACAGCAGTTCGACACGGCCGGCACCCATCGGCTTCAGCAGGGCCAGGTGCTTCTGCAGCGCGTCCAGCGAGAAGTCGACGGTGAAGACACCGAGGAAGGTGCCGTTCTCTACGATCGGCGTACTCAACGTGCTCATCAGCACCTGCTTGCCGCCGATATCGTAGGCATAGGGCTCGCTGACCAGCGGCAGCTTGTCGCGGCTGGGCACCATGTACCAGTTACCCGAGCCACTGGCAGTCTCGGTGTAGTCGGTCATCGTCGACTGCTGCGGCTTGCCGTCCTGCCAGGCCCAGTAGCTCATGTAGCGGCCGGTGGCGTCGTGCGCTTCGCTGTTGATGAACTCGGCATCCTTGCCGTCGAACGCATTGGCCTCCCACATGGTGCTCTTGCCCAGCCATTCCGGGTGCGCGTGCAGCTGCTCGCCGATGACATTGGCCAGGCTGGCGCGATCGGGCGCATCACCGCGCGCACGCTGGGCCAGCACGGTTTCCACCATCGCATCGTTGCTGGCGAAGGCCGTGCCCAGGTCGGCAGCCACCTGGCGCGCCTCGGCACGGGCTTCGCTGGCCATGGTCTGCCGCGAGGACGACACCAGCGCCGAACTGGCCTGGTGATAGATCAGGAACGCGGTCGCGCCGAAGCACAGCAACGCGATCACCGCGGTGCCCAGCATCAGCTTGTGGGCGATGCTGCCGGGGCGACGGGCAGCGACGGAACGGGAAGAAGACATGGGAGGATCCGCAGGCAGTTCAGGTCGACCGGTGCCACCAGGGCACCGCGCAGATGCGCGATCCATCGCGCGGGCCGCCTGCCCTGCCGGATCGGAACCCGGCGCAGGAAAGCGCGCACCGGGTTAGCGGCCATGGCCGGGCGAGGTTGAGGCTCAGCGCACGCACAAACCTGAACCTGCTCAGCTGCGGCCGTCGACGCCGGCGTGTACTACTCGGCCACGCGGTCGCGGATCCACTCCGCACGGGGCAGGACCTCGATGCTGCCGGCGGCGTACTGCTGCAGAACGTCCTCCGGACCGAAACGCGGCTGCCAGCCCAGCGCTTCGCGCATCCGGCTGCTGTCATAGACCCGGTCGATGCTGAGCGGCAACGGCCAGCCACGGCGCTCGAACTCGGCCAGCAGCTGCGGTGCGCGGCGCGCCAGCACCTGGCGCGGATCGGCCGCCAGCTGCAGGCAGTCCTCGCGCCGGAACGGCGTCGGCGCACAGGCGAGGTAGCGCTGGAAGGGCGCGCCTTCATCGTGAAGCAGCGCGGCATGCGCGCTGGCCACATCGCGTGCGTCGATACCGCGGTGCAGGCGGAACATCGCCATGCGGTCAGGCGGCTCAGGGAAGCAGCGCGCCATCCGCAGCACGCGCACGGTGAACGATGTGCTGGCCGCCGCTTCAGCAGCCGCTTCCGCCTGCAGCTTGGTGCGGTGGTAGATCGTACGCGGCAACGGCTCGGTGTCCTCGTCGATCCAACGGCAGCCACCGGACACCACGGCATGGCCGTACAGCGCCGTGGTGCTGGTCAGCACAAAGCGCTGCACGCCAGCCTCGCGCGCCAGCTGCAGCAGGTTCGCGGTGGCCTCCACGTTGATCTGCTGGAACACCGCGTCAGGTACCAGGCCCACGTGGGGCGCGTGCAGTGCCGCGGTGTGGATCACCGCGTCGACCCCCTGCACAGCGCGCTCCAGCGCCCGGCGATCGGTGACATCGGCAATCACGCGCGTGGTGGCGAAGGGACTGCGATCCAGCCCCACCACCTCATTGGCGCCCGCCAGCGCACCGAAGATCGCGCGCCCTATCCGCCCGGAACTTCCGGTCAACAGAATCTTCATTGAATCCATTCACTCGACAGCGCCCGGGATCTACCGGGATGCCTCGATTCTAGGCAAGCCCGATGGCATCGGCGATAGGAATCGATGACATTCTGCATGCCATCGCCATCGGGTCGGCGGCGCTTGACCGGGCAGCGGGAACTCACGCCTCCGAGCGGGCCGATACCAGCCGCAGGAAGGCTTCGTTCTGGTAGCGGCTCATGCGCAGCTGCTGGCCGTTCTCCAGGGTGAGTACGTGATGGCCGTTGAACCAGGGATGGATCGTCCTGACCCGCGCGATGTTGACGATGGCCGAGCGATGCACCCGGGCGAAATGCCGGGGATCAAGCCGTTCAGCCAGGCTGTTCATCGTTTCGCGAAGCTCATGCACGCGATCAGCCAGGTGCAGCTGCACCGTATTGCGATTGGCGCGGATCCAGAGGATGTCCTGCACCGCCAGCAGCAGCACCGTCTCGCCATCACGTACGGCGATACGCTGCAGATGATCCTCGCGCCTGCGCAGCACATCCAGCGCCTGCAGCAGGCGCGTGTTGTCGGTTGCATTGGCAGCCTGGGCCAGCCGGGATTTCGCGCGCAGCAACGTCGCCGCGAAACGCTCCCGACTGAAGGGCTTGACAAGGTAATCCAGCGCGTTGGCTTCGAATGCACGTACCGCATACTGCTCGTAGGCGGTGACAAATACCGTGGCCGGCATCCGCGCGGCACCAATGGTGGCCAGCACGTCCAGACCGGTGATGCCAGGCATCTGCACATCCAGGAACACCAGGTCCGGCGACTGCGCACGGATGGCTGCCACGGCAGACACGCCGTCACCGCACTCGGCCACACTGTCGATGTCTGCATCGCCGTGCAGCAGGCGCGTCACCCCGCGCCGGGCGATCGGCTCGTCGTCCACCACCAGCACGCTCAGGCTCATGCGGCACCGCCGTGCACGACAAACTCGGGAGCGTCATCGGCATCGTCCAGCATCCGCAATGGCAACCGCACCCGGCAGGCCACACCCTGCGGCCAGAGCAGGTCCAAGCGCACCTCGGCCGCATCGCCGTACAGCTCGCGCAGGCGCAGCCGCGTATTGGACAGGCCGATGCCATGACCACCTACCGCCCCGGGCTGCTGCAGCGTACTGTTCTGGTTGCGCACCTCGATGCACAGCATGTCACCGTCGCGGCGGCCCTCGATCTCGATGGTGTCCTCGCCAAGGTTGCGGCCGATGCCATGGCGCAGCGCGTTTTCCACCAGCGGCTGCAGGATCAGGCTTGGAACCGCGCCATCAAGCAGTTCTGGTGCGACGTAGATGCGGCTGTGCAGGCGGTCCTTGAAACGCGTGCGCTGGATGCCCAGGTACAGCTCGATCAATTCCAGTTCCTGGCGCAGACTGATTTCCTGGCCATCGTAGTCCTCCAGAAAGGCACGCAGCAGCTCGCTCAGGCGCAGCAGCATGTCTTCGGCACTGGCCTTGTCTTCATCCAGCAGGGTGATGATGGCGTGCAGCGTATTGAACAGGAAATGCGGCTGCAGCTGCGACTTCAACGCCAGCAACCGCGACTGCGCCAGCTCGGTCGCCAGCCTGCTTGCCTCGACCTCGCGGCGCACCTTTTCCTGCTGGAAATGCAGCGCCTGCTGGATCGCGAACAGGGCCCAGTAGGTCAGCAGGCCCATCGCGAAATGCTGGGCAATGAAATACCACAGCTGCTCGCCAAAGCTGCTGGGCTCGAACCATGTGGACACCAGGGCACCCACCACCATCGCCAGCCCGGTCACCCCCACACTGGCCAGCAGCTGCACACCCAGACCGGCCAGCCTTCGCTCGGGCCGCAGCGGATAGCGTTCGCCCAGGGCGAACACCAGCGGCGCCAGCGCCGCCCAAGTGAACCACTGGATCATCGACCAGCGCAGGTAGACCTCGAACGGGAATGACTGGCCCTGCAGGCTGTGGCTCAACACCCTCTGCAGGGTGAAGGCGAAGGCGACCGCCAGCCACAGCAGCAGGTAACGCAGCACGTCGATCTGGGTATGGCCAAGGCGGATCTTCATCGCATGCGTCCCGGTGCCCGAAGCGGGCCAGCGCCATCTTAGGCACAGCATGGCTGGCAATGAAGGGCGGCGATGGCCGATTGCGATTGGTCCCGCTGTCGCGACGATTCGTCCCGGATCGATTGCGGGCGCGGAGCCTCCACCGCCAGATGGCGATGTCCCCAATGGAGATCCCGCATGCACCTGTCCCGCCCCCTGCTCGCTGTGAGCCTGTTTTGCATTGCCGCCAGCGCGCCTGCTGCGCCGCTGCACTACCTGACCCTGGTCAACCGTGCCCATGCACCTGCCACGTCGGTGGAAGTCGCGGCGAGTGAAACCGACGCATTCCATGCCCTGGCATTGGCCGGGCCCATCGCAGGAGGTGGCGGCCAGGCGACCGTGGCGCTGCGCGGGACCGGCTGCCGCGTCGATCTGCGCATCACCTTCAAGGACAGGCGCCGCATCCTGTACAGCAACACCGATGTCTGCCGCGGTGACCGGCTGCTGATCTCGGCGCTTCCTGCGCGGTAACCGTCTGTCAAACGCATGCGCAGGCCATGTGAGCCCGATGTGGCCAACGTCTACCTGCCGTTAGCCTGCGATGTGGAGCATGAAGCCGTCGCTGATGGCGGCATCCCATTCCACCTCCGGAGACCGGCAATGGCCAACTCACGCAGCGGCAGCAGCAATCGAGGCTTTGCCTCGATGGACGAAGACAAACAGCGCGCGATCGCATCGAAAGGCGGACGCGCCGCACACGCATCCGGCAATGCGCACCAGTTCAGCCCGGATGAGGCCCGGGTGGCGGGCCGCAAGGGCGGTGAAGCGATCAGCCAGGATCGCCAGCACATGGCCGCGATCGGGCGTGAAGGTGGGCATGCCCGGCATGCCGCCACCCGTCAGCAGCAGCAACAGCAGGAAATGGCCGGCAACCCTGACGGCAGCCAACTGGGTTGAGCGATCACTGCCAGCGTCGAAGGGCGGATTAGCCGCGGTCTTCCAGTCAGCGGTGGGCGAGGATGTTCAACAGGCGCCCGAACGGGTCGCGCACGTAGAAGCGACGCACGCCCCATGGTTCTTCGGCCGGGCCATATTCAAGAGCGATGTTGGCGTGTCGCAGGCGTTCGAGCACATCATCCAGGTCGTCCACCTCGATCGAAAGATCCGGCACCGGCGTACCCGGTCCGCCTTCGCTGGCAACGCTGAGCTGTGCCAGTGCAGTGCCCTGCCCGCCGTAGGTGACGATCCAGCCGTGGTCCATGACGATGACCATGCCGAGGATGTCGCCGTAGAACGCAGCCGCCTGCGCAGGATCGGCACTGGCGATGTTGGCGACGACGCGTTTTACAGCCATGTGGCGGCTCCAGACGATCACGACCGCGGACCACGTGCCTGCGGCCGGGTGGAAAGGGGGCCCTTGGATGGGCCCCCCAATGCGAACGGTATGCAGGCCTCAGACGGCGCCGCACCTGTCCATGACACAGCGATCGTATTCGAACTGGCACTCCATGGCATCACCGCCGCCGGCCACGCAGGCCTGGTACGCCTTCCAGCACGGGAAGTCGCACGGCTGCACCGGACCGGCCACTGCCACCGAACCGGTACACGCAAGTGCAAACACCGCAGCAGCGATCACTTTCCTGATGGCTCGCATCGATATCACTCCCTGATAGGCCTGGTCACTCCAGGCCGCACCACCCTACCCGCGTGTGCGGGAGAGGAAGTGAAAGCGCCGGTTCAGCCTGCCAGCAGCTGCAGATGGCGCAGCTGCGCGCGCAGCTCGGCGATGTCGTGCCACGGCAGTATCGGCGAGTTCCCGCGCTCATCGGGCGGGTTGCCGGGAAGACCATCCGACCAGCCACCCGCGCCCACCAGCGGCAGTAACGGCCGCTTGTGCAGCCAGGCCAGACACACCTCGGAAATCGTGCCTGCGCGCCCGCCGATGACGATGCAGGCATCGCCGGCCAGGGCCATGATGAGGTTGCGGGCATCGCCCATACCGCAGGGCACGACCACCGTTGCCGGCCAGTCCGCTGCAGGCATGCTGCCTTCCGGAATCACACTCAGCACCGTGCCACCGGCTGCGACTGCATGCTCGGCTGCCACCCGCGTGGCCGGGCTGCCGCAGCCGCTGACCAGGGTGATTCCACTTTCGGCGAGGAATCTCCCCGCCTGTGCAGCCAGGTCGAATGCCGGTGAGCCGGGATCGGCACTACCAAGGATCGCGATCTGGGGCTTGCGGAAGGATGGTGTCATGCAGCGACCTGGCAATGGGAAGAGAAGCAGGGAGGCAAAGTCGATCAGCACAGCGCGCTCGATTGCCCGAGGCGGGACAGTATCACGCTCATCCCTCCCTTTCTGATGCTGGCTGCTCACTCCGCGACCGTCGCAGCATCGCCAGACCAACCAGGCTCAGCGACGGCAGCAGCAACCCATAAGCCACCAGCGGCCAGACCGTGTCGCCCGGGAGCAGCAGCGTGGCGAGCGTGCCAAGCGTAGCCACGATCAGGCTCTGCACGGCGTAGTACAGCGCCACCGCCGTACCGGAAGCATCGGCGAAATCGCGCAGTGCGCCGTTGGCGGCCACCGCCACCACCATCACGATGCCGATGGCGACCAGCCACATCGGCAGCACGACACTGGCAAATGACGGCGGCAGCATCGCCGCCATCGCCATGACCAGCACGCCGCCGATCATCACCATCAACCCACGCAGGAAGCTGCCACCAATGCCCCATCGGCCGATGAACCAGGCAGCGAAGCGGGAGGTGACGATCATCACCAGCGCAACCGTCGCGAAGGCCAGGCTGAAGCCCATCGACGAATAGCCTGCGCGCCCCATCAGCACTCGCGGGGCGATCGAGAAGAACACGAAGAACGTGCCCATCGCCGCACTGAATCCCAGTGCATGGACCCAGAACCCGGCATTGCCGAGGATGCGCGCGAAGGCTGGCGATGCGTGGCCGTGCTGTGGCGGCCGCGTTTCCTGCCAGCCCCGGCATGCGCGCGCACCCGCCAGCAACCCCAACACACCCAGCGCGACGAAAATGGCCCGCCAGCCCAGCGCGTAGGCGATCAACGCGCCGAGGATGGGGCCGAGTGCCGGCACGAACGCCAGCATCGAGGCGAACAGACCGTAGAGCGTGGCACCCTCGGCCGTATCGGCATACACATCGCGCACCGTAGCGAAGGTGGCGACCAGTGCGGCCGACGCACCGATCGCCTGCACGCCGCGCCAGGCCAGGAACCCCGCACCACCACTACACGCGGCGAGAGCGAACGACGCCAGCGTGAACAGCAGCGCGCCCATCAGCAGCACAGGCCGTCGCC
>RCUO01000612.1_pt1 | contig 16974 bp, 13 predicted proteins | sample 2166161 | NCBI WGS metagenome assembly RCUO01 (sample SAMN09932617, study PRJNA488358) | compost metagenome | feature: garden; material: soil; isolation source: compost soil in cyclohexanecarbonitrile-enriched culture | place: Germany: Experimental Botanical Garden Goettingen | collected 2016-01-27 | reverse complement strand
CCTTGCAGGCATCGTGCGACGGATTCGATAGGGAAATCAGCGGACGGTGGAGATCGGTGGCGGGCCACGCGCGGCGTGTGCCGGCCAATGCAGCAGCGGCAGTCGCAGCTGTGACCACGGGAACACCAGCTTCGGCCGCCACAGCAGGGGCAGCAGCAGCACCAGCACTGCCAGCCACGGCAGCAGGCGCATGGCCAGCACGCAGTACTCGCAGGCCTCGCCATGCATGGCGTGCGGATCGGCGGGCGGGCTGGGCACAGCCGGCTCTGCATCGTGGTGCGCGTGACCGGCCATGGCCATGTCGTGCATGTCGTGGCCCATGGCCGTGTGGTCCATGCCTGCCATGCCCGCATGATCCATCGGCTGCGCCTGCAGCGCGCGGCTGACCAGCGGCGCGAGCACCATCAGCAGCGTCGCGATGAAGGCGAGCTGGAGCAGGGTTCGATGCAGGCGGAAGGCACGGATCACCGCGCTAGTGTAGAGGTGCCCCCCGGGGGCGCCGTGCGACGAACCGTCGCAGGAGGAGGTTATCGGCAGGGCTGCGCCCTGCACCTGCTACCGGCCGGAGCAACAGCAACAGCAACAGCGTGCATTCCGTGGGATGGCGGGGTGGGTCCGGTTGCGGGGGACGCCGTAAACCCGTCCCTGGGGGCTTGGCCGCGGCATCCATGCCGCGGACACCCCCGCAACCGGACCCACCCCGCCTTCGACAGATTTCCGCGATCTTTAGATCCACGCCATGCGTGGATCAATCTCTATCGAAATCGAATATTTCGACAATTGATCGAAAAGCATCCACGCATGGCGTGGATCTACCGTGTCGACCAAGGTCGACACCTACCAACAGCCGTCGAAATCTGTCAGAGGCGGGGCGGTGTCGGAGTGCGGGGTGTCCGCGGCATGGATGCCGCGGCCAGGCCTACAGGGACGTACTTGCGGCGTCCCCGCACTCCGACACCGCCCCGCCACCCCACGGAATGCACGCTGTTGCTGTTGCTGTTGCTGTTGCTCCGGCCGGTAGCAGGTGCAGGGCGCAGCCCTGCTCGACCAACCCTCAAACCGTGATGGTCTGCGTCAGCGATTCCCAGGTCGGCGGCACCGGCCAGGACGCGGCCTGGTTGCCGTCCAGCACCCGCCGCAGGTCGCGCGGATCAATCTGCGGGGCCAGCACATGCACCAGCTCCAGCGCGTAATCGCGCAGCACCCGGTCGCGTGGCAGCACCGCCCAGGCGACGCACTCGGTGATCGGCGCCGGTGCCGGCCATACCCGCAGGTCCTCATCGTTGGCGCTGATCGCCATCTCGGCCAGCAACCCCACCCCCAGACCCGTGCGCACATAGGTCTTGATCAGGTCGGCGTCCAGCGCGGTCAGCGCCAGATCGGGTACCAGGCTCTGCGCGGCAAAGGCACGTTGCAGGGAGGAGTTGGGTCGTGTCGAGGATTCGTAGCTGATCAGCGGCTGGCGGGCCAATGCTGCCAGATCCGGCACGCGGCCGGCGCGGTCCAGCGGATGGCCCTTGGGCACCACCACCAGCCGCCGCCAGCGGAACAGCGGCACGGCGATGCCGTCGCTGGGTTCGCTGCCGGCGGTACTGATGATCGCGATGTCGGCATCGCCCTGGTTCAGCCGGTCCAGCGCATCGGCCTCACCCGCCTGCTGCAGGTGCACGCTGACCTGCGGATAAGCCTGCTTGATGCGCGCCACGGCCGGCGGCAGCACGAAGCGCGCCTGGGTGTGGGTGGTGGTCAGGATCAGCTGGCCCTGGCTCTCGCGGCGCTGGTTGGCCGCGTAGGTGCGGATGTTGTTGGCTTCGGACAGCACTGCGCGGGCGCGGCTGATCACTTCGGTGCCGGCCGGGGTGACCGACTCCAGACTGCGTCCCTTGCGTACGAACAGCAGGAAGCCCAGTTCGTCCTCCAGCTGCTTGAGCTGCTTGGACAGGCCGGGCTGGGTGGCATGCACCCGCGAGGCGGCGAGCGTGATGTTCAGCTCGGCGTCGGCGATGGCAACCAGGTAGCGCAGCTGGGTCAGCGTCATGGCAAGCGGGCGATGTGGGGGCGGAGGTCCACTCTAGGGTCAATTGCCGTCACCAGCTTATAACCAAAGGTTGTTTAAGAAAGGTATCTGGTCATTTCCGGGCGTCATATGCCGGCGCTACGGTCAGCCGGCAGCCGCTGGCCTGAACAGCCAGCCCTCTTCCCTTCCGCCCGCCGAGCCCGGCGCGGCCTGTTCCTGGAGCGCTCCCATGGCCCTGTACGACTCCATCCTAGACACCATCGGCAACACCCCCATCGTCAAGCTGCAGCGTTTGGCGCCGCAGGGCGTGACCGTGTACGCCAAGGTCGAATCCTTCAACCCGGGCGGCTCGGTGAAGGATCGACTGGCGCTGGCGATCATCCTCGATGCCGAACAGCGTGGCCTGCTCAAGCCGGGCGACACCATCGTCGAAGCCACCTCGGGCAACACCGGCGTCGCCCTGGCGATGGTGGCCGCCGCACGCGGTTACAAGTTCGTGGCGACGATGGTCGAGACCTTCTCGGTGGAACGCCGCAAGCTGATGCGCGCCTACGGCGCGAAGGTCATCCTGACCCCGGCCGCCGAGCGCGGCAGCGGCATGGTGCGCAGGGCGCGCGAACTGGCCGAGGAGCACGGCTGGTTCCTGGCCAGCCAGTTCGCCAACCCGGCCAACCCGGCCTACCACCGCAACACCACCGCCGCGGAGATCCTGCGTGATTTCGCCGGCAAGCGCCTGGACTACTTCGTCAGCGGCTGGGGCACCGGCGGCACCCTGACCGGTGTCGGTGAAGTGCTGAAAGTCGCCCGCCCCGACACCCGCATCATCGCCACCGAACCGGCAGGCGCCGCCTTGCTGAAGGGCGATGACTGGAAGCCGCACAAGATCCAGGGCTGGACCCCGGACTTCGTGCCCGATGTGCTCAACCGCAATGTGGTGGACGAACTGGTGACGGTGGAAGATGACCGTGCGATCGCCACCGCCCGCCGTCTGGCGGCAGAGGAAGGCATCTTCGTCGGCATCTCCGCCGGTGCCACCGTGGCCAGCGCACTGGACGTGGCAGATCGCGCTGAACCGGGCGCGGTGATCCTGGCGATGTTGCCGGACACCGGTGAACGCTACTTCTCCACGCCGCTGTTCGCCGACGTCAATGAAGGTTCCGACGACGACTGGCTGGCCGGTCTGCCCTGATCGCCGCGTTGTCGATGACAGCAGGATGACGCCCACCCTCGCGGTGGGCGTTTCCATTTGGGCAATCCTGACTGGGCATTGCCGTTGCAAGCGGACCGTTTTCCCCGGAAATCAGAAGCAATCCACTTCGGAAACTTTCGTTTCGCCTGCATGCGGCGCTCGCTTCAGCCTGCGTGAAGGCGCTGCCGGCCATCGTGCATGAACAGCGCGGATCGCAGTGCGTGAGACGGTCATGACGCAGCATCGATGCCCTGTCCCGCAAGATGTGGGTACAGCCAGCGTGGGCACGGCGCGCAACAACTACAGGCAGGAGACGGACGCATGAAGATCGAAGTGTGGCAGGGCGACATCACGGCCCTGGCGGTGGATGCGATCGTCAACGCGGCCAATGAATCACTGCTCGGTGGCGGCGGTGTCGACGGCGCGATCCATCGTGCGGCCGGCCCCGGCCTGCTGGCCGAGTGCGAGCGTCTGCCGGAGCTCCGCCCCGGCGTGCGCTGCCCCACCGGTGAGGTGCGCGCAACCGGTGCCCATGCGCTTCCGGCACGGCACGTACTGCATACCGTCGGCCCGGTCTGGCACGACGGCCAGCGCGACGAGCCGGCACTGCTGGCGAACTGCTACTGGAAGTCGCTGCAGCTGGCCGAATCGCTGAATCTGCAGTCGATCGCGTTCCCGGCCATCAGCTGCGGGGTGTATGGCTATCCGCTGTACCAGGCGGCGCAGATCGCGGTGACCGAAACACTGGCCTGGCAGCGCAGCCACGCCCAGCCGATGCGGATCGTGCTGGTGGCATTCAACACGGCGACCGCCAAGGCCTACCAGCAGGCGCTGTCGGCCGCAGGTCAGGTCGCCGACAGCGGACGCGGGTCGCTGCTGCCTCCACTGGGCGATACCGGATTCGTGCCGGCGCATTGAAACAGTGCAGGGCGTGGGAAAAAAAAGGCCGGGCATTGCCCGGCCTTTTCGTTTGCGTCCGTCGCGACAGGGTCAGTTCGTCACTTCGGCGGCAGCGTCGGCCGCCGCCGTAGCAGCAGCTGATGCGGCGGCCGAAGCGGCGCCGTCGACCTGCACGCGCACTTCCACCATGCCCGCTTCGTCGCTCAGGCTGGTTACGTCCACGGTGTAGTGGCCAGCCGGCAGCGATTCTTCCAGGCGTGCGTTGGTGCCATTGCCACCGTCGTCGTCCACCAGCTCCACGTTCGAACCGACCACGCGCAGCACCGTATCCACCTGGCTGGAAATCGCATCCAGGCGCACATCGGCCGGACGCGGCAGGCTCAGCAGGAAGCGGCGGCGCCCTTCGCCATCGAGCATGGCGAACACGCTGCCGGAGTTCGGCAGGGTGGTGCCATCACGCATGACCATGTTGGCCGGCAGCTCGGTGCGCTTGGCAGTCAGCTTGAAGGCGCCGGTAGCGTCTTCGCCCAGGCTGCGCACGCGCAGGGTGTACTTGCCCGGTTCCAGCGGCATGCCGATGCGCGAATTGGTGCCGTCACCGCCGTCGTCGTTTTCCGACTGTGCGCCGTTGCCATCCAGCTTCAGCACGGTATCGAACGCATCCGATTCCAGGCGGATCTCGTACATGCCCGCCTTGTCCACCTGCAGGGTGTAATCCTGCGACTTGGAGACCAGCAGGTCGACGATCTCGCCTTCGGCCACCATCGGCTTGCCGTCATACGGCACCAGCTTCTCGGCGCGCAGGCGGTACGGGCCGAAGGCGGAGGGGCCGTCGGCATTGATGGCCACCTGGTAGCTGCCAGTGCCATTGGCGCGGAATGCCAGCGAGACGTCGTCGCTGCGCTCGTAGCCCGAGCTGCTGCTGGCCACCAGCACGCCATTGTTGAACACGGCGATCGAGCCGCGCAGCGCGCCGGTCAACTTGATGCCGACCAGTTGCTTGTCGTCCAGCTTCAGCTGGTACAGCTGATGGTGGCTGCCATCATTGAAATTGACGCCGCTGCGCGAGGTGATTTCGCCGGATACCGGCTTGTCGAACTCCAGCGAGGGGGCCTTGCCCACCTCCGGGCTGCCACCCATCCGGTTGCAGCCGCCGACAGCCAGCACCGTGGCAACGGCCAGCGTGATTGCGGTAATACGCATGTTTTTTCTCCTTGGCCTTCCATGTATGCCCCACGCACTGGCCTGGTGTGCGGGAGGCGGCAACGATACCGGCAAAAGCAAACGCCGGCGTGATGCCGGCGCTGCCCTGTTCAGTTCATGCTGCGAAACGGATCAGCCGTTCCACTTGCCAAGCGCGGCCTGGCCGTTTTCCTTGGCGCGCTCGTAGACGGTCTTCTGCGCGGCGGCGTAGTTGCCCTTCATGTCCTTGCCCCACAGCTTCAGTGCCGCCTGCTGCATGGCACGGCCATAGGAGAAGCTCAGCGGCCACGGCAGGTGGCCCATCTGGTTCATGGCATTGAGGTGGGCGGTGGACTGCTCATCGCTCTGGCCGCCGGACAGGAACACCACGCCCGGCAGGATCGCCGGCACGGTGCTCTTGAGGCACATCACGGTCGACTCGGCCACTTCCTCGACGTCGGCCTGCTCGTCGCAGCCCTTGCCGGAGATGACCATCGAGGCCTTCAGGATGGTGCCTTCCAGCAGCACGTTCTGCTGGTACAGCGCGTCGAACAGCGAGCGCAGGGTGGCTTCGGTGACTTCGTAGCAGGTCTCGATGTCGTGCTCGCCGTCCATGATCACTTCCGGCTCGACCATCGGCACCAGGCCGCATTCCTGGCACAGCGCGGCATAGCGGGCCAGCGCATGCGCGTTGGACTCGATGCAGGTGCCCGACGGAATGCTCTCGCCGATGTTGATGACCGCACGCCACTTGGCGAAGCGCGCGCCCAGCTTGTAGTACTCCTGCAGGCGCTCACGCAGGCCGTCGAGGCCTTCGGTGACCAGCTCGCCCGGGCAACCGGCCAGCGGGTGCGCACCCTTGTCCACCTTGATGCCCGGGATCATGCCGTGGTCGGCCATGTACTTGGCGAACGGCACGCCGTCCTTGGTCGACTGACGGATGGTCTCGTCGTACAGGATCGCGCCGGAAATGTGCTCGTTGAGCTTCGGCGTGGTCAGCAGCAGTTCGCGGTAGGCGCGACGGTTCTCTTCGGTGTTCTCGATGCCGACGCTGGCAAAGCGCTTGGCGATGGTACCGGTGGATTCGTCGATCGCGATGATGCCCTTGCCCGGGGCAACCATGGCCTGGGCGGTTTCAGCCAGCTGTTCGATGCTCATGTACTTCCTGTGGCGGGTGCGGGAAAAACGTAAGTATAGCCCCGACGCCCCGTTACCTCGACGTGGAGGCCAGGGTGGAAACGATTCCACGTCCGCACGGGACAGGAAATGTCCGCAGGCGTTCACCAGCGGGCCAGATCCCCGGCCGGGATCTGGCTCCTTGCTGCAACCGGCTTACAGGTCGCCGAGACCGCTGGCGCGGCCGTCGTCGCCCACTTCCAGCAGGCGCAGGGTATTGGTCGCGCCGTGGGTTTCCATGTGCTCACCGCTGGTGAACACCACACGGTCGCCGGCCTGCAGCATGCCGCCTTCCACCAGCAGGCGGATGCTGCCGCGTGCGGCTTCGCGCGGGGTGAAGCCACGGCTGTCGAAGTTGATCGGGAACACATCGCGCATCAGCGCCATCTGCCGGCGTGCGCCGTCGTGGCGGGTAACCGCGAACACCGGTGCCGAGGCACGGAAACGCGACAGGTAGCGAGCGGTGCCACCGGATTCGGTCATCGCCACGATCGCGCGCACGCCCACGTGCTGGGACAGGAACATGGTGGCCATGGCAATGGCCTGGTCGGCACGTTCCAGGTTGCGCGGCGAGGCACCGAAGTCGGTTTCGGTCTGGAACTGGCGCTCGGCGCCCAGGCAGATGCGCGCCATCGCTTCGACCGCCTTGACCGGATACGCGCCGGCAGCGGTTTCGGCCGACAGCATCACCGCATCGGTACCGTCGATGACCGAGTTGGCCACATCCAGCACTTCGGCGCGGGTCGGGATCGGGCTTTCGACCATCGACTGCAGCATCTGGGTGGCGGTGATCACCACCTTGTTCTGCGCCAGCGAGGCCTTGATGATCTTCTTCTGCAGGCCCGGCAACTCGGCATCGCCGATTTCCACGCCCAGGTCACCACGCGCCACCATCACCACGTCACTGGCGTCGACGATCTCTTCCAGGTTCTCGATGGCTTCGGTGCGCTCGATCTTGGATACCAGCGCGGCGTAGCAGCCGTGCGATTCGGCGATCTCGCGCGCATCGTTCATGTCCTGCGCATTGCGGCAGAACGACACGGCGATGAAGTCCACGCCGATCTTGGCGACGATGCCGATCAGTTCCTTGTCGCGCTCGGTCAGCGCGCCCAGCGACAGGCCACCGCCCTGCTTGTTCAGGCCCTTGCGATCGGACAACGGACCGTCATTGAGCACGGTGTTGATGATGCGCTCGCCCTGCACTTCCACCACCTGCAGCTGCATCAGGCCATCGTCGAGCAGCAGCACGTCACCGGCGGTCACGTCCTGCGGCAGGCCGAGGTAGCTCACGCCCACCTGGGTCGCATCGCCAGGGCCGGCATTGGTGCTGGCGATCAGGTCGAAACGGTCGCCGGCCTTGAGATGCACCTTGCCTTCGGCGAAGCGCTCGATACGGATCTTCGGGCCCGGCAGGTCAGCCAGGATGCCCACTTCCACGCCCACACGCTGCGCGGCGGCACGCACATCGGCGGCACGCTTGGCCTGGCCGGACGGGTCACCGTGGCTGAAGTTGAGGCGCACCACGTTGACGCCGGCGCGGAACAGATCCTCCAGCACGCCCGGCGGATCGGTAGCCGGACCGAGGGTGGCAAGGATCTTGGTGCGACGCTGACGCTCGAACATGATGGATGGGCCTCTCCCGTTAAAGGACGGAAATTAGCACATCCTTCACGTCCCATGTATACGGTTACAGCCTTGTGCTGCCTGACTCTGCGGGACATCGCACGGACATGTTCCGGACATACGCCGGCCGATGGCAGCGGAAACGCCGCCGGGCAAGGCCCGGCGCGCTGTCTCGTCTACGTCAGGCCAGCAATGCAAGCAGCTGCGCAGGGTCACGGGCCAACTGCCCTGCACCGGCCTCGGTCAGCTCCTGCTCGCCACCAAAGCCCCACAGCACGCCCACGCTGCGCAGGCCGTGATGACGGGCGCCTTCGATGTCCATGCGGCGGTCGCCGATCATCCAGCAGCCTTCCGGCGCCAGCTGCAGGCGATGCAGCGCCTCGCCCACCAACTGCGGCTTGCTGCTGCGCGAACCATCCGGCGTTGAACCGATCACGTCCTCGAACAGATCACCGAACGGCAGATGCTCGACGATGCGGCGGGCATGCGGCTCGTTCTTGGCGGTGACCACGGCCAAGCGGTGGCCCCGTTCGTGCAGTGCGCGCACCACTGCTTCGATGTCCGGATAGACCGTGTGCTCGCGCCAGCCTTCCACGTCGAAGCGCTCGCGATAGAAGGCCACGGCCTGCTCCACCCGTTCGGCATCACCGAACAGCGGCGCGAACGTGGTGCGCAGCGACGGGCCGATCCAGCCCAGCAGCGTTTCCTGCGACGGCACCGGGTGATCCATCTTCTGCAGCGCATAGGCGATGCAGGTGGTGATGCCCACTTCCGAATCGATCAGCGTACCGTCCATGTCGAAGAAGAGCGTTGCACGCTCTTCTCCGTCCACCCGCAGGTCGACGCTCATGCGCCGCGCGCGGCCAAGGCGGCGACGGCCGGCAGGGTCTTGCCTTCCAGGAATTCCAGGAATGCGCCGCCACCGGTGGAGATGTAGCTGACCTGCTGGGCGATATCGAACTTGTCGACCGCAGCCAGGGTGTCGCCACCACCGGCGATGGAGAACGCCGGCGAACTGGCGATGGCGCGGGCCAGCGCTTCGGTGCCCTTGCTGAAGGCTTCGAACTCGAACACGCCGACCGGGCCGTTCCAGACCACGGTGCCGGCCTTCTGGATCAGCTCTGCATACTGCGCGGCCGTCTGCGGGCCGATGTCCAGGATCAGGTCATCCTCGGCCACCGCATCGACGGCCTTCACTTCGGCGACCGCGTCGGGCAGGAACTGCTTGGCGGTGACCACGTCCACCGGCAGCGGGATGTCCGCACCGCGCGCCTTGGCGTCGGCCACGATCTTCTTCGCGGTATCCAGCAGGTCCGGCTCGTACAGCGACTTGCCGACCTTGTAGCCGGCCGCCGCGATGAAGGTGTTGGCGATACCGCCACCGACGATCAGCTGGTCGACCTTGCCGACCAGGTTGGCCAGCAGTTCCAGCTTGGTGCTGACCTTGCTGCCGGCGACGATGGCCAGCAGCGGCTTGGCCGGTGCATCCAGTGCCAGTGCCAGCGCATCCAGCTCGGCCATCAGCAGCGGGCCACCTGCCGCGACCGGGGCGAAACGGATCACGCCATGGGTGGACGCCTGCGCACGGTGCGCGGTACCGAACGCATCCATCACGAACACATCGCAGAGGGCGGCGTACTTCTTCGACAGGGCTTCATCGTCCTTGCCCTCGCCGACGTTCATGCGGCAGTTTTCCAGCAGCACCAGCTGCCCCGGCTGCACGTCGACGCCGTCGACCCAGTCACGCACCAGCGGCACTTCGCGGCCCAGCAGCACCGACAGGCGCTCGGCCACCGGCGCCAGCGAATCGGCTTCGCTCCACACGCCTTCCTTCGGGCGGCCCAGGTGCGAGGTGACCATCACCGCCGCGCCCTGCTCCAGCGCGCGCTTGAGCGTCGGCAGGGAAGCGGTGATGCGCTGTTCGGAGGTGATGCGGCCATTCTCGATCGGCACGTTCAGATCCTGGCGGATCAGCACGCGCTTGCCGGAGAGGTCGAGGTCGGTCATGCGGACGATGGACATGGGCAACTCTTTGGCTCTGGAGATGGGATGCCGGTTTGCGGCAGACGGTCATTGTATCGGGTGGCGATGCCTGCGGCAGGCAGAGGCCAACGGCAACGGCAACAGCAACAGCAACGGCAACGGCCAGAGCGCTGGCGCTTCTTGGTGCTGTGGGTGGGCCGGGGCGGTGTGGGATCGCGGGGGACGCCGTGAATCCATCCCTGGAGGCTCGGGCGCGCCATCCATGGCGCTTACGCCCCCGCGAGCCCACACCACCCCGGCCTCGACAGGTTCATGAGGCGGAGCGGACGGCGGAAGCAAAGGCGGTTTCTGGGGTCGGAGGGAGATGGAAGGTAGAGCCGAGCCGATGCTCGGCTGGAGATCTCGCGGAGAGCAGCCGAGCATGGGCTCGGCTCTACAGGGACCGCCCAGCGAAGCTGCTTTTGCTCTTCTTTTCTCTTCCGTGGGTGGACGCACACGGAAATTGTCAGAGGCCGGGCGGGTGGGCTGGGCAGGGGTGTCAGCCGCATGGATGCGGCTGCCAAGCCTACAAGGACGTACTTGCGGCGTCCCCTGCCCAGTCCACCCGCCCGGCCAAGCGCGGCTTTTGCTCCATGCAACCAACCGACCACCCACGAGGGGCTGCGCCGTTCGCTGCGAACTACGCCGAAGGCGACGGCTTCTGCTTCAGCAGGCTCAACGCCAGTCCGCCGACAACCAGCACCCCCAGTCCCAGCAGCGCCCACAGCAGCCACGCCTTCCAGTCGTGCTGCGGCTTCAGCGCCGCATCACCGGCCAGCGTCTCCGGACTGCCTTCCAGGCGTGCCAGCGTCGGCTGCCACGACGGATCATTGCGCTGGCGCAGTTCCTCGATCAACACCGTGATCGGTGCCTCTGCGCGGCGCGCGGTCGTACTGCCCACGGCCAGTGCGTAGGGCGCTGCGCCCTGGCTGAGGAATACCATCACTTCCGGTTGATAGCCCAGGCGCAGCGTCGGGGCGCTGGTGGTCTCCACCGGGCTCGCCACCAGCTTCCAGTAGCGGTCGCGGTACATGCCGCCCAACGGCTGTGCCGCCGATTGCTGGCGCTGGCCCGGGGCACCCTGCTGCAGCTGATAGGCAATCCACGGCGCGCTGCGGCGCTGCCACTCCGCGCCTTCGTCATCGCGGCTGAACAAGGTCCACTGCACCAGGCTGTTGTCGGTGCTGGCCACGTCGGCGCGGGTCACCGGGAATCGGCCATCCAGTTCAAAGGTGAACTCGCCCTTGCCCTGCGCTGTCGGTGTCAGCGACAGCCACTCCCAGGGCACCGTTGCCGGCGCCGGCGGCAGTTCCGCCAGGACGCTGCGCAGCTCCGGCAGGCGCGCCTCACCCTGCGGCAGGATCCGCAGGTAGCGCACGTTGCTGTCGACCTGCAGGCGGCGCTGCAGCAGGCGCTTGCCCGCGCGCTGCAGGTCCACCAGGGGGACGTCGCGGGCGATCGACTGCCAGCGCTGCAGATCGTCGCTGGCATCGAGCTGTACCTGCGCCTGCAGTGGCTGGCTGCTTTCGGCCCAGTCCAGCACCAGCGCTGCCAACGGTTGCTGGCCGAGCACGCTGGCATCGATCAACCAACCACCCTGCCCGTTCGCTACCGCACCACCACCAAGGCGAGCTTCAACCCGGCGCACACGGCCGTCGGTATCGCGCTCGGTCAGCAGCTGCAGGTCGTTGCGCTGGGCCTCGGCCAGCGGCGGCAGCGGGAACCACGGCAGCTCGCGCTGCACCGGTGGCTGCGCCAACGGCTGGTCCGGTGCCAGCAGCGCCGACGGCAATGCCTGGCCAGCGGCGTTGAACACCTGCAGGTCGCCCAGATCGGCTGCGCCTGCACGGCGATAGATCGCCGGCTCCAGCACCACCCGGTAGGCACCGGACTGCGCGCTGGACAGGCTCAGCGGCCATTGTTCGGCGTACTGCGCGCGGTAGTCCGTGGCCTGTGCAGCAACTGCACCGGCCACCCCGAACAATACCGGCAGCAACGCTCGGCTCCACTTCCTCATTGGTTTTCCTCCACGGTTGGCGGCGCGCTCGGCGGCGCGGGCGCCAGGTAGCCCACCACGGTGCACAGCAGGCCGTAGGCGATGAACGATGCAATTCCCAGCAGGTTGCCCAGGTGCTGTCGGTCGATCAGCACCAGCTTGGCCAGCACCACGGCCATCAACACGGCACCGACCATCCACAGCACACGCTGGCCGCGACGCGAGCCCCACACCCAGGCGATCACGCCGAGCACGCTCCACAACACGGTCAGGCTGGTCTGGGCCAGGCTGAAGCGGGCCATCGTCGGATCCCAGACCACCCCACCCCAGTGATGCACGCCATGCAGCACGGTGCTGGTCAACGCGATGAAACCGGCCACGGCCAGCACCGGCACACGCAACCGCTGCAGCGGCGCCGGTCCCTGCGCGTCATACAGCCAGCGCGCGATCAGCAGCAGGCTGACCCACTGTGCCAGTTCGGCAGGATTGAGCAGCGGCAGCCACGGCAACGGCGTGGCGTCACCCGCCACGGTCAGGCCGAACAACCAGGCCAACGCCAGTACCGCGAAAATCACGCTCTGCAGCGGCAGGCGCACCGGATCAAACGCAGCACCCAGCGGCCAGCGCAGCACGTTCCAGCGCCACAGCGACAGCGCCGCCAGCAGCAACCACGGCAGGGTCACCAGCAATGCGGTCCAGCCCTGCGCAAGGCGCGCGTCGCCGCCGCCCCACAAGGCCAGCAGCGAAAGCAGCGACGGCCACAGCAGCCACCACAGGAACTGCGCGATACGGGCCACGCCGCCACTGCCCTGACGCAGGCACAGCAGGCTGCGCACGCCGAGCGCGGCGAACACGGCCCACGCCAGCGCGCCATAGCCGGCAAACGGCTGCTGGTGTGCATCACTCTGCAGCAACGCCAACGGGAAGCCCGCTGCCAGCATCACCAGCGCGGTCACGCCCAGCGCACGCGCCGGCATGCGGCGCTGTACTTCCGACGCCAACCAGGCGGTGACGGCGGCCAGCACCAGCACGGCATCGGCCTGCACCGAATGCTGGAAGAAGCGGCCGATTTCATGCACCAGACCGCCCAACCACCACAGCAGGCCCCACAGGTAGTACACCAGGGCGAAGTCATGGCGCTGCCTGCGCTGGTAGCTCCACGCCGCCGCGAAACCTGCCACGGCCAGCAGCAGCGCGCCGATCGCAGTCGGGTTGAGCAGGAAACGCTGGTCCTGATGCCAATGATCGGCACCCACCACGAACGCGAATGCGGCGGCGAGCTGCAGCAGCGCACCGGTCACCTGCGGCAACCAGCGCTTCTGGCGCAACCCCAGCCAGGCCAGACCGGCGCCTTCCAGCGCGAATACCGCGCCGGTGGCACGCGCCGAGAATGCCAACGGCACTGCCAGCGTCGCAAAGCCCACGGCCAGTACCGCATGCGACTGCGCCAGCACCGTGTACGACGCGCGCGCGATCAGAGCGCGTGCCAGCAATGCATAGATCGCGGCCAGGCCCAGCGCACACAGGGCCAGCGTCATCGGTTGTTCGTGCAGCATGCCGGCCTGCAGCGAGAAGGCGATCAGCGGCGTGCCGAACACCAGGCTGCCATCAACCAGATCGCGCCGCCCGGCCGGCTGCCGGCGCGCATACAACAGCGGAATCAGCAGATAGAAGGCGAAGAACAGCAGCAGGAACGGTTCGGTGCTGGCGAACTTGGTCGCGTCGTACTGCAGCACGCCCCAGAAGGTGCCGATGCCGAAGGTGAACGCGAAACCGAGCAGGTTCAGCACACGCCACGGGCGACACCAGGCGATGGCGAAAATGCCCGCGTTGAGCACGGCGTAGTAGCTGAACAACCCGACGTGGTTGCCGCTGCCGGTGGACAGCCACAGCGGCGCCATGAAGCCCGCCAGGATGCCCAGCACCGCCAACGTGCGCGAGTTCTGCACCACCGCCAGCACGCACAGCCCCGCCACCAGCGCGATCGAGCTGGCAAAAGCGAAACCGGGCGCGAGCAGATCGAAGCGCTTGAAGGCAGCGAAGATGGTCAGCAGCAGCACGCCGATGGCGCCGCCCTGCAAGGCCAGCGCGAACATCCGCCGGCGCTCGCGCTGGTGCCAGCCGAAGGCCAGCAGGCCCAGCGCACCGACGGTGATGCCCGCCAGCCGCAGTTCTACCGGTACCACCAGCCAGCCTTGATCGCTGACGTACTTGAGCAGCGCGGCAACACCGGCCAGCAGCACCAGCATGCCGATCTTCACCGGCACATTGCCCTGGGTGAACCAGTGTTTGACCGCGCCAATCGCGCGCTCGACCAGGTTCGGCAGGGCCGGTTCGGCCGGCAGCGGCGGCACTGTCGGCTCCGGTGGCAACGGCGGTGGCGGCAGCGGACGCGCGGGCTGGGCCGGCGGCGGCAGCTCCTCGCGGGCGGCGACCGGCGTCGATGAAGGGGCCGCCGTGGGCCGCAGGAACGAGGGTTCGCTGCTGGGCTCGCGTGTTGCCGCAGGCGCGCGCGGCGGCTCGGCCACGGCCGAGGGCGCACGGCCGACCGTCCCTGCCGGAGTGGGCGCGACCTGCACGGTCTGTGCGGCCTCCAGCGCGGCGACCCGCCGGCGCAGGCCGGCAATCATCACCAGCGCCGCCACCAGCAGCAGCGGTATCGCCAGCAGGACCAGTACTGCCAGGACCAAGAGTGCTTCCATTCCTCGCCTTCCAATGCGATCCCGCGCCACGATGGCGGCGGTCGACGGGCCCATGCTACGTCAGGCCGGGCCCCTTAAACGACGAACCCCGGCCAGGCCGGGGTTCGCGCGACGATCTTCGCAGGCCTTACTTGGCTGCGACGACCTTGGCCATTTCCAGGCACTTGTTGGAGTAGCCCCACTCGTTGTCGTACCACGACACGAGCTTGACGAAGGTGCCGTCCAGGGCGATGCCGGCGTCGGCATCGAACACCGAGGTGTGGGTTTCACCGCGGAAATCGGTGGCAACCACCTTGTCCTCGGTGTAGCCCAGGATGCCCTTCAGCGCGCCTTCGCTCTGTGCCTTCACTTCGGCGCAGATCTCGGCGTAGGTGGCTTCCTTTTCCAGCTCGACGGTCAGGTCGACCACCGACACGTCCGAGGTCGGCACGCGGAAGCTCATGCCGGTCAGCTTCTTGTTCAGTTCCGGAATGACCACGCCGACAGCCTTGGCTGCACCAGTGGAGGACGGAATGATGTTCTCCAGGATGCCGCGGCCGCCGCGCCAGTCCTTGTTGGACGGGCCATCGACGGTTTTCTGGGTGGCGGTGGCCGCATGCACGGTGGTCATCAGGCCGCGCTTGATGCCCCACTTGTCATTGATGACCTTGGCCAGCGGCGCCAGGCAGTTGGTGGTGCACGAGGCGTTGGAGATGATCGCCTGGCCGGCGTAGGTCTTGTCGTTCACGCCGAACACGAACATCGGCGTGTCGTCCTTCGACGGTGCCGACAGGATGACCTTCTTGGCGCCGGCATCGATGTGCTTCTGCGCGCTGACCTTGTCCAGGAACAGGCCGGTCGCTTCGAGCACGACGTCGACGCCGACTTCGTCCCACTTCAGGTTGGACGGATCGCGTTCCTGGGTCAGGCGGATCTTCTTGCCGTTGACCAGCAGATCCTTGCCATCGACGGCTACGTCGGCCTTGAAACGGCCGTGCACGGAGTCGTACTTGAGCATGTAGGCCAGGTAATCCGGCTCCAGCAGATCGTTGATGGCCACGATTTCGATGTCGTCGCCGAAGTTCAGCACCGCCGAGCGCAGGACGTTACGCCCGATGCGACCGAAACCGTTGATACCAACCTTGATTGCCATGTTCTCAAGCTCCTGCAGCCGCGACAGGTGCGGCGGGGTGGATAGGGCCCACAAGTCTAGCAGGCCGGCCTTGACCACCGCCGGCCAAGGCCGGCCCCGGGACGGGGGCCGGACAGGATTTGATCCGGATCAAAGCGTTAGCGCGGCGTGAGGCCGAGACTGGCCACATCCACCCAGCAACGAGATCACCCCCATGCGCAAGACCTCCCCCCTGATCGTGGCCAGCCTGGCCGCCGCCCTGTCGCTGGCCGCCGCCCCGGCCATGGCCCAGTCCAAGGGCGACTGGACCATTTCCGCCGGCGTGCACCAGGTCGCCCCGAAGTCGAACAACGGCTGGCTGGCCGGTGGCACCCTGAAGGTCGACGTCGACAACGACGTCAAGCCAACCATCACCGGTGAGTATTTCATCGCCGACAACCTGGGCATCGAAGTGCTGGCGGCGCTGCCGTTCAAGCACGACATCAACATCAACGGCCTGGGCCGCGTGGGCAGCACCAAGCAGCTGCCGCCGGTGGTCACCCTGCAGTACCACTTCAACAGCAAGGGCAAGGTGTCGCCGTTCGTCGGCGCCGGCCTGAACTACACCACCTTCTTCAGCGAAGACACCACCGGTGCGCTGAAGGACAGCCGCCTGAAGCTGCAGGATTCGTGGGGCCTGGCCGCGCATGCGGGCATCGACTTCGCGATTGGCGAGAAGGGCGCACTGCGCGTGGACATGCGCTGGATCGACATCGACAGCAAGGTGAAGCTGGATGGCGAGAAGATCGGCACGGTCAACATCGATCCGCTGGTCTACGGCGCGTCCTACGTCTTCAAGTTCTAAGGGGTTGTTTGGCGGGGGCTTCGCCCCCGCTCCCCCGCTACAGGCAAAACCCTCGCAGCATGTTGCCCCGGTATGTGTGTGCCGGGGCTTTTTTTGTTGGGCACGACGGGCGCAGGTACCGGTGTGGGTCGAGGCAGGGGAAGGTGCCGAGACACGCCGTAAACCCATCCCTGGGGGCTCGATGGCGCCATCCATGGCGCCAACGGTCCTGC
>RCUO01000611.1_pt1 | contig 16976 bp, 11 predicted proteins | sample 2166161 | NCBI WGS metagenome assembly RCUO01 (sample SAMN09932617, study PRJNA488358) | compost metagenome | feature: garden; material: soil; isolation source: compost soil in cyclohexanecarbonitrile-enriched culture | place: Germany: Experimental Botanical Garden Goettingen | collected 2016-01-27 | reverse complement strand
TCTGCAAAAGCCCAGTGTGCTGCCGGAACATCAGAGAAGCTTGGACGGGTTACACCCGTAAGCGGTCCTCTTCCGAACAGACGGTTGATTACAGTTACTGCTTCTGCACGGCTTAATGTCTTGGCAGGGGCAAAGCTTCCGTCTGCAAAGCCGGTCATCAGCCCCGCAGCCTTCACTGCATCAATCGCTCCTGCAGCCCAGTGCTTGTTCACATCAGTAATAGCGGAAACGACTGCCCCGCTCTCATCAAAGGACAATTCCTTCAGACGCGCACTCAGAACCGCCATCTCGGCACGGGTTACCACACGGTCCGGCTTAAAGCTGCCGTCCGGATCACCCTTCATCAGGCCCGCTGCTGCAACTGTGGAGATATACTCCGCAGCCCAGTGCTGGGCTGTTACATCTGTAAAGCCTGCTGCAGCTGCAGCAGTTGTGCCCAGGTTGCGTGCAAGAAGGGCTGCAAGCTCAGCCCGCGTTACTGCACGGCTAGGCTTGAAGGTACCATCCTCATACCCCTGGATATAAGAGGAATGCGAATAGGTTGCTTCTGTTGCTGTAGTCTGGCTGTCCGAGACAACACCTGGTACAACCGGTCCGGCTGGTGCAGGTGCACTGCTGCCCGGAAGCGAGGAGCTTGTCTCAACTACACTAAAGGTACTGAATTTGTTAATAACAAAGGAAATGCCTACCGGCTCTTTAAGCTCATTGTACACGACAGTTCCCGCCGAAAGCTCAATATCCCCGTCACTGTGCACAATATATACGGCCAGACGGTTAAGGTCCAGCGCACCATTGATACCGTTTTTCACAAAAGGAATCATCAGCGTTGTCTCATAGCCGCTGTAATTTGTTTCGATCTCAAGCGGCTGGCCAAGCGCCTTCAGATTCTGTCCGCCAAAGGACGTTGGCACCGGAGGCGTTACTTCTGCCAATGCTGAATTACTGTGAACCGGCACAATCCGGAAATACAGATCCAGATTATCTTCCATCATGGACTGCAGCTCAGCTGAATTCAGCGTTACTGTTGAATAGTCACTCTGGATATTCAGTCTGAAGCCGTTTGCTCCCAGAAGGGCAAGTGTACTTGCCGGAACTTCAATTGCAATTTCATCAGCGGCATTCCCTGCCAGCTCATCAATGTATACAGTAGTTGCATTATTGTAGCCCGGTACAGAAGATGAAATGATCTCCTGTGCCTTGGCAGTGTCGAATACTACCTTGTCAATTTTGGAGACTGTACCGTCTGCAGCCGTTACGTTAATCCGTTTTACCGGAACCTGGGCTGTTGCATCTGACTGGTCCTTCACTTCCACATTGCGGATATTGCTGGTATCCTCAACCTTTGATGTTCCTTCTGCAGTTACAACCAGCAGGAAGGTGCGGATTTTCTCCTGTCCGTCCCGGCTGACTTTCGCACTGAGCACTACAGACTCATCCTTGGTACCGCGGTTCACAGCAGCCTTGATGGCGCTGCCTGATGCTGCGGGAATTTCGATAACCTCCGGCTTGCTGGAAGTCCAGCTGATCTGTGTACCGTAGCTGCCGTTTGCAGCAAGGGTCAGAGCTGACAGTACATTCTCCCAACTTTCACCGGCTGAATAGCTGATTTCAAGCAGCTTGGAGGCTTCATTTACAGCGTCTGCTGCGTTGATAGTTATAATTACACTAAGCGGAGCGCTCTCCGTTTTTTTGTTTTCTGTCAGTGTAACGGAAATGCTGTCGCCTTCGGTCAGGGCAAGGCCTGTAAATTTCAGCGGACCTGCTGTATCTGTGTTATTTACAGCGCTGATCAGCAGCTTGTTGTTTTTGTTGTAGATAGAAGCTGCCGCTCCTGCAGGAACCTGATTGACAATGACCGTGCTTTGAGTGGCACTGATATCAATATTTCCGGCCAGTGGCTGGACAGTCTGCTCATAAACGGCCTTAACCTCCACCTTCGCGCTTGCCGCTTTATTTACTTCAGTGTAGCTGACCTTTACAATCTGTCCCAGTACAAGGCCGTTCACTGCAAAATTAAAGTTAGCCGGAGCACCGGTATCATTATAAGTAGCACCCAGCACAGTTACAGCATCTTCTGCGTATACAGATACCGTAACACTTGCCGGAACGCCGCTTGCTGTAACTACGCCGGTCGTGGCATTGGCCGTCAAACTACCGGCTGCTGGCGCCACGGTCGGCTCATATGCTGCGGGAACTGCTATAAGCGGACTTTGATCCTTGCCCGGCTCCTGCGAGCCGATTCTCACGATCTGTCCGTCTGCAAGTCCGGATGCAATTACGATATTTAAATCAGCCGGGCTTCCAGTCTCATTGGTAACTGTTCCGAGCACGGTAATACCATCTTCGCTATATACAGATACCACTGCGTTTGCAGGCACATTTTTTACAGTAACAGCAGATGTAGTAGCATTGGCGGAAATATCAGCCGCAGCTGGTGATGCTGTCACTTCATTTAGGGCTGTGATAACTGTAAGCTCGCTCTCAGCCAAATCAGGCTCAGTCAGACTCACCTTCAGGGCTTCCCCTGCACTTAATCCGGCTGTAATGACTACCGTAACATCGGCAGCTGCATCAGCAGTATTCTTCGCTGTTCCGAGTACAGTCGTGCCGTCTGCGGCATATACCGTAACTTCTGTACCAGCAGGAACATTTTTAACAGTCACTGTGTCAGCAGTCGCATTAGCAGTAACATCAGATGCCTGCGGTGCAGAGCTCCCTGCCGCAGCATCACTGATACCGCTCAGCAGAACTACACGATCCGGCTCGCCGTCCATCTTAAGGGTCAGCTTCCCGTTTGAGGTACCCGGACCCTGCGGTACATACTGTACTTCAATTACACCGCCTTCACCCGGGGCAAGCTCGGAAGGAACGGTATTGCTGACAATGGAAAAGTCGCCGCTTACCTGTACTTCATTGATTTTAAGGGCGGCATCCGACGTATTGGTTACTGTGACGGAGCCTTTCTTTTGCGCTGGATAATTAAAATACAGATTGGTGTTCGAGAGATACAGCTTGTAGCCGCTCAGCAGACCCTGGAATACCTTCAGGTAGATCTTGCCGCTCTGCTCATACAGATAGAGAACGTCACCATTCGTCGTGTTGATTGCCGCATTAGCTACGTCAGTGGCTGCGACTTCAACCGCGGAGGAAAGGGTCGCGCCCAGATCCTGGCTGACGCTGAAAAATACGGAGGAGCCGTTGCTGAAGCCGGTCACGACATTGCCGTAGCTGTCTGCGCTAAGGGAGCGCCCTTGCGAAGACTGGTTGTCTCCGCCCTGCAGATCCGTTACAGATTTGTCCTTGATATTCATTCGGACCATATTCGAACCCGATCCGGCTACAAACAGGTATTGGCCTTTGCTGCCTGCCGATAAAGCCCCGACAGAATAAAATACCGAACGGTTAGGAATTACAGCCGTCTCAAAGGTCTGACCGTGAGTGCTGCTTACATAATACTTCAATGACGGATTATCCTTCTGGACAATCAGATCGCCGGTCTGAGGGTCGACATGCAGATCGGTAAAGGCATAAAATTCATTAAAAGCGTACTTATTAAAGGTCGCCCCTTCATCACTGCTGTAAAAAAGGTCTGACCCTACCGTGTCCGTCACATAAACGTAGCTGCCGTCCACAGCCATATGTACCGCACTGCCCATAAAAGAGCCAATTGTGGCCGGAGCACCGAATGTTTTACCGCCGTCAGTGCTTTTCACCAGTACACCTGTACCTGATTCCACTCCCACTACATACACCGTACCGGAGGAAGAAACCGCTATCTCCGGCTCATATTGGCCGGTTGCAGCAATAACGCTCGCCTGGAAGGTCTTTCCGTTATCTGAGCTCTTGGCGACACGGATCTCAGTACCGCCGTTATATACGGCATAAATGGAGCCATCCGGCGAAACCGCTAAATTTCTTGAGGTATTACCCGGTGCTATAGTCCAACTGGTAGTATCGGTATCGCTTACCAGGACCTCACCGTACGCGCTTGTGTCTGCCGGGCCCGCATAGCCGATGCCTGCAAAAGAGCCTATACTCAAACTGACGGTAGTAACAATAGATAAGACCTTTGATAAAAACCGTTTCTTCATGCTGCTTACCTCCCATGTTAAAATTCTGCGGCTGACTAAGGTTCGCGTTCACTCCTGTAATCAACTACTTTGTACCTATATTTTTAATCCTGGAGTCATTGTAACAGAGCCCTCTGAACAAACTCTCAACAATTCTCGACACATTTCACTATTTTCAAGGTCTTTTTAACAATTTGCCGCCAAAATATGATCATTCATCAACTTTTTCGACATAAAAAGACCGCCTGCATAAATCAGGACGGTCTCTGGAAGGCTTATTAAGTTGTTTTGTGCATCAGATTCGCTACAGCTTAAGCAGCTGATCCACCTTCACCGGCAGGCCGGTGGCAATCGACTGGTTGGCGGCAATACCGGTTAGAATCGACTGGGCGCCATCAATGTGCGAGGCTGCCCGGTTAAAGCGGTCATCCGCCGGATGCTCGAATATATCGCGCAGCATAACCGGGTCACCGCCGCCGTGTCCGCCGACGCCTTCCTCGATCTCCACCTCATACGGAGCAGCAAACTGCGGGAAGATGGTAATCTGCTTGTCCTTGACCGCACCCTCCTGATCCTTGCCGCCTCCGGCGTTAACGTAGGACTGCTCAACAACCTTAACCTCCATCCGGCCTTTAGTGCCGTTAAAGACAATATTGAAGCCTTCCCACGGCAGATAGGCATTCAGCGAGTAGTTCATGATCGTCTTGTTCTTATACTTGACCATCACGCCCATGGTGTCCTCAATGCTGATATTATCGCCAAAAACGTTCTGGTCGCGCAGGTATCCATCCTCATGCTCAGTGTCCAGATACATCTTTTTCAGCTTCTCATTATCCTTGAGATGCAGGGCAAACGGGTCATTCTCTGCCGCCTTGCTTCCGTGTACCCGCTGGTAGAACTCAGTAACTCCGCGCTTCTCGGCATTTTCCCGCCCGTAGAAACGCAGATCGCCCATCGCAAATACCGTATCCGGCTGCGAGCCGAGCCAGAAATTCATCAGGTCGAAGTGATGCGTCGATTTGTGGACCAGCAGCCCTCCGCTGTTACGCTTGTCGCGGTGCCATCTGCGGAAATAGTCCGCCCCGTGCTGCGTATTGAGCAGCCATTCGAAGTTGACGGAGAGCACCTCGCCGATCGCCCCGTCCATCAGCAGCTCGCGGATTTTGGTGTTATGCGGGGCATAGCGGTAGTTGAAGGTTACGCGCAGCTTTTTGCCGGTCCGCTCAATAGCGTCCAGGATTTCCTTGCATTTTTCCACATCCGTAGTCATCGGCTTCTCGGATATCACATCACAGCCTAGCTCCATAGCCCGGACAATATAACGGTGGTGCGTGCGGTCAACACTGGTAACGATAACGGTATCCGGCTTCGTCTCTTCAATCATCGTATCGAATTCGTGCGCCTTATACGCTGGAACAGCATGGTAATTATATTTGTCAGTCAACAGTGTGTTCACATAAACCATTCTCGCCCCGTTGACATCACACAAGCCTACGATCTCCGCGGTCTCCCGGTAATTCGTTGTAATCTCCCCGTAAAAGAATTCAGCCCGGCCGCCCGTGCCTACAAATGCATATTTCTTGCTTCCCACTGTTATCACTCCATTACTATTGTTTTGAATGCGTTTACTACGTATATTGTATAGTATAAAATACATTCATTTCTAAACGGTTTTTGCTTAAAATAAGCATTTTTGTGCATATATTATCCTTAGGTTAGGAGTGAGTATAGTGCAAGAGGAGAAGCAGGAATTTTTGTTTTATGTGGAGCAGTTAAAAAGGGCCGGCTCCTTCAGCATGGACACCGACCATTTTCATGAGACCTATGAAATGTATTATCTGCTCGCGGGAGAGCGCAGCTACTACATTAATAATCTGGTCTATTCCCTGCGCAAGGGTGATCTGATCTTCATTAACCGTAATGAGCTGCACCGTACGATGGCTAAGGGCAAAGTGCGCCATGAGCGCATCCTGATTAATTTCCGTCCTGAATTTCTGCAGGGGATGCTTGGCGGCAAGGGGCTTACGCTGCCCTTTTTCAGTGAGCAATGCCTGCTCCTGCGGCCGGATGGACACGAACAGGGTACTATTGAGAACCTGCTGTTTGCGATGCTGAAGGAGCAGCAGGAGCCGCGGGGCCACCAGAGCCTCTATCTGCAGACGCTGCTGATCCAGTTCCTGATTGAAATGAACCGCATCCGCGAAAGCGCACAGGCCGCAATCGCACCGGCCAATGATGAGAAGCAGCGCAAGGTATATGAGATTATTGAGTATCTGCAGGCCAGCTACACGGGTGCCGTTACGCTTGAGGAGCTGTCGGAGCGGTTCTACCTCAGTGTTCCGTACCTGTGCCGCCTGTTCAAGCAGACCACCGGCTTCACGATTATTGAGTACCTGAACACGATCCGTGTCCAGGAGGCGCAGCGGCGGCTGCGGGAGAGCAGCGACTCCGTGACCCGGATTGCCGAGGACACCGGCTTTGACAGCATCGCCCATTTTGGCCGTGTATTCAAGGCAATAGCCAAGCGCTCGCCTCTTCAGTACAGGAAGCAGAACCGGTGAGGGTGAATAGTGGATTGGATTGCGGAGGGTTGTTAAAGGAATGTTGGTGGATTGCTGGAGAGTTGTTGGAGCATTGTTGGTCGATGAAGTGAAGTGCCTGCTGCAGCTGTTCAATATGCCGAAAGGGCCCGGCCAGGAGCAGCAACTAAGTGGAAAATCGCCATCTATTTCATTGATTCTTGCCGCGAAAAGGAGATTAGTGGGAAAAACGCCTCTTAAATCAGTACTTATCGCACCTAAACGGGATTACGCCCTGAAATAAGCGGCATTGTTCCACCTAATGATTAGAAAATTCAAAAAAATCCTAAAATTAGATGGCGAATATCCAGCTAACTCCCGCTGGCGCAAAAAAGCCCTGTTGAACGACATTCAACAGGACTCGGCGGCTCGGATACTAGTAAAACCAGAAAAACCGGATTCCGCCGCCCTCAGAATATTAATGCTCTGTAAAAGGGTTACTGAGCCTCAACCGGTTATTCCTTCACGCCACCCAGTGCTACGCCTGCAATGATATACCTGGATAACAGGAAATACACCACAAACAGCGGCAGGGCCGTCAGCGCCAGGCCCATATAAATTGAGCCAAACTCCGTTTTGTAAATATCGCCGCGCAGTAAGCTTACCATGACCGGCATCGTATATTTTTCCTTCTGGGTCAGGAGGATGAGCGGCATAAACAGGTTGTTCCAGTTGGCCACAAAGGCAAAGATCGCCTGGGTTGCTACCGCCGGCATCATCAGCGGCAGGATGATCCGGTTAAAGGTTTTGAATTCGCCGGACCCGTCAACGCGCGCAGCCTCTACGATCTCAAGGGACAGGGTTGCGAGCAGATACTGGCGCATGAAGAACACCACAGCAGGTGCTGCAATCGCAGGCAAGATCAGCGGAAGGAAGCTGTTGGTCCAGTGGATTTTATACATAAACTGATAGAACCCGATTGCACTCGCCTGGGAAGGAATCATCATCACACACAGGATAAAGGTAAAAAACGGCTTGCGCAGCTTCCAGTCATAAGTCACAAGCCCGTACGCTGAAAGCGACGAGAAGTAGACCGTCAGGACTGTAGCTGAGCTGGAGATGATAAAAGAATTCAGGAACCCCTGCACCGGATCAAAGCTTTTGTCCAGCAGCACCCGCAGATTGTTCATCATATGGGTGGACGGAATCAGTGAGAGGCCGCTCTGAATTTCCGCTGTTGACCGGGTAGCATTAACGAACATGATCCAGAACGGGAGGATGCTGAGCACCGCCAGAAAGATACAGACCACATAAATGATCGTCTTGTTGATCTTTCGGGTAACGGCTCCGCTTGAATGATTATGGTCCATATGCTATCCCTCCCTCACAGCTGCTGCTTTAGCTGTTTTCCGGTACATTTTTTCCGCTTTCTTCAACTTCTGCGCATCGCGGTCACGCATCAGATAGAACACCAGTCCCGACAAAATGGCCGCAATCACAAACATAATCATGCTTGCCGCCGCAGCGCGGTTATACATATAGCTTCCCTTGAATGCCTGCCCGTAGATGAACATGGACGTGGTAAGCGTGGAATCATCCGGTCCGCCTGCCAGGAACAGCTGCGGAATATCGAACATCGTCAGACCGCCGATCATCGAGGTAATGAGCGTGAACAGCAGTATGGTCCGCAGGCTCGGCAGTGTAATCCGGAAAAAGGTCTGCACGCCGTTCGCGCCGTCAATTGCCGCAGACTCAAAAAGGGCCGGATTGATGCCCATAACGCCGGCGACCAGAATAATCATCGTGTTGCCGTACCACATCCAGAACTGGATGAACGCCACAATACCGCGCGCTGTTGTTTTGTCCTGCAGGAAGAAGATTGGAGCATCCGACCAGCCCATCATTTCAATGAAGCTATTCATGGGACCCATCGGATAAGCGAACAAAGTGCTGAACAATACGGCAATTGTACCCGCAGTGATGATATTGGGCATGTACAGCAGAACCTTGAATGCCCCCTGTCCCTTTATGTTGAGGCGCTTGTTCGTGAACCATGCGGTAAGCAGAAGCGCAAGAGCAATCTGAGGAATGAAGTTGACGATCCAGAGCAGCCCGGTGTTCACCAGGGATTTTCTGAAAGAGACGTTATCGAACAGCAAATCCTTGAAGTTTTGAAAAGGGTTATCCAGAATATGAACCGGTTTGGGGATCAGCCCCTGCATATCTGTAAATCCGATGACTGCAGTGTACAGAATGGGATATAACGAAAAAATCAGAAAGGCCAGGACAAACGGGAATGTGAAGATATAGCCAAATTTTGCATAGTTCACACCTTTGCGGCGCATGATTTCACCCCTTGTTATATGAAGGGACGGGATATTCCCCGCCCCTTTTACTTTCTTCTTATTCGCTGTCTATGCCGAGCTGGTCCTTGACCTGCTGCTTGAACGTTTCGATCGCTTTATCGCGGTCTTTGTTGCCCGCAGTATATTCACGCACCTGATCACGCCACAGCCGGTTAATCGTTTCGTCATACTGGGTCAGATTCTTGCCCGAAGCGTTGGCGTTGGCCGGAACAAACACGTCGAACATATTCTGCCCGCCAAGCAGCGGTACTTCACCATTGGAGTTCGACATTACCACAGAGGAAGCCACACTGTCCTTGGTGCCCTGCTCACCCTCTTTCATCGTCCCGTTAGCCCAGTAATACTGCAGGCCCGTTTCGGTGGTATCGAGTGTCACCCATTTGATAAAGTCCGCAGCAGCCTGCTTCTTAGCCTCATTCTTGGTAGCTTCCTGGCTGGCAAGCAGCCAGGTGCCTCCCCAGAAGAAGCCTGTCGGTGATTCAGTCACGGCCCAGTCGCCGTTCGTGTCTTTCACCTGGCCGTTCATTACATAGTTAATGAGCCACGCAGGACCAAAGAATCCGAAGACAGGCTGCGCGCCGGCGCCGGACATATCCGCATACCAGGCTTCCGTCCAGTCTGTCGTATCGTTGTGGTAGCCGTTATCCTTCAGCTTCTTGGAGAGATCAAGGAATTCCTCGCGCTTCGGATCAATATGCAGCTTGCCGTCAACAATCCAGCCTTTTTCCGAGCTGTTTTCGATAGCGTGCCAGATATCCCCGTCTCCCGAAACGATGCCGTAGCCTTTGGCCTTCAGCTTCGCAGCGGCTTCATAGAATTTCTCCCAGCCGGGTCCGACTTCACCTTTAATAGCCCCCGGATCATCGGTTCCAAATACATCCTTGGCAATCGAGCGGCGGTAGATAAAGGCTCCTCCTGTCGCCTGGTAGCCGAGGCCCTTCAGCTGGCCGTCCTTGCTGCCGATATCAATTGAATATTGGGCAATGCCCGCATCCTTAACCAGCTGATCATCAAGCCCGAGGTCCGCATAGTTAGCTGCATAGCTGGAAGCATCACCTTGCGTATATTTGAGAACGAATGCCGCTTCAGCCGCAAAAATATCCGGGGCATCCTTTCCGCCGGCCGCCAGGGCCTGGTCAAGTGCAGGCTGATAGGCTCCGTCAGTGGTGGCAATCACCGTTGTTTTAAATTCCACATTGGCGTCCGGATGGGTCTCCAGATACTTTTTAGTCATGTTCGGGATCTCATCGGTGAAGCTCCAGAGATTGATCGTCACTTTTTCGCCCTTCCCTTTGGCCGGTGCCTCGGATGCAGCAGCTGATGCTGCCGGACTTGCTTCAGAACCGGATGAGCTTGAGCCGGAATTAGAGTTACCGCCGCACGCTGCAAGTGCAGTTGACATCACCAGCAGTGCAGAAATCCCTGTAAACACACGTTTCAACCTTTTCATACTTTGCCTCCCCTTTTGTTTAAGCCTGCGGTTTATGTAACCGCATACATGATTATATAGCTGATTATGCTTCCCCATAAGGAGCCTACCATTGGGAAAACTTCCACTATTTTTGGATTCCGCTGCAGGAGGATGCAAAAAGACACCTGGGACCCCCCGGTGCCTTCTGTCCAGCTCTATTCCTGCCACTACTTATCTGCCTTGAGCGCCTCATCCTGCTTCCTGATGAATTCCTCCGGTGTTACCGCTTTACCGAACAGCGCCTGGACCTGGTTAAGGTGTATGCCGGAAGCACCCGGCTTCATTTGGGTATCCAGATAAAGCGTTACTTTACGGGCTTTATTCAGTTCATCCAACAGATCAATAAACAGCTGCGGCAGCCTGATAGTCGCTGTATCCACTTTGGTTGCCGGGATCACACCCGCATCGACAACCGAATGCTCGCCCCACTTTTCAACGAAAAAGCTGACAAAGCGCTTCGCCTCCGCAGTATGTGCGGAGTTGCGGGATACAAATAATCCGGTCCCCGGTCCGCCCACCCAGTCATCCACATTCCCTTTGCCCCCTGCCACTGCCGGGAACTTGAAATATCCGATTTTGTCCTTGAATTCCCGGGGAATACCTGCGGTCGTTGTATAGTCCGGCAGCTCCCAGGTACCTGTGGCGAACATCGCCGCTTCCCCCTTCAGGAACTGGAGCTTGGCTTCATCATTGGACAATCCGTTATAGCCTTTAACAAAGGCTTTGAGATTTACCAGCTCCTGCACCGCTCTTGCTGCTTCAAGCAGAGATGGGTCCGTAAAGTCCTGCCCTGCTACGGCTTGATCCAGCAGATCAGGACCGCCGATCCGGTCAGCCAGATACATGTACCAGAAGGAGGAGGGCCAGCCTTCCTTGCCCCCAAGGGTAACCGGAGTAACCCCGTTATTATTCAGTGTCCGGATAATGGTCTTCAGCTCATCCAGGGTACGGGGAGGCTGCAGACTGTATTTTGCAAACAATTCTTTGTTATAGTAGACCGGAACAATGTTCAGCTCCACCGGAAGAGCATACGTTTTCCCGTCAAAAGAATAGGCTTCTGTCGTGCCGGCTACGAACTTACCGTTCAGCTCCATCTGTAAAAGATCGTCCAGTGCCGCAAATTTGTTGCCCTTAACATAAGGGTCCATAGACCCGGCCGCCCAGGTGAAGCCGATATCCGGCAGATCATTGGATGCGGCAAGCACAGTAAGCTTGCTTTTGTATTGTTCGGTCTCCAGCGCCTCTGTACGGATGCTGATGTTCGGATTGGCCTTTTCAAATTCGCTGATAATATCCTTTACCATTTGGTTCTGTGCTGAATTGCTGCTGTCCGGCCATGAATGCATCATCCTGAGGGTAATTTTTTCACCGCTGCTTTCGGGGACATTCTCCTTGCCGCTGTTGTTCTCGTCGCAGGCAGCCGCTGTCAGCAGCAGGGCCAGGAGCAGGGCGCCATAATATCCGATTTTTTTCGTAGGTATCTTCCCCTGGCGAATTCTGTTCATTAACGGACCTCTGCTTTCGTCTCGTTCCTCATGGACCGGTACTGCCCCGGACTCATCCCTTCATGCTCCTTGAACAGCTTATTGAAATACTTCACAGCCTGATAGCCCGTACGGCTGGCGATTTCCGCTATCGGCAGGTTGGTTTTCAGCAGCAGCTCCTTCGCCTTCTGCAATTTTCTGCGGGCGACATATTCGCTGAAATTCATCTGGCACTGCTCTTTGAAAAGCGCGCTGAAGTAACTGCCGTTCAGATGTACATGCCCGGCAACCTCCTGCAGGCTGATCGCCTCTTCTATATGCATTTCCACATATTGAATGGCCTGGCGGACCGGATTGCTTAGGGCAGCTTCTTCATTCCTGACAGCCATCAGCTGCGGGTCGGCCATCTTCCGCATGAAGAGGAGGTGCTCCCGCTCCTCGCCTGCCTTTAGGGCTTTTTCCACCGACTCCACCAGCTTGTCCCGGCTGACAGGCTTCAGCAGATAGTCCACCACAGACAAATGAATCGCCTGCTGAGCATACTCAAACTGGGCGTAACCGGAAATAAGAATAACAGACGGCTGGGACCGGATTCCTTTTTCCCGCAATTGCCGGACCAGGGCAAGCCCGGTAATCTCCGGCATGCGGATATCCGTTATCATCAGCTCGACGGCAGTCTGTTCAAGAATCCGCAGCGCATCTACTCCATTGCTGGCGGTAAGCACCTCAAACTGGCCGGCAGACCACACCCCCAGCATCTTCTTTATTCCTTCCCTTGATTTCGGTTCATCATCGACAACAAGAATCGTACGGCTCCTCATGTCATTGTGCCTCCTCGGACAGGTATTTCGATGCTGATGACGGTGCCTTGGCCCTTCCGGCACTCGATACGCATAGCTGCGGCTTGCCTGCCTGTTCCCGGGAAAAACAGCTGAAGCCGCTTCTGCACATTGGCAATTCCGACCCCGGAGGCTTTGGCAGAAGAGACCTTACCGCTGTCCAGCTCATTCATCAGGGAGGACAGCCTTTCTTCATCCATGCCGATCCCGTCATCTTCCACTGTGATGGCAATCCGCTCACCCTTGCGGGCAACTGTCAGCTTCACCCTTCCGGGCTCAATCCTGCTCTCCACCCCATGCAGGACAGCATTCTCCACAAGCGGCTGCAGCAGCAGCCGGGGCAGCTCAGCATCCTGCGCTTCTGGAGAAGCTTCGATTTCCCATTCCAGCCGGTCTTCAAACCGCACCTTCATGATGTACAAATACTTGCCGATATGCTCCAGTTCATCGCGAAGCTTCACCCAGCCCTCTTCGCTCTGCCCGGTAATCGTATAGCGGAATAAATCGGACATCGCGACAACATAGCCTGCGAGCTCGTCCTCCTCCTTGTCCACCAGTGACCAGTACAGCACATCCAGCGTATTGAATAAAAAATGCGGATTAATCTGAGCCTGTAGCGCTTTCAGCTCGGTGTGGCTCCGGGACAGCTCCTTCTCATAAACCAGCTGGATCAGCTCATTAATGTTATCCACCATTTTGTTATAGGAATAGTTCAGCTCCTGAATTTCCATAGTGGATGATGCATATTCGGTGGGCCTCAGAATGCCGAGCCTGGTGCTTCTCATTGCTTTAATAAGCTTAAAGACAGGCCGGGTAATGAGTGTGGACAGGAAAAAAGAAAGCACAGTGAACAGTAGAGTGCCGATAATAGCAGATACAACGATCGTAGTCCGCAGGACGGAAATCCCTTGAGTAATGACGTTAACCGGTGTGAGGATAAGCAGTGTCCAACCGGTTACCGCAGAACGCTGTTTCACAACGACAAAGGAACGCTTGCCGATGGAAGCGGTCTGATCCCCCGACTTTGCAGCAATCAGGGCAGCTGTGTCCTGCGAAATAGTCTCATCATTAGAGTTAATGAGCCGGCCGCCGGTATCGAGGAGGAGTATAGTTTCTTTCTCCCCTCCCGCGGTTAAGGAGTCTTCCAGTGCAAACTTTCCGCGGTCGGAGCGGATGAGCAGGTAGCCCCCTGCCGTGAAATAGCGGTCGATCAGACTAATCTGCCGGACTGCCAGCAGCGAGGTGGGATCAAGCGGATCAATCCCATACCAGACTAGACTGCCTTCCTTTTGGGCCGCCAGCTCAATCAAATTCCCGGGCACCTTCCCTCTCAGGCTGCTTTCGTCAAGCGGATACAGCCTCGTCCCGTCTTTGTTATACAGCTCAACAGATTTGATGTCATCTGTATATAGCTGGACCAGGTTGATAATGGGCGGCAGCGCCTGCCGCTCCGCAAAGGTTGGCGCCTGGCCCTCTACATCCCGCAAAAGCAGCTGCTGGATATACTCATTGGTGGAAACCAGCGTCGTCAGAGAATTAATCTGCTCCAAAATACCTTCCAGACGGCCATTAGCCTGAACAGCCGTTTGCTGAATATGCTTTTCGGCGTTATTTTTGAGCAGCGTCGAAACGGAATGAAAGGTTAGATAGCCGACGAACGTGAGAATCAGGAGCATAACGGCGAGAAAACCGAGCAGCATCTGACTCCTGAGTGTATTAAATTTCAACCTTGTCTGCAGCCACCGCACGCGGCCTCTTCCTCCCCTTGCCATAAGACCACCATGGCGAGCAGTATTAAAGTAAGGGCTTTCAACCCTGACTGTCATTATATTAGCACGCCTTCCGGCGACCGGGAACCCCTCATATTAGTGAGACCCGTCATCCAAAATAACTTTGTTAGCTCCACTGCTGCAGTTGTGATACTATTAACTTGATTGTTTCGAAACTACTACTACAGCATTCCAGAAGGGATTGGATCAAAGTGAAGTACAGACGACTTGGCAACACCGGGCTGAAGGTCAGTGAGATTGGGCTGGGCAGCTGGCTGACCTACGGAACGGCAGCAGAGCAAAAGGCTGCTGATGAGTGTGTGGCCGCCGCTTTTGAATGCGGTATCAATTTTTTTGACACAGCTAATGCCTATAACCGCGGTGAAGGGGAAAAAGCAATCGGGGCAGCACTCCGGCCGTATAAACGCTCCGATTATGTGCTGAGCACCAAGGTATTCTTCCCGATGGGAGACGGCGTGAACGACCGCGGCCTCTCGCGCAAACATATTATAGAGCAGTGCGAAGCCAGCCTGCGCCGTCTTGGTACCGATTACATTGACGTCTATTTCTGCCACCGTTTTGACCAGGATACTCCGGTCGAAGAAACGCTGCGGGCACTGGATGACCTGACTGCACAGGGTAAAATCCTCTACGCCGCCGTCAGCGAATGGAGCGCGGCACAGATCGCCACGGCCAGCGGCATCAGCCGCCGGCTGAACCTGCGCCCGCTGGCCTCCAACCAGCCGATCTACAACATGTTCGAGCGCTATATCGAACAGGAAGTGCTTGAGGCTTCCCGTGAAGCAGGCCTGGGGCAGGTGGTCTTCTCTCCGCTGGCCCAGGGCATCCTGACCGGCAAATACAAGCCGGGCCAGCAGGCACCGGCAGGCACGCGCGGCGCCGATAAATCGGTCAACGGCGTCATCCGCAGCTATCTGCGCGACGATGTGCTGGGCGTTGTGGCCCAGCTCGATGAAGTCGCGGCCGGCCTCGGCGTGAAGCTGTCTCAGCTCGCGCTGGCCTGGGTACTCCGCCAGCCGGGCGTCAGCTCCGCGCTGATCGGGGCGAGCAAGCCAGCGCAGGTCGAAGAAAATGCGCAGGCTGTTGACATCGTCCTCCAGCCGGACACGCTGGAGACGATCGACCGCATCCTCGGCCAGGTGGCCGATTTCGCACCGGCGAGATAAGAAGCCGGACAAGCGCCATAGCATCCGCCGGCACGATCGGCGGATAGGATACATCAAGCAGAGCAGCGCTTCCTTAGGGGACCGCTGCTCTGTTTGTTTGGCTCATACTAGCTAAGCTATTTCCCCAGCAGTCCGTTTATCTCCCCCTGCTTCACAAATTATCCACAACATCCCCCCCATTTATTAGGCACCTTACGGCTGTATTCTGAATATTCTAATATACTGCGGACGAAATCTACAGCTAACCACCTTTTTCCAAAAAATATTTGCAACATTTTCAGTAAATCAACGTTTATAACGGTACAAACCCGTTTGAACTACAGGGCGGCGGGTAAAGAATGAGTATAAGTGATTGTTCGAGTCACATTTTGCCAAGGGGGAAATGATAAGATGTCTATTAACAAACCTAAAGTGGTGTTGCCTGTGCTGGTTCTGCTGTTCCTTTCCCTCATTACGACGGCAAGCACGCCAGGCACTAGAGCAGAGGCGCAGAGCGGAGCTCAGTCAGAGCACCTGACAGTATATATCAACGGAATTCACAAAACTGCAGACGGCAGCCTGAAGCTGACAGCCGATCCGGTTGAATGGTATGAAGGCGCTGAGGCGGACCGCATTTTTGCCGATCGTGAGCCGGAGGCTGCTGCCGAGATTGGCGGAGCACCGGATGGCTACTACATCGTAAATGACAGCGATACGCTCAGCACCTATCCGGTCGCTGATAACGCTGCAGTGACGATGCAGATCTTTGATCATACCGGCAATATTGAGGATCTTGATATTAACTGGAACGAGAGTATCACGCTCCAGAAGTTCACTGAGGAATTTGCACAGACGGACGTTTTTGACCTCAGCTGGACGCCTTATCATGTGACGCTTGAGAATGGCGTTATTACTTCAATCGTTCAGCAGTACATCCCATAATCACATACCTGCGCAAGCAGCAGACAGAGGCTATCCTGCAGTAGAGTTATCTACTTCAAGGGCAGCCTCTTTTTTAATGACGGAACGTTTGCAGGGATTACGTGATTCAGGTGTGGCAACAGCCTGTGAGCGGGTGTAAAAAGGTTATCTTTCTCCCTAAGCAAGCACTTTACTTTAGGTGTTTCTTCCCCAATACTAAGAGTAACAAAGTGTATTAAAGTTAGATAAGGAGATCAATGTATGCTTGCTTTTGAGCTGAACGTGGCTGGACCGGTTCATTTGGAGATGACTGGAAAGTTTGTCGCCCCCTCCAGCGACTGGATTCATCTGAGTCGGATTTTGCAGGATTA